>Ga0256839_1006449_pt1 | contig 10260 bp, 14 predicted proteins | sample 354166metaG_FD_185968 | JGI IMG/M metagenome (GOLD analysis project Ga0256839, IMG submission 185968) | Hydrothermal vent microbial communities from Mid Atlantic Ridge, Atlantic Ocean - 354-166 | ecosystem: Environmental > Aquatic > Marine > Hydrothermal vents | place: Atlantic Ocean: Mid... | reverse complement strand
AACGCAACACGAGAAATTACATGGAATCGTTACAAAACAATCCTCAAAAGGTCGCTAACTTTTTTCAGCATGAGGCGGTGAAGTATGCATCTTAGGTTTCAGAATATTTGTTGGTGCCGTAATAAAAAGGCGCGCGCCTCTTTGGCAGGAGTCCTGCTTGCAGTGAGTACACCGTAGTAGCTGCCGTTAAGCTCAAGGTTGGCAGCTGCCTCTATGGAGTAGCCCTCTATCGTACATCCTTCAGAGGGATCAAAATCCGCCTCTTGAAAAAGCATCAGATCAGGTCTTTTTCCGAATGTCTCCTCGATATACCCGCCAAACGCTTTGTGCGTACGGTTCTTTTTATGGACATTCCAGCAAAGCAGATCGAAGGAATCATTTAGATATTCGGTACAATGCTTGCGGCAATGGCTGTGGTGGACTTGGGAAGGTGTGAACATATCAGACCAGCGGGGCGAAGACTTTCATCACATTCTCAAACGCCTCTCTTGTTTTGCTTGGAGGCTGAAGTTCCCTGTCCGAGTGAGCTATCAGCTCTTGCATCCACGACTCCAGCGTATCGATAAACTGCTGCGAGTAGACGAAGGTCACCACTTCATAGTTGAGGAAAAGACTACGGTTGTCAAGGTTGAGAGATCCGACCATTCCCCCAAGATCATCCACCAAGATCGCCTTGGCGTGCAGCATCTCTCCGGTGTAGAGCACCAGATCGATATCGTTGTTCGCCAACTCACGCATATAGGAGCTTCTGACCACATCGGTCAGCAGATGGTCGGAGTGCTTGGGGGTGATCAGCTTGACATCCACCCCTTTATGCCGCGCGATGATCAATGCTTGCATCATGTTCTCATCGGGTACGAAATAGGGCGTAACGATCCAAATACGCTGTGTGGCACCGTAGATCGCATTGAGCAGCGCCTCATAAAGCGCATCCTTGGGGATATCCGGTCCTGAAGGCACGACCTGTACGATACTCTCCCCATCATAGCTGCTTCGATGTGGCGTATAACGCGGCAACTCCTCTCCCGTAGCATACTGCCAGTCATTGCTGAAGATCGCATAGAAGTGTGCCACGGCTGGTCCCTCAAGCGCGTACATCAGATCTTTCCAGCGCTTGGTACCGTCAGCCGCTCCCATATATTCGTTGCTCAGATTCATCCCGCCACCAAGAAGTCTCGTACGGTCAAAAAGGTAGATCTTTCGGTGATTGCGCAGATTGATATAGCTCTGAAAAGGCCGTGTCAGCATGGGGATGAAGAATGCCACCTTGCCTCCTGCCTCCTTGAGGGCTTTAAACTCTTTTTGATTGAAGTAGATACCAAGAGACCCCACAGTATCAAGAAGCAGCCTGACACGCACCCCCGCCTGCGCCTTGCGTGTCAACGCCTCCACCAAAGTACGCGTCATCACGTCAAATTCGAAAACTTAGGTGGTGATATCGATACTCTCCTGTGCATGCTCGATCTCTGCCATCATCCGCTCATAGGCAACACCGTCATCGATGATCAGCTCAAAACTGTTCGCACTGCTTGCCGGCGGTATGCCGTTTTTGCTGAGGATATTGATCAGTGCGTGATCGTTCTTCTTGAGTGAGTAGCCTTCATATTCTTTAATATCTTCAAATGCGACAAAGTTCTTTTTGTGCTTGGGATCACGTTTTCGCACTCCTATTAAGGAAATAGAGCGGCGCGGCGATATAGGGCATAAAGACAATAAAAAGCATCCACGAAATCATACTCGTCGAAGAGCGTTTTTGGTAGATGATATGCCCCAAAGCGGTAAAGATCAGTAAACCGCCCAGCAGTACGGCGGTATAGTATCCCAAGAGTTCCAACGGTGTATAAATCGTCACTGCATCCCCTCTTTCATATGAAATATGCTATGGCATCATTATACCCGATGTTACATTTCTGCACGATTTTTATTAATTAAGACTAATTTACTCTTAATTGTTAATTTTTTGTGCTATAATACCTCTACAAAACCAAATCAAAAAGGATTGAACATGCCAAAGATCAATAAATATGTCGATATCGACACCGTAGAAAGAGAAGCCAAAAAAGACCTCATCGACAGACACTCACCCTTCATCACCGTTCAGGGTGAGGCGAAAAAAGGTGAAATGCTCGCAGTCAACGTCAAAATGGGTCAGGAGTACACTCACCCTGATGATTTCGACCACTACATCGAGTCTATCACACTCTTTGACGGTGACACCAAACTCGCTATGGCGACATTCGTACCCGGAACACTCGGAAACGAAAAGTCTCACGCGGAAGTGACATTCAATATCAGACCGACCAAAAGCAAACTCAACCTCGTTGCACACGGATACTGTACAAAACACGGCATCTGGGAATCAACACCGGTTGAAGTTCAGGTCGCTGACTGATTCGAAACCCGGACACCGGGTTTCCCCTCCCTTTCCTCTTTTTTCATTCATTTTCAAACATACATTCACGGTATATCCACCTCGAAATAACCGCACTTCTTTGTCTGCTTGTTCCGATTACCGGTCATTGTAGCTCATTACCTGCCCTACGGGTGACGAGGTATAGGTATTTTCAAACGCTATTGTTTGGAAACTGTAGCCGATATTGAACCGGTCATGCTTTCAACCGATCCAAACACGCTTCAAGTCCATCAAGGTAAGAGCTTCCGTACAATGCGATGTGGACAAGGAAAGGATAGATCTGATAAAGCGGTGCCTTGACATCATAAAAATCCACGCTCAAAGGATGTATCTTCCTATAGGTTTGAAAAAAAGCATCACCAAACGTATCGAACATCAAGATAAATGCCAGCTCCATCTCCCTGTCAGCAAAATAGAGTGCGAGATCGATCAGTGTCGCCCCGTCAATATTAAATAATATATTACCGCTCCACAGGTCTCCATGTATCAGTGAAGGCGTGATCCGGGACATATCGATACGCTTGTACAAGTCACGACACAACAGTTCAAGCCTTGAGAGTATCGTTTTGGGAAGTAGACCCTTGTCATAACAGATACGCGCCATAGGCATGATGCGCATCTGTCCGAGAAAAAGTGTCCAGTTGTACTGTGTCTGTTCATTGTTCTGGGAAAAAGGACCGATCGTCGTATCGTACCAGTAACCGTACATTCTACTCTCATTGGTCACGCTGTGCAGTTTGGCAAGGATCTTGGCAGCGTTGTATTCTCTTGCTTCCGGAGTGACCGGCGTCTGCTCGATATACTCCATCAGAAGATGCTCGGAGGAAGCATCCAAAACCTGCGGTACCGCAATTTCATATTTATAAATATCTTCCAGCATACGCGCCTCTATCGGCAGTCGGTCGGAAGGATCGGAGGTCTTGAGAAGATACCTGCTCTCCACTGTTTCTACACGATATATCTCTCCGATCTGCCCGTTCATAAGGTGTACAACTGCTGTAACCTCTTGGTTTAAAATATCGCTGAGAGATGTTTGATCGATCATAGATCTCCCCTGTACAACGGGCAACCACAAGGGATACCCCTACAGCAAAATCCTTTTTTCAAACGATGTGCGCCGTTCCTCATTCCTCATTCCTCATTCCTCATTCCTCATTCTTCATTCTTCATTCTTCATTCTTCATTCTTCATTCTTCATTATCCTATGTCCAAGCCGTCCCAAAACTCATCATAATCCAGGTTGGTCATCGAAGCATCCCCTTCGATCCCCTTCTCTATCAATTTTTGCTGCTCCTCTTCGAAGTAGCGTTGCAGTGCCTCTTCAAGCATCGTATCGATATCTTTCTTTAAAAGCTTGGAGAATGCCTTCAGATTGTCTACGGTATCGGGTGTCAGTGTGATCGTAAAATCGTTCATGACCGTTTTGCCCTCTCTATCATCACTTCTCGCTCATCAGGTGCGATGCTCTTGGGTACAGGAACCTGTTCGATGATGATATCGACCACATCATCGATCGTCCGTCCGTTCAGTATGGCATGCTCACTGATGATCAGCCTGTGCCTGAAGACCTCATGCACCATTGCTAACACATCAGGAAGCTCCACCTCCTCTTTGCCTTTCATCCATGCGTGCGCTTGTGCACACTTCTGTAGAGAGATCGATCCTCTAGGACTGATCCCCACATCGATCATCACCCCAAGCTGCTTGCTGTAGCGCAAAGGATATCGGGTGGCAAACACAAGCTCAACGATATAGCGTCCCACCTCTTCACTCACAGTGACATTTGCCACCTCTTTTTGTGCGGCAAAGATAAGCTCTTGCGGGAGTTTTCCCTGACTGCTATGTGGAGCGACATACTCCTCTTTGAGCATTTTAAGCATCTGATACTCCGCATCCATCGAAACATAGTCGATCTTGACATGCATCAAAAAACGATCTTTCTGTGCCTCTGAGAGGGGGTATGTCCCCTCCTGTTCTATGGGGTTTTGTGTCGCCATCACGATAAAGAGTTTGGGCAGTCTTATCGTCTGTCCGGCGACAGTCACCTGATGCTCTTCCATCGCTTCGAGCATCGCAGACTGCACCTTGGCAGGAGCCCTGTTGATCTCATCCGCCAATATAATATTTCCAAATATGGGACCTTTGTGGAAGCGAAATGCCCTCTTGCCGTTCTCTTCGTAAAGACGCTCTTCACCCAATACATCCGATGGTGAAAGATCAGGTGTGAACTGTATACGTGAATAGATCGCATCGATATTGTCGGCGATCGCTTTGACCGTACGTGTTTTAGCAAGCCCGGGAAGCCCTTCTATCAAGACATGACCGTCTGCCAACAGACCGACAAGAAACCGATCCACCACATGTTCTTGTCCGAGGACGATATCATTGACCCGTTTCCTCAGAAGTTCTATCCCCTCTCTTGCTGTCATAGTGATCCTTACAACTCTCTTTTGATCTTCTGCGCGATACGTCGGCTCAAGCGCTCGATCAGACGACTCTGTGTTGCGACGATACTCTCTACAGTCACGTCCGAATGCTCTATGTAGCGTACCTTCTCCGCCTTGACGAGTCGATCCTCTTCCTTGTTGACCAGACCCCATCGTCCCTCCAGTATGACCGTACCATTGGCATCTCCGTCAAATCGGTCGACTGTGAGGTAGATGCGATAGGTATCTGTGATTGGCTCATCCCACGGTGCCGCCAAAAAGGTGTTCCGAGGCATTATCTCAGAGAGGTCTTCTGTGAGTACATGCTGGATATTTTGGGCAAAAGAGCCCGCCCATCGACGTGTCTCATGTATCTTGAGCTCTCCTTGAGATACTCTGGTGATCAGTTGGGGCGTATCGAGGTATTGAGCCACTTCGACCTTTGCCACGCCGATGACCGTCTCTGTGATATGTCGTGTATTGTTCTTCTGTGGTGTCACCGGATGCATCTGGTAGAGGGTGGATTTGGAGCTGCACCCGCCAAGAAGCAGCATCGCGGACAATGACAGCAGTAGTGAGGTCTGTTTCATCTTATTTTCCTTTGATCAACGACTCAGGGTGCCGTTCGAGATAATCTGTGAGGTGTTTGACCGATTTGCTTGTACGGATAAATTCATCAAGCAGACGGTTGATCTTTTTATTGATCTGCGCATTGGGATCGAGATAGCTGCGGTGTACCGCATTCATCATCTTGTCCGTATCACGCACCAGGACATTCACGCTTTGGATGGTACTGTCCAGCTTTGGCATCGTGGTACCTCTAAACTCTTCGAGCAATCCGTTGAGATTGTTCCCGATCTCTTCGAACGGAATGGCTGCGATGCTTTTGAGCACCCCTTGCAAACCACTCTTGAGTGAAGAGAGGGTGGCAGGGACACTTGGTATCACATAAAAACCGTGCTCTTTCTTGACATCGACCGGTGTTGCATCGGGAAAGACATTGAGGTCGATATAGAGCTCCCCCGTAAGCAGGTTACCTGTCTGCAGCTGCGCACGGAAGCCCTTACGAACCAATTTTTCGAAAATAGGCAGATTGAATCCGTCATCTGTCTTCTCTTTGTTGCTGATCAATGTAAAGCGTTCGGGTTCGATCTTGATAAGGATCGGTATCTTGAACTCTGCGGTCTCGGCATCTCCTATGAGATAGTAGTTCTCTACTTCTCCCACCTTGAGTCCCCTGAACTCTACAGGCGCACCAACGGAGAGTCCCCGTATCGAATCATCAAAATAGACCCAAAAATAGATCGCTCTTTTATAGATCAGTCGCTGTGCCTCTTTTCGGTTTTTGAATAGAGAGAATGTATAGCCTTTTTCCACAGGTTTTCCTCTCCCATACACCGTAAAATTCTCAAATGACAAGCCTCCCATAAGAATAGAGACGAGTGACTCCGTCTTGATATCGATACCGTTGGCACTCATACTCACATCGATACCGCTGGCATTGTAAAAGCGGGTATTGGTGTCGACCAGTTGATCGAACGGTGATTTGATAAAGACTTCCATCGTGATCTTTCTTCCGTCAGGATCGAGTCGGTATGAAGCGACACTTCCCGCTCTTAGATGTTTATAATAGATCGGTGAACCGACATCAAGCGAACCGATATTGTCCACCTTCAGAGTATACGTACTCCCCTTCTCGCCTGAAGAGACCGCCGGTATCTCATCAATCCCCTTAAATACCCTCTGTTTTGTCTCACCTTTTTGAGGATCCATCACAATATAGACCCCCGAAAGCAAGGTATCCAATCCCTGCACCTCACCCATTCCCACCTTCGCCTGTACCACCCAGAATCGTGTCTTTTCCGATAGATATGACTGCATAGTACGCTTCATCTCCGCAGTGACACGCACACTCTTCAGATCCTCTCCGAATGTTACTTTGGTCACTTTACCGACAACGATCTCTTTGTACTTGATCACTGTCTTGTCCGCCTCGATGCCGGCAGCGGATTTGAAGACGATCTCGATCTGCGGTCCACGCTCCATATAGGACTGATAAAAGAGCCACGCACCGATGACCAATGCCACGACCGGTACGATCCAGATCGTCGATATTCCACTTCTCTTCTCTGTGTACAGAGTCTCTTTTAGATGGGTGTTATCTTCCATTTATCTCTTCTCCTTGATATCCCAGATCAGTCTGGGATCAAACTGCATCGCGGCGATCATCGTGATGATCACCACAAGCAGAAAATAGTTTGCTCCTGCACCGGCCTTGATCTGGGTCAGTCCGCCAAAGTGTACCAATGCGATCATCAACGCAACCACATAGACATCGACCATCGACCATTTGCCGATCAGTTCCGTAAGGTCATAGAGTTTCTGTCTGCTCTTTTTGTGCATCGGATCTTTGCGTTGCACACTGACAAGCAGATAGATCAGGATCAGCAGTTTCGTAATCGGGACAATAATACTGGCGATGAAGATCACCGCGGCGATCAGGTACGATCCCGTCTCCAAAAAATAAAGCACACCACTGATGATCGTATCGGACTGCGTCCCTGCAAAAGTCTCCACATGCATCATCGGCAACACATTCGCGGGGATATAGAAAAGCATACTCGCAATCACCAATGCCCACGTATACTGGATACTATTGGGTTTTCGCGCATGCACCTCTTCCCCGCAACGCGGGCAAAGCAGATACCTTCCCCCCTGCTCTTTCGGCAGTCTGACCAGTTGGTGACAGACCCTGCAGGCACTATATCCGTGCTCCAGTGCTCTCATATCACACCCTTTTTTCGGCGTGCCTCATCGATATGCTCCCAGACAGGATGGGGGTTGTAGACCACCTGCATCGCAGCGATCACAAAGACAAGTGCTGTAAACGACCACAGCGATATCCCCGGGATCACCGTCCCCATCTTTACCAGCTTGACCATAGAGACAAACACCCCTACAAGCAATACATCGATCATCCCCCAAGGCAGTGAGTGGTGAAGCGCTCTGAGTACAAAGGGGGCATAACTAGGCAGATATCCGTAATAGAGTGCTCCAAAGAGTGCCAAGCTTAGCACTATGCGTATCAAAGGCACGATGATCGTCGTCATCAATACGGCGATCGCCAACAAAAACTGCTCATCTTCGAAAAGATAGATCGCACTTGTAAAGAAGTTCGCCTCGGAGGTATTGCCCGCAACTTTAAAAGAGAGAAAAGGAAAGTAGTTGGTCAGAAGCAACAGCAGCAATGCAGCGACACTCAACGCGAACATCTTCTCCACCAATCCCTTACGGTGTCTAAAAAGAAGCGTACCGCAGTTGGGACAGTTGTATCGTCCGCTGCGGTAGGGATCGCTGACATAGCTAAGTTCGTCACACTCATGACAGCATATCAAATGCTCTCCCCTCTCCAACTCTTCTAATCTCTTCATCACTGTAGATACAACTTTTTTGATTAGATTATATCTCATTCTTGGAGAAAAGAAGATTAAGCTCCCCGAAGACTATATTGCCTTCATCTCCGGATATCAGCTCCGTATGATACAATATCGTTACTATGCATCCATTGACCGAGAAAAATAATTTCACTTGCATGTTCGTCTCACTGCTGCTTTTTCTCCTCAGTGCTGCCGTACTGGCGGACTACTCCAATCGTTTCAGCAAAGGGGCGTTCGTATTGATCACCCTCTTGATGCTGCTTGGCAGTCTTCGCTCCCTGCGTCGCAACAGCAACTGGAAACATACGATCTATATCATGTTCCCGGCTCTCTTTATCCTTAGTGTACTCGAGTTTGTCTTCCCCGGGAAGATCTATCATCTTCTTGTCCTCTCAACCCTGCTTCTTTTTTCATCGGCAGCTTTTTACCGCTATCCGTCAGGTGCTCTTTGAAGGGGACATCGACGGCAACAAGATCCTCGGCTCTCTGACACTCTACATCCTTATAGGGCTTATCTGGGCAATGATCTATATGATACTGCTGACCATCGACCCTTCTGCCTTCAGCGGGATAGAGATACACAGCTGGCAGGAGGTATTCTCTCGCGTAGCGTACTACAGTTTCGTAACCCTGACCACGCTTGGATACGGAGAGATCCTCCCCAAACGACACATTGCCGAGTTCTTCGTCTATATGGAGGCTGTTATCGGTGTCTTCTATATCGCTATTATCGTCTCCAGTCTGATCAGTCTGCGGCTTGCTGCGATCAAGAAAAGATCAAAATAGGGTTGGCACTACGGCACCCCGGAGACCTACGCTGCGTTTTGGCACCTTGAATCTCCTTTGTTATTTGATCTGTTTGCCGTTCTCTTGCCAGTAGTGGCCGCCACTTTGGCGTTCACCGTTCCTGAAGACCACATCATGCTGAAGCTGTCCGTTGGGGAACCAGATACGTTCACGTCCTTCGAGCACACCGTTTTTGAAACGATGCTCAACCTTCATCTGTCCGTTATCATACCACATTTGATGCAGTCCCTCTTTTTTATGATGTTTGAAGGTCGCCTTCTCCAGTGGTCTTCCCTCTTTGGAGTAGTAGAGGTACGCTCCCTCTTTGCTGCCGTTGCGATAGTGTGTGATCTCTTTGATCTGACCGTTTTTGTACCACGAGCGATTCTCTCCGTCATATCTGCCGTTGCTGAAGTGATAGATCAGCTGTTTTTCACCGGTTTTGTACCACAGCTTCGTCACTCCGTCACGCTTGCCGTTGTGAAACATTATCTCGCTTCGCTTCTGTCCGTTGGTATACCAGCGTGTAAATTTTCCCTCTTTTTTCCCATGCAGATATTTCCCCTCTTCCTTTTTGGTACCGTTCTTGTGCCAGACGATACTGTGCCCCTCTTTGATCCCCGCTTTGTAACCGCACTGCTCTTTGAGTTTACCATCGGAGTAGTAGAAACGCACTTCACCTGTAAAGAGAACACCGCGTTGTGCTTTGTCATAAAGGCGCTGCCCCTCTCCCGTATAGGTTTGATCATAAACGATCGTCCGTGCCGATAACAGTACAACACACAGTATGGATAAAAAGAGTGCTTTTTTCATCAAGCAACCTCCTGCAGAAAATGTTGTCGAAACTATACCATACTATGTTAACTCCCTTATTAGCGCAGCAGCAACTGCACAATATTGAGAATGAACATCACGATGAAACCGACCTTGTAGACCATCTTCTCGTTACGTTCGATAAATGATGTACTATGGTCGAAATAAGGCTGCACCTTTTCGGGATTGTCGATCTCGAAGAGCATCTCCGAGTAGTTGTGATAGCGATTATCAGCCTCTACTTCAATGGCACGAAGGATTAGACTATCTAGCCAGTCAGGGATCTTTGGATTAAGTTTTGCTGGATGTTTTGGAGGCTTTTTGAAACTAGGTGTTTGAAACGGTTCGATCTCACCGAAAGGAAACTTGCCTGTTAACGCTTCAT
>Ga0256839_1006448_pt1 | contig 10265 bp, 13 predicted proteins | sample 354166metaG_FD_185968 | JGI IMG/M metagenome (GOLD analysis project Ga0256839, IMG submission 185968) | Hydrothermal vent microbial communities from Mid Atlantic Ridge, Atlantic Ocean - 354-166 | ecosystem: Environmental > Aquatic > Marine > Hydrothermal vents | place: Atlantic Ocean: Mid... | reverse complement strand
ACACTTCCTAAAGAAATTATGGATTTCCCATCTTGTATTCTTGATAAAAAATTCAATCAGTTTATTAAGGGTGGGTACCATGTTGGTTTAGTGACCATTATCGTATTGAGATTTAATTTTTCTAGATATAATTTATGATAGTTGTATATATTCTGAAGGTATAAAATGAACATAAACACATTTGAAAACTTAATTACAAACCCCTACACATGGGCATTTATTGTCTTCACAATGGCTTTACCTTATCTAGTCATCTATATGAGACGATTTTATCCTGAAAAGTTACGTAAGCAGATGGAAAAAGAAGAGGCTTGCACTTTAGAGTTACAGCAAAAACCAGAGATGAAGCGTGTGAGGAAGTATGTTATCATAGGATTTATATTTTCAGTTCTGCTTACGGTTTGCATAGCTTACTATTTTGAGATAGAAAAAAGAAATATTAGTTTGATTTTTATTATCAGTATAACACCAATTACGCTCTATGCAATGATTGTTGAGCAGAGAATAAGCAAAGGTAAAAAGTGTCTACAATTTTATGATAAAAAAGAATATCTACAATTGGTTGGGATATTTGTTGTTATGATTGTGATTATTGTGACTATAGTTTTAAAATTTTTTGCTAAATAATAAAGTAGCTAGAAATTAAACATGACGGATTATCATAGCTAGAGAACGACCTAAGTAAAAATTCATTGTTATCTCTAAATAAGAAGGGTGTTCTATGAATACTTGCAGTTCCCTTTAATACTTTTTTGCTACTATCATACTACTAAGCAACAAAGGATAAGTATGCAAACAGGTAAAGTACTAAAGCTCTATATGACGATGGCAGATATGATGCGTTCGGGACACCGTATGGAGTGTGATGATATCGATGTAGATGAGGGTGGGGTTATAGGTGATATGAACCATGAGAAACAAAAAGAAAATGTGATGTTACTCACCTGTAAAAAAAGTTATGACATCGTAGAAGAGGCAGAACTTGTCATAGATGTGGGTGTACTTTTAGAAAACATATATGTTGATGTAGATTTGTATGGACTCAAACGGGGCTCTGTGATAGAGATAGGAGAGACATTTTTAGAGGTGATGGCACCTTGTGAAGCCTATGGTTATCTTATGGCATTGGCACCAGAACTTCCAGAGTTACTCAAAGGAAACAGAGGATTGTTTGTACGTCCTATGGAGTTTGGTACTATTGCCTTAGGGGATGAAGTCAAAGTAGTGAAAGAAGTTTAGTTTGGTTTATGTTCAGATTAAAGCAATTTCGATAAAATAATACTCAAATTTACTAAACAAGGCACAACATGAAAATAGTCGTTATACAAGGTCCAAACCTCAATATGCTCGGTGTAAGAGAGCAAAACATTTATGGTCCAATGAAGCTAGAAGATATTCATGCACAAATGAAAGCATTTGCAGAACAAAATAAAATGGAAATAGAATTTTTTCAGTCTAACTTAGAGGGTGAAATGGTAGACCGTATACAAGAGTGTATCGGTGAGGCTGATGGTATCATCATCAACCCTGCTGCGTATACGCATACCTCTATCGCTATACGTGACGCGATAGCTGCAGTACAGATACCTACACTTGAAGTACATCTTTCTAACATCTACCAAAGAGAAGAGTTTAGACATAAGTCACTCATCGCTCCTGTATGTGCAGGACAAATCACAGGCATGGGACCATTTGGGTATCACCTAGCAATGGTTGGGATGACTCAGATACTCAACGAAGTAAAAATGATGAAAGAACAACAAGCCAAAGCACAACAAAAATAGCTTCGACAAGCTCAGCTACCGAAGTATCCTCGTTCCACCTGTCCTCAGGTGGAATGCACACATCACTTTAATGATTAACTATAAACTCCCCTAGCATTAAAATTGTGTATAGGCATTCCCACTTAGGAAAGTGTGAACGAGTTTTGATTTATATAAACACTTTTTAGGAAACGCTATGAACTACATGCTAAAAGACGAAAATGCCATCTATTATGAGTGTGGCTATAGCTGTGACAATGCACTTTTTCTACGTTTAGGTAAAGAGGCATTTTTTATAACAGATAGTCGTTACACACTTGATGCCACTGATAATGTCAAAAATGCACAGGTAGTCATAAACGGTGATCTCTATGGTGAAGCTGTGAAGTTACTCAAAAATGCAAAAGTTAAAAAAGTCACTTTTGACCCTAAAGAGTGGACAGTAGATGGATTTGATAGGGTACGCACAGAGCTAAAAATCACTTTTAAGCCTGAGTTAGATTTTTCGCATAAAAAGCGTATCATCAAAACTGATGAAGAGTTAAAAATCATCTCTAAGGCAGCAAAGCTTGGGGCTAAAGCATTTAAACACTTAGCAAAAGAGTTTAGAAAAAATGGTTTTGGTAAAGATGAGTATACGCTTACACATATGGCAAAAGGCATTTTAGGTGACTTTGGGAAGTATGAACTGAGTTTTGACCCTATCGTAGCCATAAACAAAAATGCGGCAAGACCTCATGCTATGCCTACTGCTACTGTGTTAGAAAAAAATGATTTACTCCTTGTAGATGCGGGACTCAAATACAAGCGGTACTGCTCAGACAGAACACGTACTGTGCAAGCGGACAAGTACCTTATGTTTGATACCAATCAAAGTTACAAACGTAAGAAAATACAAAAGGCCTATGATACCGTACTTAAAGCACATGACAATGCCATAGCAAATGCACGCTCTGGTATGAAAGCTAAAAAAGTAGATGCTCTTACGCGTGACATTGTGACAAAAGCTGGCTTTGGAGAGTATTACATCCACTCGACAGGACATGGTGTAGGGCTAGACATTCATGAAATGCCTTATATCTCTGCTAAGTCTGATACCATCATAGAAGATGGCATGGTCTACACTATTGAACCAGGGATTTACATACCAAATGAGTTTGGTATACGCATAGAAGACATGGTTGCAATGGTGGATGGTAAAGTGACAGTGCTAAGTAGCAACTAGTAGAGCGTTGGAGTAGGTATGATACGAAGAAAGATAAGTACTCGACATACTTTGTTAAAGACGGCACTGTACCCTGCAACCTATACTAGTAGAGGTGGATATAAAGCACTATTGGGCATAGGTGGAAATGTCGGTGATGTACTGAGACGATTTAACCATCTTTACTGGTACTTTAAACGTAGCTCTTTTGTGCATGTGATAGAAAGTTCTCCTATTTTAAAAAATCCAGCATTTGGATATACTGAGCAAGATGACTTTTATAACGCTTTGCTTTTAGTAGAAACGAGACTTTCCCCAAAGGCATTACTACGTTATGTGCTAAGAGTTGAAAAAATATTTGGTCGTAAACGTCTTTTTAAAGATGGACCAAGAACCTTAGATATAGATATACTATTTTATGAAAACGTGACGATACAGACAAAGCTCTTAACCCTTCCTCATCCTGCATGGGACAAGAGAATGTCAGTGTTGACACCATTAGCATATATGAAAAAGGCAATACAATGATAACTGAAACATTTGTAGCAGACACGCCTAAAGAGGCATACAATGAAGCTATAGCAAAGTATGGTAGTAACATAAAACTGATTTCTGCGAAACAAGTCAATTATGAAGATGGACTGTTGCGTTGTGAAGTCGCTGTAGCAGTGCCAGAAGATGTCTATAGGCAACACTCCTCTTCAGAAGCAGAGGAAAAAGAAAATGTTGTCTCTGAAGAGGCATTACTCTTAGAAGAACTGGGTGAGCTTAAAAAACAACTAGCACTCATGAAAGCAGACATGTTAAGTAAAGAGAGTGAGAGCATAGTCGAAAAAGTCAAGACACTTTTTATGGAAAAAGGTATTGCTAAAAAATGGTTAGATGAAGTGCTTTCCTCTTTACTAGGTAACAGTATTTTAAATGATGCTAAGCTTTTAGTCTCTTATATACTTGAAGAGATAGATGAATCTTTAGAGATACAAGAAGAGTCACTAGATGTTGCTAAGATAGTCATGCTTGTAGGGCCTACCGGTGTGGGGAAAACCACGACCATAGCCAAACTAGCTGCACGTTACGCCTACATGATGGACAAACCCTATAAAGTAGCTTTTTTAAATCTAGATAGCTACAAAGTAGGGGCATTTGACCAGTTGGGACACTATGCGGATATCATGCAGATAGAGCATGTGACAGTAGACTCTTTAGAAGCCTTTATGAAAGGTCTAGAACAACTCCAAGGCTATGACATCTTACTTGTAGATACTGCGGGTATGTCACCCTATGATACTAAAAAGTTCATACGAACCATTGAGTATGTACAGTCAGATATACCTAAAGAGATAGAAGTCAATTTAGTTTTGTCTGCTACTGTCAAATATGAGGATATGGACGATATCTATAAAAATTTCTCATTTTTAAATTTACATTCGGTCATTATTTCTAAATTTGATGAAACAAGACACTTAGGAACATTACTTAATTTTATGTTATTATATAATATACCTATGAGTTATTACTCTATAGGGCAGGAAGTTCCTGATGATTTATTGCTCGCATCTAAAGAGTATTTGTTAGAGCGGTTTATCGGAGATTTGGATGGATAATTAGCCATGCATGGTGAAACACAAGCCAATCGTTTGGCTGCGTTAATGCAAAAAAAAGCACAACTTCCTAGCTATGAACTTGCACTGCCCCTTATTCAGGTGAAACGTTCAACTGTAGCTAGACTAAAAGTAAAAGATATTTTTCTTTTTGGCTTAAAACAGCTAGTGTGTATACTGGTAAAAGATGGACGTATCTGTGCACATGTTACAGTGAGCATAGAAAATGGTAGATATTATTTAAAAATAGAAAAAAACGACAGTGAGATGATATTGACTTCAGATAGTCATAAATATGAAACACTGTTATGTATATTGGGAACACTGAAGAGTCGTACACTAGAGGTAGGACATCTAATAGAGATGTCGCAGATTAAACTAGAAAAAGTGACTGTGATACAAAAAGATAAAAAAATAGCAGAAGGTACTCTCATCAACGTTGAGGGCGAACTTGCAGTACAAATGGACAAGGTAGACAGATATGAGTAAAGTGAATACAGCTAAAAAAGGTAAAGTGCTAGTTGGCATGAGTGGAGGTGTTGACTCGACGGTTACCGCCATTCTTTTACAAAAAGAAGGCTATGAGGTGGAAGGTGTATATATGAAGTTACACCATAAACCAGGCTATCATGAGTCAAACTTCACAAAGGCACAGCGTGTTGCTGATTATTTGGGTGTCAAAGTACATTTTCATGATCTCTCGACTGAGTTTAAAGATGTGGTCTATGACTACTTTGTGGAAGGCTACAAAGAGGGCTTAACCCCAAACCCATGTGTGATGTGTAACAGAAACATTAAGTTTGGAAAGATGGTCGAGTTTGCAGACAGCGTAGGAGCAGACTTCGTTGCCACAGGACACTACATCAAGTGTGATGGTGAGTTCATCTATGCTGCAGAAGATGAAAACAAAGACCAGAGTTATTTTTTATGTGAGGTAAAAAAAGAAGTCTTACCTAGACTTATCTTCCCTTTAGGTACATGGGTTAAGCCAGATGTTAAAGCGTTCGCTGCAAACATTGAAGTCTTAAAAGATTTTGCAACACAAACTGAAAGTTCTGAGATATGTTTTGTGGAAAATACCTATGATGAAGTACTTGCAAAACATATGGATATCAATGTACCAGGTGAGGTCTTAGATACGGAAGGTAAAGTCGTAGGTGAACATAAAGGCTACATGCACTACACCATAGGAAAACGTAGAGGTTTTACAGTAGATGGTGCTCATGATCCACACTTTGTACTAGAGATAAAACCTGATACCAATCAAATCGTAGTAGGTACAAAAGAAAAACTTGAAGCCAATGCTTTTGAAGTTAGGGATATCAATTTGTTTAAAGAACTTACAGCGTTTGACTGTACTGTTAAAGTACGCTACAGAACCACTGCCGTACCTTGCCATGTTAAGATAGAGGGAAATGGTGCGTCTGTGGTACTCAAAGAACCTGTATTTGGTCTAGCCAAAGGACAGATAGCGGCTTTTTATGATGGAGCTAAACTCCTTGGTGGTGGGGTCATCTGTTAAATTAGACTTGCACAAGAATAGCATTTATAGATTTTTGATATAATGAGTCAATTATATCGATATAGGATACATTCATGCAACAATTTGACAAACAAAACAGTACCTCATGTGCTTCTCACTCTTTAGCAATATTGCTTATTCCCTTTCTATTTTTATTTGCTTTGGTGCTTGCATACGTAGGGCTATTTAACCTTAATGTTGAGTTGCATACTTTAGCTATTGTTGCCTTTATTTTTGTCGTATTTATATTTTTTGTGAAACATAATGCTAACTATGCAGTCTGTCATATGAAAAGCTCTTTTTTTAAAATGGAAGAAGAGTTGCAAGCTTCGCTACGTTCCAATGCCTTAACTATCATGGGTAAAACAAAGTCTACTTTGCACGTTAAAGACTTCATCGCAGAGTATTACCAAGACATTCGTAATGACAACTTTGCACGGGTTGCCCCTTCCGTGTTTCCTATGCTTGGTATTTTGGGTACATTTATTGCTATTGCACTCTCTATGCCTGATTTTACAGTAAAAGATACAGGGGCATTGGATCGTGAGATATCTATACTTCTCTCTGGGATAGGTACGGCATTTTATGCTTCTATTTACGGGATAATGCTTTCACTGATTTGGACCTATTTTGAAAAAAGAGGTATCGCAAAAGTTGACAGACAGATTTCTGACCTTGAAAAACTGTATGGTAAACGCGTATGGAAAAAGTCTGAACTTATCAAGCACGAACACATGCAATCTGAACTAAAAGATCAGCAGATTGTTCAGACGCTTAAAGAGACATTTAACATGGACTTTATTAAAGAGCTTAATGACCAGTATCTTAAAAACTTTACAACGATTATAAACGACACGACAAACAGTTTTACTAAGCTTACTGTACACATGCAAGAGGCTTCTTCTGAGTTACGTGATACTTTAGAAAACTTAAATAGAAGAAATGAAAGTAGCAAAGCTGTAGATAGTATGGAAAGAAATATTGCAGGCTTCAATCAAAATGCAAAGAATCTTCAGCAAACTATGGAACGTTTTGACGGTTCAGTGGATCATACCTTTGAAAAGATTGATGCTGAGCTGGGTCAAGCAGTTGAAAAACTTGCTACCTTTGCACGTATCGTCTCTGAGCAAAATCAATTGATTTTGAAAAACATGGCTACACTCAAACAACAAGAGAAGTAAACGAGATGTTTAGAAACGATAACACAAGCGAAGAGAGTAACTTTTGGATATCTTATGCCGACTTGATGGCAGGGTTACTTTTTGTCTTTATCTTATTGATAGGGGCGATTATCTCAAAGTCTATCATTTTGAAAGAAGACTTACATAAGAAAGAGGACAGATTGAGTAGTCTTTCTGCGTCTTTAAAAGAGAAAGAAAAAAGGTTAGAAGATGCCAAAGCTACTTTGGCAAAAAACAAAGCACTTTTAGGCGAGAAAGATGCTTACCTTTCTCAAAACAAAGAGCTACTAGCACTTAAAGACTCACAACTTACAGAGGACGAACGTAAGTTGAAAATGAAAGACCAAACCATAGCTAAAAATGAACGCATTTTAAAACTGCGAATGGATGAGATTGATAAACTAAATAAGCTCTTAATAGAGGCGAAAAATAAAGAAGCCAAACTCAGCAAGAAAATCATCATCGTACAAACTGTGCTAGATGAAAATAAAGCTGATTTAAAAAAGACAAAAGAAGCGCTTGAAAAAGAGAGAAAAACATTAGAAGAGTATGAAGGTAAAATACTTGTACTTTCAAATGAATTGACTGACTCTAAAAATGCGGTGAAGTTAAAAGATGAAAAACTTTTGGCTGTGCTCAACGCCATGGATGAGAAGAAAACCAAATATGATGAGCTTATGGCAAACCTACAATCACAAAAAGCGAAGATAAAATCACTCACAGGTATTAAACTAAAAGTCGTCGCAGCACTCAAAGAGGCACTGGGTAACAAGATAGACATCGATAAAAAAACAGGCTCATTAAAGTTGGCATCGAACATCTTGTTTGAAGTAGGGCAGTCCACATTAAAAGATGAGGCTAAAGTCGAGCTTAAAAAAGCATTTGAACAGTACATTGGCACTTTGGTTAAGAACAATGAGATACGTCCACATCTGGATAAAATTATCATTGAAGGACATACAGATAGTGATGGCTCATATATCTATAACCTCAATCTCTCACAAAAACGTGCATTGGCTGTTATGGAATACTTACTAACATTAGATTTCACTAAGCAATATAACATCAGACCACTTATGACGGCTTCAGGACGTGCCTATCTTGACAACATTGTTAAAAATGGAGTAGAAGACAAAGAGGCATCAAGACGTATAGAAATCAAGTTTAGACTTAAAAATGAAGATGCTATGCACGAGATAGAAAAGGTACTCGATGCAAACTAACTTTAAGCCTAAGCACCTTAAAAAGGCAAACATGAAACTAGATAAGCATGTCCTTTCCGCACATGCACATAAGAAAACAAATGATAGCTATAGAAAAAAGGTTTTTAAAGAGAATCTATGGCATAAATTTATGGGTTTATTTAAATGATAACGGTCAAATATAGCCAATAAGTCGCCGTTAGGTAATTTATTGGTTACTCTATTTTTTTATATTTCTTGTAACTTTTCTCTCAGTAAAGCATTAATAAGTGTTTGATATGGAACTTTTTGTTCACTTGCTAGCTTTTTAAAATAAAGTACTATGTCATTATCTAGTCTTAGTGAAACTGGTATCTTTTTAGGTTCATAAAATCTACCTCTAACTCCATTACTAAAATCATACTCATCTAGCATTTCATAATCATCAAATTTTTCTCTCTTATTAATGTTGCTCATAAAAAATCCTTTCTTTTTCATTTGCTTTTCTAGCGCTTATTATTCTGATTATTTCTTTGCCATCTTCATCGAAGAACATATTGGCTACAACTAAAATTTTATCTTTAGTTGTTGTGCCTAATGTAATCCATCTCTCTTCAAAATAATCAAATCTATGGTCGAGTTTTGAAATATGCATAGGGTCCATAAAAACTTTTTTAGCTTCTTCAAAGCTAACCTGATGATTTATAATATTTAGTTTATTCTTATCATCATTCCATTCAAATTTCAAAATATTACCTTTTCATAAATATGAAAATATTATAGCATTTTTGTATTTACAATGTCAATGTTTGTGTTGAAGTATGACTATTTATTCAACGTACATTATATCACATATTGCCACTATTATAAAAAATAATTAAACACTTAAAATGTATGTTAATTGTTAAAAATATGTCAATATGGCATACTTTTAATGAATATGAAAAAAACTAGCTACCATTCTTAAGTATTATATGTGTTTTTAATAGGTATTTGGCGATATTTGAACATTTTGTACATATATTTGTCGATTTAAACAATAAAAGCACATTTTGTCACTTAAATATAAAGGAGTTTACTGTGAGTACCAAGAAGAAATTATTGGATATAGTACGCGACAAGATACGCTTTAAGCACTATAGCATGTCTAGAGAAAAGACGTATGTATTTTGGATAAAACATTATATATTCTTCCACAGAGTCACCTCTCATATATTTAGACACTCTTATGCCACACATCTTTTGCAGGGTGGTATAGACCTAAGAAGTATTCAAGAGTTATTGGGGCATAAATCTATGGAGACCACAATGGTCTATACCCACGTGGTGGCTGAGATGAACAAGGGCAAAGTGGCTAGCCCTTTGGATATGTAACTTCATGTTTCTTCATATAGATATAGATTGTTTTTTTGCCTCTGCTGAACGTGCTGTTAACTCAAAGCTCAATGACCTACCCATCTGTGTAGGTTCTCGCTCAAATTTAGAAATATTTAACAAAAAACGTACAGACATCAGACTGATGAATGACAACTCGGGTGCCTTTGTAACTCCCGTGTTTTACTCCGATAAAGTAAAGACCTTTGAAAACTACTTTGTCGATGAGATAAATGGACGAAAAAAGATACGAGGCATCGTCACCACAGCCTCTTATGAAGCTAGAGCTAAAGGGGTGAAGACAGCCATGCCTATAGCCCAAGCACTACAGCTATGTCCAGAGATGATAGTTATTCCTTCAAACTATCCACTGTACCATAAACTCTCTAACCAAATACACGCTTTTATGAGAGCCCATATCCCTAAAGTAGAACAGTTT
>Ga0256839_1006447_pt1 | contig 10267 bp, 19 predicted proteins | sample 354166metaG_FD_185968 | JGI IMG/M metagenome (GOLD analysis project Ga0256839, IMG submission 185968) | Hydrothermal vent microbial communities from Mid Atlantic Ridge, Atlantic Ocean - 354-166 | ecosystem: Environmental > Aquatic > Marine > Hydrothermal vents | place: Atlantic Ocean: Mid... | reverse complement strand
GAATTAATCTTAGCAGCTTTTAGGCAATTGTATGCTCTTACAGAAAGATCCAAATCTTCCAAAGATGTTTTCAACAACTTGCGCATATGCAGGATATGCTCATCAACGATATTATCCTCTCTTGCTCCAGGAACATCGAAAGTCATATTTTCATCGGTGATCAACATCAAATGCTCAATCATGATACGAGAGGCTTGCTTCAATGCATCTTCGGGGTGAATAGTACCATCCGTCTTAAGATTCAAAGTCAATTTTTCATAATCAGTACGCTGGCCTACACGGAAGTTATCAATACTATAAGCGACATTTTTGATCGGCGTATAAATAGCATCAATTGGAATAACACCAATAGGAGCATCTTTTGGCAAATTCTCATCAGCAGGCACATAGCCACGTCCTTTAGTTACGGTTAGCTCTATTTCCAAGTTAACAAAAGGCTCTAAAGTACAGATCAACAAATCAGGGTTCATCACCTTGAATACATTGGTATGTTCTTCGATATCTCCCGCACGGAATTCTTCCTTACCACTAATGGTCAAGTAAATTTTTTCATCAGAAATTTCTTCGTCAGAAATTATTTGCTTGATACGAACCTGCTTAAGATTAAGAATAATCTCAACAACGTCTTCAACCACACCACGGATAGTAGCAAACTCATGATCTACACCAGCGATACGAATAGCACTAATGGCATGACCTTCTAAAGAAGAAAGTAATACGCGACGAAGAGAATTCCCTACTGTTTGTCCAAAACCAGGTTCAAGTGGTTTGAATTCAAAAAGGCCTTCAAAATCGTTGGCTTTTTCCATTACGATTTTATTCGGCTTCTGAAAATTCAAGATGCTCATAGGCTTTTTTTATTATAGTTTATGATGAAAAATCACCAATACTTATTACAACGTAAAAATCACTTTTGGGTTTTTATGCTAAAATTTACCGAAGTAAGTGGCATAAAGACCCAAAAGTGAATGTGACTATTAAAATCTATATTATTTAGAGTATAACTCTACGATCAATTGCTCATTAATTTTTTCTGGAATCATGTCTCTTTCTGGATATTCCAAAAATTTACCTTCCATTTTGTCTGCATTGAATTCAATCCAGCCATATTTACGAGCATCACTACCGCTAACACTACCACGAATGACATCCAGCCCTTGTGATTTTCCTCTTACTCCAATGACATCACCAGGACGAATGTGAGTAGAAGGAACATTGTTTAACTTACCATTGATAACAATGTGTTTGTGCGTTACTAATTGACGAGCAGCACGACGCGTAGGAGCGATGCCCATACGGAACACCACATTATCAAGACGTGACTCCAGGTATTGTAATAACACAACACCTGTGATACCACTTTTACGAGAAGCACTTTCAAATAAATTACGGAATTGACGCTCCAGTACACCATAAGTGTATTTAGCTTTCTGCTTCTCCATCAACTGGAGTTTGTAGTCAGAAGGCTGTCTTCTACGGCGTGCATTACCATGCTGCCCAGGAGGGTGCTTCTTACGTTCAAAGTATTTATCTGGTCCAAAGATTGCCTCACCTAATGCGCGGGCTTTCTTTGTTGTAGGTCCTGTATATCTAGCCATTTCGGTAGGATAATTTTCACTAAAAAGAAATAAATTATACGCGGCGACGCTTTGGAGGGCGACAACCATTATGAGGTACTGGAGTTATATCTTTAATTCGAGTAACTTTAATACCAGTACTATCAACGGCACGGATGGCTGCTTCGCGCCCCGAACCTGGTCCTTTTACAAACACTTCTACTGTACGCAAACCTGCTTCATGAGCAACTCTCGCTGCATCACTAGCTGCTATTTGCGCTGCATAAGGTGTGTTTTTCTTAGAACCACGGAATCCAGCTTTACCAGCTGAAGCCCAAGATATTACATCACCTTTCTTATTGGTAATAGAAATGATGATATTGTTAAAGGAAGCTTGAATATACACTTTCCCTTCTGGTTCTACGCGAACCTTCCTTTTCTTCTTGCTGCTTGATTTCTTAGCCATCGATCAATGAATTACTTGGTTACTTTTTTCTTGTTTGCAACAGTCTTACGTTTCCCCTTACGAGTACGCGCATTTGTTTGGGTACGCTGACCACGAACAGGCAGCCCTCTACGGTGACGTAGGCCTCGGTAACAACCAATATCCATCAAACGTTTGATGTTTAGTGTTACTTCTGAACGCAATTCACCTTCTACCAAGTAGTCACTTTGTAGAAGACGAGCAATTTCTGCTATATTGTCGTCATTCCAATCCTGCACCTTAGTATGTTCACTAACGCCAATTCTGTCTAAAATTTCTTTAGCTTTAGTTGGTCCGATGCCATAGATGTATGTCAATCCAATAACGCCTCTCTTATTCCGAGGCAAATCAACACCTGCAAGTCTTGCCATTGTATATTAAATTTATCCCTGACGTTGTTTAAACTTAGGGTTTTTCTTGTTAATAATATAAACCCTGCCCTTTCTTCTGACAACTATACAGTCGACAGAACGTTTCTTTACTGAAGGTCTTACTTTCATGGTTCTGTTTTTTTAAAACACCTTATTTATAACGGTAAGTGATTCGCCCTCTTGATAAATCATAAGGGGACATTTCCACCGCTACTTTATCACCTGGCAGAATACGGATGTAGTGCATACGCATCTTACCTGAAATGGTCGCTTTGATTTCGTGATCGTTTTCCAATTTCACACGAAACATTGCATTTGATAATGCTTCCTGGATGATTCCATCCTGCTTTATAAGGTTCTTTTTACTCATACTTGTATTTTCGGAGTGCAAAGATACAATTATTTAAGAACTAATTGAATCTTTATACGAATAATAACCTTTATCACGTTTTTTAACAGGCAACTTCTCTTACAATTGCCTGTACATTGGGGTTTTTTTCAATCTCCTCAATGATTATTTCGTGATTACTCAAGATATCTGGGCCATTTTTAGTAACCGCTATCGTATGCTCATAATGAGCAGAAGGCTTTTTATCTTTCGTTACAATTGTCCAGTCATCTTTCAATGTTCGAACTTGTTTACGCCCTAGGTTAATCATTGGCTCAATGGCGATTACCATCCCTTCTCTAATCCGTGGCCCCTGTCCTCTTCTTCCATAATTAGGCACATCTGGTGCTTCATGCATCGAACGCCCTAAGCCATGCCCCACTAATTCCCGAACGGAGGCGTAAGGGTTTTCCCTTTCCGTAAAATGCTGAATAGCAAAACTAATATCTCCTATTCGGTTTCCAATGACTGCTTTTTCAATACCTCTATAGAGTGATTCATTGGTAATTCTACATAATTGCAGCACTTCTTCCGCTACATCACCTATACAAAAAGTATAAGCCGCATCACCATAATAATCATTCATCAACACACCACAATCAATAGAAAGGATATCCCCATCTTCAAAGATTTGATCTTTTGTTGGCAAACCATGAACAACTGCTTCATTTCTAGAAATCAGCAATGTTGACGGACAACCATATAAACCTTTAAAGCCTGGTACTGCGCCATGATCTCGGATAAATTCTTCTGCTTTCTGATCAACTTCTTCTCCTGAGATACCTGGTTTCAATAAACTGCCAACATAAGCAAGCGTCTTGCAATCCAATAAACAACTTTCACGAATGAGTTCAATCTCTTCGTCCGTTTTGTATATTATTTTCCGATTGTCGCGACCCATGCTCTTTTTATCTTACATATTTGCACCAAGACCCTGCATACGGCTGCTGCTACGTCCTTCAACACGACCATCTTTCACCAACCCATCATAACGACGCATTAATAAGTGGCTTTCTATTTGTTGAAGTGTATCCAAAACAACCCCTACAAGAATCAACAAAGAAGTACCGCCAAAGAAGGCTGCAAATACATTATTGATACCAACTGCTGCTGCAAAAGCGGGCATAATAGCAATCAAACCTAAGAAAATAGAACCTGGTAATGTAACCCTAGTTGTTACAGAATCAATATATTCTTCTGTAGGTTTACCTGGTTTAATACCTGGGATAAACGCATTTTGTCCTTTAAGGTAATTTGCATAATTACCTGGATTCACAATCAATGCTGTATATACATAAGTGAATAAAACCACCATTACAAAGTAAATAAGATTATAAGGGCCTGATGTAAAGTCATTTAATGCCATTATAAAAGAATTGCTCTGTGCTGCTTCACCACCCATTTGTGCTGCCATTCCAGGAAGGAACATCAATGCCTGCGCAAAGATGATAGGCATTACACCTGCTGCATTCAGCTTCAATGGAATATAATCACGTGCGCCTGCTACAGGAACGGAAGAGGAGCCACGTCCCACCATTCTTTTAGCAAACTGGATAGGAATTTTACGTACACCTGTTACAATTAAAACGGTAGCGAGTGTCACCATAAATAATGCGGCCATTTCAATTACAAACATTAAGAAACCACCTGCTGCTAAACGGCCTTCTAATTCTGCTATAAAAGCAAAAGGAAGAGAAGCAATGATACCTACTGTAATCAAAAGAGAAACACCATTACCAATTCCACGATCAGTGATACGCTCACCTAACCACATAGCAAAAATAGTGCCTGTCGAAAGGATAATAATACCTGATAACCAGAAGACACCGTCAGAAACAGTAGGATCAACCGCACCTAGTGATTTAACATAAGTCAAATAAGCACCGCCTTGAACCAAGGTAATGGCTACGGTAAGTAAACGAGTAATTTGGCTTAATTTCTTACGTCCTGATTCTCCTTCTTTCTGTTGTAATCGCTGAAAGTAAGGTACAGCAAAGCCCAATAACTGAATAATGATACTTGCTGTAATATAAGGCATGATACCCAATGCAAAAACAGAAGCACTATTAAAAGCACCACCTGAGAATACATTAATAAGATCTAACAGATTTGGAGCACCACTACTTTGGCTTTTAATAGCACTAGCCAGTGCACCAGGAACAACACCTGGCAAAACCACGAAAGCACCTAAACGATAAGCCCCGATAAGACTTATTGTAAAAATGATTCGCTCGCGCAATTCCTTAATCTTCCAAATATTCTTCAGCGTTTCAATAAACCTTTTCATGGGAGCTACTTTAGAGGATATTAATACTGCCACCTTTGGCTTCGATAGCTGCTTTCGCAGTAGCCGAACAAGCGTGGGCAGTTACATTCAATTTAGCGTTCAGTTCACCTGAAGCCAACACTTTCACCAAATCGTTCTTACGTACAACACCGATTTTCACAAGCGCATCCATATCAATGGTATCCATCTTGTATTTATCGCTAATTTCCTGTAAGCGTTTGAGGTTGAGTGCTACGTACTCAGTACGGTTAGGGTTCTTAAACCCACGTTTAGGCAAACGGATTTGTAGTGGCATTTGACCACCTTCAAAACCACGCTTACTTTTATAACCAGAACGAGACTTTGCACCTTTATGCCCACGGGTAGAAGTACCACCACGGCCAGATCCCTGACCACGAGCAATACGTTTACGACCTTTAGTAGATCCTGATGCTGGTTTAAGATTATGGAGTTCCATCACTTATCTTTTTATATAACTTCGTTACATCTAGCATTATGCCAGTTGCAATTTATGCTTCTTCAATTTTTAACAGGTGTGCTACCTTTTCGATCATACCAACAACCGAAGGAGTAGCGTCTTTTACAACAGATTGATTCATTTTTTTCAAGCCTAAGGCTCTCATGGTATCTTTCTGGCGTTTTGGACGATCAATAACGCTTTTCACCTGTGTTATTTTCAGCTTAGTCATAACTACTGCTTATTAAATTATTAGACAGGTTAAAAGAATTAACCTTCAAAAAGTTTTTCCATAGAAATACCACGTTGCCTTGCTACTTCCATAGGGCTACGCAATTTCTTTAGAGCATCAATTGTTGCTTTGACTACATTGTGAGGATTCGACGATCCCTGTGATTTAGCCAATACATTATGTACGCCTGCAATTTCCAGTACGGCACGCATCGCACCACCAGCAATTACACCTGTACCCTCAGAGGCAGGTTTGATAAAAACCTTTCCTGCTCCGTATTTTCCTTTCTGCTCATGCGGAATGGTACCTTTATATAGAGGTATCTGCACAAGATTTTTCTTAGCATCATCAACAGCTTTGCTGATTGCTAATTGTACATCACGTGCTTTTCCAAGCCCATGCCCTACAGTGCCTTCGCCGTTTCCGACAACAACAACTGCAGCAAAACTAAAAGTACGACCACCTTTGGTCACTTTAGCTACACGGTTAAGGTTAACTAATTTATCCTTAAGATCTGTTTCGGCCGGTTTGACCCGGTTGGAGTTTCTCTTTGCCATTGCAAGTTCTTAAATTGTTTAAAATACTAAGCCTCCTTCACGAGCGCCGTCAGCCAGCGCTTTTACTCGGCCGTGATACAAATATCCGCCACGATCAAATAACACTTTATCGATACCAGCAGCTTTTGCGCGTTCAGCTAATAATTTACCTGTTGCAGCAGACTGATCGATTTTGTTACCTGAATTTTCTATGCTTGTTTCATGAGAATTTGCCTGCGCTAAAGTAGTGCCTTGCAAATCATCAATCAACTGGGCGTAGATGTAACGGTTTGAACGAAATATATTTAAGCGAGGACGCTGTGCAGTGCCCTTGATGCTTTTACGAATGCGCATATGAATACGCTTTCTTTTTTGATTCTTAGTCATTTTCATGGCTAAATGTTTTTATTGATCTTAGTGTATAAGGTTTTCCTTAAACCCAAAATCCTTTGATCGCCAAATGATTATTATAAAAATAGGTAAGCTAATTACTAAGTTATTTAGCAACTGTTTTACCAGCTTTACGACGAATTTCTTCACCTTTAAAGCGTATACCTTTTCCTTTGTAAGGTTCTGGTTTACGGAAGGCTCTAATTTTAGCCGCAATTTGTCCTATTAATTGCTTATCTATAGAACTCAACTTAATAAGAGGCGCTTTACCTTTTGCCGTTTCTGCTTCAACTTTTACTTCTTCTGGAATGTAGAAATAAATAGGGTGAGAGAATCCTAATGTAAGGATTAACAACTGTCCCTTTGTTTCAGCACGATAACCGACACCAATCACTTCCAATTCCAGTGTATATCCTTCAGATACACCAACAATCATATTGTTGATCAGAGAACGGTATAGACCGTGAACAGAACGGTGACGTTTAGAATCAGTAGGACGAGAGACCGTCAAAACACCATCATCAATACCTACTGTCAAATCTGCATCAACCTGTTGTTGAAGTTCGCCTTTAGCCCCTTTTACGGTTACCATATTGCCTTTACTGACATCTATCGTAACACCTTGGGGTATATTAATCGGAGCTTTACCAATACGTGACATGCTCTTCGTTTTTTAAAATGATTTGAAGAAATTTATGAAATGTGGCAGAGTACTTCACCTCCGACATTAAGCTGACGAGCCTGCTTTGCAGTAACAACACCTTTGGAAGTAGACACAATAGCTATTCCTAAGCCGTTGATAACACGTGGCAAACTATCTTGCTTCACATATTGGCGTAATCCTGGACGGCTGATTCGAATCAACTTCTGGATTACTGGTTTTTTTGTGGATTTGTCGTATTTCAAAGCGATTTTAACAACTCCTTGGTTGCCTTTACCAGCTTCATCGTCAAATTTATACTTAAGGATATATCCTTGATCGTATAAAATTTCCGTAATACGTTTCTTCAGATTTGAAGAAGGAATAATGACTACCCGATGCCCAGCGATCTGAGCATTTCTAATGCGGGTCAAATAGTCAGCAACAGGATCTGTAACTGCCATGATTTTATAGTTTCGCTATCTGGTTTTCCATTGGTAATAGATAAAATCTATTCGGTTTTGGGAACCTTGAAAGCTGTTAAAAAATACTTTTATTCTAAAAAGGAGTATAAAGCCAAGCTTAAATTACCAGCTTGCTTTAGTTATTCCTGGAATTTGTCCGTGTAATGCCATCTGGCGAAATTTCACTCTACAAAGACCAAATTTACGCATATATCCCTTAGGACGACCCGTCAAACGGCAACGGTTATGAAGGCGAATTTTTTTGGAATTACGAGGTAGTTTATCCAGTTCGTCCCAACGTCCTTCTTCTTTCAATTGTTTACGTAAGTCAGCATATTTTGCCACCATACGTTCTCTTTTCCTTTCGCGTGCAATCAATGATTTTCTTGCCATGATAAATATGCTGTAAAATTAATTATTCTGATTTTTAAATGGAAGTCCCAAGCCTTTCAATAAAGCCAATGCTTCAGCATCTGTTTTAGCAGATGTCACAAAAGTAATGTCCATACCAGTGATATTAGACACTTTGTCTAGATTAATTTCAGGGAAAATAATCTGTTCTTTAACACCCATGGTATAATTGCCACGTCCATCAAAGCTTTTATCATTGATCCCACGGAAGTCACGTACACGAGGTAGTGCTACTGCGGTGAGGCGGTCAAGGAATTCGTACATCTGTTGACGACGAAGTGTTACGCGAACACCGATTTCCATTTCTTCGCGCAATTTAAAGTTAGAGACTGATTTCTTAGCTTTAACTTTAACTGCTTTTTGACCTGCAATAATACTCATTTCTTCCTGAGCGTTATTGGTCAGTTTTTTATCTTGCGTTGCTTTTCCTACACCCTGGTTGAGGCAAATTTTCAACAAGCGAGGTATTTGCATAGGACTGCTGTACTGGAATTGTTCCTGTAATGCAGGTGCCACATCTTTGTGGTATTTAGTATGTAACCTAGGTTGATGGCTCATTAGTCTATTATTTCACCAGATTTTTTAGAAAAACGTTTCATTTTGCCATCAGCATCAGCCTTACGGCCTACACGTGTTGGCGTATTCGTACTATCTACTAACATTAAGTTAGAGATATTGATGGGAGCAGCCAAATCTATGATCCCACCAGGATTGTCCTGCGTAGGTTTTTGGTGCTTCTTACGAATGTTCACTTCTTCAACAATAGCACGATTTTTGTCAGGAAATACTTCTAATACTTCGACAACTTTGCTACGATCTTTGTAAGCTCCTGCTATAACAACTACTTTATCGCCTTTTTTGATTTTCAATTTAGGCTGAAAGCGTTTTTGTTTAGTATTCTTCATTATTACAATTATTCTTAAACCCTAAATTTAAATAACTTCTGGCGCTAAAGATACAATACGCATATAATCGCGTTCGCGTAATTCACGGGCGACAGGCCCAAAAATACGTGTTCCTCTAGGCTCTTCATTAGCAGTTAATAACACAACTGCATTGTCATCAAAACGAATGTAACTACCATCTTTGCGGCGAATTTCTTTACGAGTACGCACCACAACAGCTCTGGAAATGACACCTTTTTTGATACCACCAGGAGCAGCCTCCTTAACGGTGACAACAATCATATCGCCAATAGAAGCGTAACGACGCTTGGAACCTCCCAATACGCGGATACATAATACTTCTTTAGCACCACTGTTATCGGCTACTTTGAGCCTGGATTCTTGCTGTATCATGACGGCAAATTATTTGTAGAGCCAGCGCAACGGATGAATACGTTGATACCTCTAAATTATAAGTAAACTATTTAGCTTTTTCTAAGATTTCAATCAAACGCCAGCGTTTGCGAGCACTTAGAGGGCGCGTCTCCATGATGCGCACCTTATCACCGATATTGCACTCATTTTTTTCGTCATGAGCCATAAATTTATTAGACTTTTTGACGAATTTCCCATACATTGGGTGTTGCATACGGCGTTCTACTTTTACTGAAATGGACTTGTCCATTTTGTTACTGGTCACAATGCCAGTGATTTGTTTACGAAGATTACGTCCTTCCATAACTTTATTATTATTTACGTCTACGACGTGCTCTTAACTTACTGCGGTTTCCAAGTTCTTCTGCTGAAGCATCTGCTAACTGACGTCTACGAATTTCAGTATTCAAACGAGCAATATCGCGGCGTACTTCACGTAAACGCAAAGGATTGTCCAAGCCTGTAATAGCATGGTCAAATTTCATTTTCTGATAGCTTTGCTCGGTATCTTTCAATTGTTCCTGAAGATCTGTTTCCGAGAACTCTTGAAGCTCCAAATATTTGTTGCTTGCCATTGTCCTAAATATTAATTTATTATTCCTCCAAATATTGCTGACTAACCAACGTAGTCAGGACGTGTTACCGTTCTTGTTTTAACAGGCAGTTTTTGCGCTGCTAAACGAAGTGCTTCTACAGCTACTTCCTCTGGTACTCCGTCTAATTCAAACATTA
>Ga0256839_1006445_pt1 | contig 10270 bp, 8 predicted proteins | sample 354166metaG_FD_185968 | JGI IMG/M metagenome (GOLD analysis project Ga0256839, IMG submission 185968) | Hydrothermal vent microbial communities from Mid Atlantic Ridge, Atlantic Ocean - 354-166 | ecosystem: Environmental > Aquatic > Marine > Hydrothermal vents | place: Atlantic Ocean: Mid... | reverse complement strand
TTCTCCGCCAGCTAAAGCTGGCGGCTCGCCGCTCATCCGCGGGCTTACGCCCGCGGCTCGCCGGTTGCAAGAAGAAACGCTTTTTCTCGCACTGGTGCGGAGGCACCCACCCACGACCCACGACCTCCCCGCACTAACGTGCGGGGCTCTTCCATCCCCCCAGGCCCCCAGGCCCCCAGGCCCCCAGGCCTCCATCCCCTCCCCCGGCTAAAGCCGGGGGCTCGCCCGGTACGGAAGCTCCGGCGCACGCCGCACGGCGCAAGCCGACTCCGCCTACGTGCGAAACTGCGCCACCACCGCTTCCAGATCCGCCGCCAGGTGGCTCAGGCGTTCCTCCAGGCGGTTTTTGACCGCAGGCAGTTGCTCCGCGCTGGGGCAAGCCTCGCGGGTGAACAGGTAACACTTCACCTTGGGCTCCGTGCCCGAGGGGCGCACCGCCACGGCATTGCCATCCGGCTCCAGGTCGAAGAAAACCAGGTTGCCCCGGGGGCCGGAAAGCGGGTGAACTTCTCCGCCTGAGAGCCGCTGCTGCCCCCGGCCGTAGTCGCGCAGCCGTGTCACGGGCATGCCGGCCAGTTGCTCCGGCGGGCTGGTACGCAGGTGTTCCATCAGCGCTTGCATCTGCTGCATGCCCTTGGCCCCGGGCATGGTGAAGGTGAGCAACCGCTCGCGGTGGCAGCCAAACTCCAGGTAAAGCCGGTCCAGGTGCTGGTGCAGCGTGAGCCCTTGCCGGCGGCAGCGGGCGGCCAGCTCGGCCAGCAACAGCGCGGCCACGGCGGCGTCCTTGTCGCGGGCGTAGCTGCCGGCCAGATAGCCGTGCGATTCCTCGGTGCCGAAGACGAAAAGCTCCGGCCCCTGCCGGTCCATCGCCTGGGCGATCCACTTGAACCCCACCAGCAGGTCGCCCACGGTACGCACGCCGAAGCGATCGGCCACACGGCGGATCATCTCGGTGGTGACCAGCGTTTTGATCACGTAGTGTTCGGCAGTCAGCTGCCCCTGTTCCTGGCGGTGCTTGAGCAGAAAGTGGGCCAGCAGCACGCCCAACTGGTTGCCGGTAAGCACGCGCCAGGGGCCGCCGGGGGCGACCGGGGCGGCGGCCCCCAGGCGGTCGGCATCCGGGTCCGAGGAGAGGATCAGCTCAGCCCCGGTAGCTTGGGCATGCTCGATCAGGCAGTCGAAAGTTTCGGGGTTTTCCGGGTTGGCCACGTGGCCGGGCACGTTGGGGAAGTCCCCGTCGGGGGTGGCCTGCGGGCCGTAGATTTCCACCTGGGAGAAGCCCGCCTCGCGAAGCGCCGGCACCACGCTTGTGGCCCCCACCCCGTGCATGGGGGAGTAGAGAATCTTCAGCTCCCGAGGGCCGCCGGTGCTTTGGCTCAGCACCCCCTGCAAGTAGGCCCGGTCCACCTCCTCCTGGCAAAAGAGGATCTTCCCCTGCTCGACAGCCTGGTCGAACGGCATGCGGTCGATCCGCTGCACCTGCATCACCTGGTCGATCACCCCCTGGTCGTGCGGGGGGACCAGTTGCCCGCCGGTGGACCAATAGACCTTCACCGCGTTGTCCGTGGGCGGGTTGTGACTGGCCGTGACCATGATGCCGGCCGTGGCCTGCATGTGCCGCACGGCCACCGAGAGGCTGGGGGTGCTGTGATACCCTTGCAGGAAGTACACGCGCACGTCCGCGGCGGCCAGCACCTCGGCACACAGCCGGGCAAAGTGCTCGGAGCGATGGCGGGTGTCGTAGCCGATGGCACAGCTAAGCTGGGCCTGGGGGCCCAGCTGCCGGCGCAGGTAGTTGGCCAGCCCCTGGGCGCTTTCGCCGATGGTGCGGTCGTTGATGGCGTTGGTGCCGATGGGGTACATCCGCCCGCGACGCCCGCCGGTGCCAAAAGGGATCACGGTCCAGAACACCTCGTCCAGCACGTCCCAGCGCCCTGCGGCGATGTGCTGCAACAGCTCCGCCCGCCAGGGGGCAAACTCCTCCCCGGTGAGCCAGCGGCGGATGTTCTCCGCGGCCGATTCGGACAGGTGCTGCCGGGCCACCGCCTGCTGCACCCGTTGCAGGGCTTCTTCGGTGGAAAGCTGGGCGGACGAGGCCATGGCGTGTTTCCTCCCCAAACAAGCGTATCGAGGCGGGGCAAACCGCAAACGTGCCTGCATTGTGGCCGATTCCCCGGCGGATTCCAGACCCTCCGGATCGCCCCGCATCCGCCGCACGCCGAGTCTATTCCGGCGCGGGAGTTTCCGGTTGCAGGAGCCACAGCCCTGGCGGCACCAGCGCCTGCTGGGCCTGGAGGGCCGCTTGTTCGATGGTCGAGCTGGCGTGCTGCGGCGGCAGGCGCACGGCCAGCATGAACAGCCCCTGCGGCGGAGCGGTGATGCCGGCCCGCTTGCGGTCTCGGGCCTGGAGCACCTCCTGCACCCACTCCACGTCGCGTTGGCCGGTGCCCACGGCCACCAGCGTCCCTACCAGGATGCGCACCATGTGGTAGAGGAACCCGTCGGCTTCCACCTCCACAAACACCAGGTGCTCACTCGGCGGGGGCAGTCGCCGCACCACCAGATCGACCACCGTCCGCACCGTGGATTGCCGCGGCGAGCCTTTGGACTGGAAGCTGGCAAAGTCGTGCGTGCCCACCAGCACCCGGGCCGCCTGGGCCATGCGCTGGGCGTCCAGGCGGTGCCACAGTTTCCAGCAGTAGCGGCGGCTGAACACGTCCGGCAGCGGGCCGTCGTGCAGCACGTAGCGATAGCGCTTGGTGAGCACGTGGTTGATGGCGTTGAACCCCGGGGCAGCTTCTTCCAGGTGGAGCACCACCAGGTCCTCCGGCACCAGGGCGTTCAGCGCCCGCTGCAGCACTTCGGTACTGAGGTGGCTGGCGGTTTTGAAGCTGACCAGCTGGCCCAGGGCGTGCACCCCCGCGTCGGTTCGCCCGCTGGCAAACGTGCGGGTGCGCAGCGTGGTGACCTGTTCCAGGGCGTCTTCCAGCACGCTTTGCACGGTGCGGCGTCCCGGCTGGCGCTGCCAGCCGGAGAACTCGCTGCCGTCGTAGGCGAGGATCATGCGCAGGGTGCGTTTGGGCATGGTCGGGCTGTGGGTTTGCCTGGGGGTTCGTGCTTGCCGCCTGGGGGTGCCGGAGCTGCAACCCGCGGCGATTTTGCCGCCCAAGGGGAAAGGCGATATTATACACCAGGAGAGGGTGGTCACGTCACCCGGGCAGCGCGTGCATCGTCGAGGTAACGGCGAGCCGCCGGCGCAAGCCGGTGGGAGATAGTCGTTATGTTGGCTCAGCCAAGCAGGAGGAGCTGACCATGAGCGAACCGGACGCCAAGGACGAAAAACGGGTGGACGAGTCGTGGAAGGCCCAAGTCGAGGCCGAAAAACGGCAAGCCTCCGCTTCGCCCCCGGCGGACGATCCGCCGCTGCCGCTGCCGACGTTCCTGCTGCATGTAACCGGGCTGGTGGCCCAGGCCCAGGTGGCCCTGGGACTGGCCCCCGATCCGCTGCAAGGTCGGCGGCAGTTCCGGCCCAACCTGGCTCGCCACCTGATCGACACGCTGGCGATGCTGCAAGAAAAGACCCGCGGGAACCTCCGCCCCGAAGAAGACCAACACCTGCAACAGGCCCTCCACCAGTTGCGGCTGGCGTTTTTGCAACAGCAGCAGTCCGCTTCGGCCCCCACGGCCCCAAAGGCAAACCGCAAAGACGACAAAACCGACAATCCGCCCAAAATCCTTACTCCTTGAAAGTTCGCCCTGGGGGGAATCGTAACATATATTTCAATGAATACGGGAAAGGCCCTTGGTTCCGGGAAAAGGCTTCGGGAGCCGGGCCAACAGCCGGCGGGAGTGACACGGCGGAGAGGGATCGGGTTCCAGGAGCGAGGACCACCACGGGTGAATTTCCAGATGCTCTATTACGTGTTGCCCTGGGTGTTCGGCAGCATGGCTGTCGGGCTGGGGGTGGGTTTTTACCTGGGGTTTTCCACGCGCCAAAACCGCGAACGAACCCTGGCCAGCAAAGAGCGAAGCAAAACCCTCCGCGTGCTGGGGGAACTGCTCCAGGCCAGCCAGGACCTGAGCCACGACGTGGACGTGCACACGGCCGAAATCCGCGAGGTGGGGCAGCACATCGGGCACCTGGAGCTTTCCGGCGAGTTGGGCCAGGTCCAACGTCAGTTGCTCAAGGAAGTGGCCGCCGTGCTGGAGGCCAACCGCAAGCTGGAAGACGATCTGCGCTACGCCCGGCTGCGAATGGAAGAACAGGCCCAGGAAATCGACCGCAACCGCCGCCTGGCCCGCACCGACGCTCTTTCCGGCGTGGCCAATCGCCGGGCCTTCGACGAAAAACTGGAAATGATGGTCGCCCGCTGGCGACGCGAAGGCAAGCCGTTTGCCTTGCTGCTGGCCGATGTGGACCACTTCAAGTGGATCAACGACACACACGGGCACCCGGCCGGGGACCAGGTGGTGGCACACGTGGGCCGGTTTTTGAAACAGGTCGTGCGGGCCAGCGACTTCGTGGCCCGTTACGGCGGCGACGAGTTCGCCATCCTCTTCACCGAGCTGACGCTCCCCCAGGCCGTGCTGGTGGCCGAGCGGCTGCGGCAACGCGTGGCCACCACCAACTTCGAGCTTTCCGGAGTGTCGGAAGCGGCAGCCATTACTTTTTCCATCGGGGTCAGCGGTCCCTGGGAAGAGGCCGGCCAGGAGGAGGTGCTCTCCTGGGCCGATCAGGCGCTTTATCGTTCCAAGTCGGCCGGGCGGAACAAGGTCCACTGGTACGATCCGCAAAGCGGCCAGGTGCTGCCCGCCTCGGCTGTTGCCAGTCGGCCAAGTGGCACGGCCGAAGCAGCGGAAGAAACTCAACCGGCCGGATCGGCATAGCAGCCCGTTGAAAAAGTCTTCCTGGAACCGAGACCCGCCGCATCCGGGAGCTAACGCTCCCGGCTCGCCAACCGCCGGCTGACGCCGGCGGCTCGCCATCCTTCCAAGCCTTCAAGCCCCCACGCCTCCACGTCCTCCGCCAGCTAAAGCTGGCGGCTCGCCGGTATAAGCCAGAATCCGTGACTGTTCTTGCCGCGGAGCGGAAGCTCCGGCGCAATAGCGCACGGCGCAAGCCGCAAGCCGCAAGCCGATATGGTTTCTCCCCCCGCTAACGCGGGGGGCTCTTGGTTGTGCAAGTTGACGTTTGTTCTCACCCCGGTGCAGAAGTACCACCTCAAGACCCAAGACCCAAGACCCAGGACCCCCCGCACGGACGTGCGGGGCTACCGGCGGCTCTCCCAGCCGGAGATGACCCAGCCCAGCCAGAACAGCGCCGCCCCGAAGACCATCGCCGCCAGCATCTGCCCCACCGAAAGCACCGGACGCCCCCCGGCACCCGGCCATAGTTGCAACACCATGGCCGCGGGCAGAATCACCAATCCCAGCCGCTGGAGCATCCGGCCCATCGTTGCACTTTCTCTTCGCCGAGTCGCTGCAAAAGGGGAAAGCCCCGATTATACTGAGGCCGTTCCCTAGCGAAAAATCCCCCTGATAAAAGGCCGGAGGTGTTCCCGATGTCCGCGATGCGAGTTTTGCCGGGTTTGTTGCTGTTGATCGGGGGAGCCGTGCCGACTGCGGCTGCCGCCGAAAAGGAATCGCCGCCCAACTTCGTCGTCTTTCTGGCCGACGACCTGGGCTGGGGCGACCTGCATTGCTACGGCAACCGCTGGATGAAAACGCCCAACCTGGACCGCTTCGCCAGCCAGGGCGTGCGGTTCACGCAGTGCTACTCGGCCTGCGGCGTCTGCTCGCCCAGCCGTTCGGCTATACTGACCGGCCGCACGCCCTATCGCAACGGGGTGTATCGCTGGATTCCCGAAGGGCACTACTGCCATCTGCGCACCAGCGAGATCACCATCGCCGAGCTGCTCAAGGAAAAAGGCTATACCACCTGCCACGTGGGCAAGTGGCACTTAAACGGCCACTTCAACTCCCCCAAGCACCCGCAGCCGGACGATCACGGGTTTGACTACTGGTTTGCCACGCAAAACAACGCTTATCCGAGCCATAAAGACCCGGAAAACTTCGTCCGCAACGGCAAACCCGCAGGCAAGCTCAAAGGCTATTCGGCCCACCTGGTCGTCGGCGAGGCGATCACCTGGCTTAAGAAGCACCGGGACCCCAACCGCCCCTTCTACCTGCAAGTGTGGACCCACGAGCCCCACTTGCCCATTGAAACCGATCCCAAGTACCGCCAGCTCTACGCCCGCTTCAAGGACATTGGGCTACAGCAGCACCACGGCAACGTCAGCCAGTTGGACGCCGCCTTCGGGGAGCTGATGCAGGCGTTGGACGAGTTGGGCCTGGCGGAGAACACGGTGGTGTTTTTCACTTCCGACAACGGCCCCGAGGGGCAGGGTATCCCGGACTACAATCGCCCCGGCTCGCAGCGGGACCGCACGCGAGGGTCCACCGGGGGTCTTCGCGGGCGGAAGCGGGACGATTACGAGGGGGGTATCCGCGTGCCGGGCATCGTCCGCTGGCCGGGGCACATCCGTCCCGGCACCGTCAGCCACGTGCCGGTGATCGGCTCGGACATCTTTGCCACCATCTGCGACATTGCCGGCATCCCGCTACCCAAGGATCGCGTGATTGACGGGGCGAGCATGGTGCCGGCGTTTGAGGGCAAGCCGGTGAAGCGCAGCCGCCACTTGTACTGGCGCACGCGGATCGCCTCGCCCACGTGCCGCGTGGCGCTTCGGATCGGGGACTGGAAGATCGTGGCCGACGAGAAGCTCACCCGGTTTGAGCTTTACAATCTCCGCTACGACTGGCGCGAGACGGCCGATGTGAAGAACCAGTACCCGGAAGTGTTCGCCCGCATGAAGAAAGCCCTGATCGAGATGGACCGCGAGGTGCTGAGCGAAGGCCCCGACTGGTGGAAAAACGACCCACCTCACCGACGCCGGCCGAAGCCCAAGAAACGCTAAGTAACACCCGGTCGCCGGCAACTGCGGCGTCACTGCCGGAAGGTCAACGGAGTGCTCCTTTTGGAAAAGGTCCCCATCATGCTTGACCAGGCGGAATTGCTCCGGCTGCTGCAAGTCGGGGAGTCCTCCCGGGTGGAGTTCAAGAAATCTCCAGCGGACCGGCAGCAAATCCGCCACACGATCTGCGCGTTGGCCAACGACCTGGAGGGGACAGGTCGTCCGGGCGTGATTTTCTTCGGTGTGGATGACCGGGGCCAGGTACTCGGGCTGGAACGAAACGACCGCACCCTCCGTGACCTGCTGGCCATACGTAACGAAGGGAAAATCCTTCCCCGGCCCTCGTTGCACGCGCAGTGGCTCCGGGTACACGACAAAACCGTACTGGCCCTGGTGGTGCTTCCCAGCGACGATCCCCCCGTGCGCTGCGATGGGAGAGTGTGGATCCGCACCGGCACCACGGTTCAGCAAGCAACTCCCGAGGAAGAACCCCGCCTGGCCGAGCGGCGCCGCGGAGCCGATCTGCCTTGGGACCACCGGCCTGTACCCCAAGCCAGTCTGGACGACTTGGACTTGCTCTTTTTCCAACGCTCCTACCTCCCCTCGGCCGTGGCTCCCGAAGTGCTGGAACAAAACACGCGCAGTATAGAACAACAGCTTCAATCCCTGCGGTTTCTCATCCAGGGTGTACCCACCTACGGAGCCGTGTTGGTGTTGGGCAAAGCTCCCACGGGGTTCATCCCGGGAGCCTATGTGCAGTTTCTTCGCATTCACGGCACGACCCTGGGGCACCCGGTGGCCGACAACAAGCAAGTCACAGGCCCACTGCCAGACCAACTGCGTCAGGTGGAAGAGGTGCTTGGGGCCCACATCAACACGGCCTTGACCATCGCCGAAGACTCCCGCGAAGAACAACAGGCGGACTATCCGCTGGTGGCGTTGCAGCAGTATGTGCGTAACGCCCTGATCCACCGCAATTACGAAAGTTCCCATGCCCCGGTGCGGATTTACTGGTACGATGATCGGGTGGAGATTGAGAATCCCGGCGGGCTGTATGGCCAGGTGACCCGGGAAAACTTCCGCCACGGAGCCACCGACTACCGCAACCCGTTGCTGGCCGAAGCGATGCGGACCCTGGGCTATGTGCAGCGGTTCGGCTTCGGCATCCCCCTGGCCGAGCAGGCGCTGCGGAAAAACGGCAACCCGGAACCCCAGTACCACCTGGAACCCACCCGAGTGCGCGTCGTGGTGAGGAAGGCCCCATGACACCGACCCTGGCGTTCTTCAACAACCAAGGGGGCGTGGACAAGACCTCGCTCTGCTACCACATGGCCTGGATGTTTGCCGAGCTTGGGGCGCGGGTGCTGGTGGTGGACCTGGACCCCCAGGCCAACCTCACCTCCATGTTCCTGGACGACGAGCAACTGGAGGCCATCTGGCCCGATGCCGACCACCACCCGCAGACCATCCAGGGAGTCGTCGCTCCGCTGCTGGAAGGCACGGGGGACATCGAGCCTGCCCCCCTGCGGGAAGTGGGGGAGAACATCCACCTGGTGCCGGGGGACATGGCCCTTTCGGTCTTTGAAGACGAACTCTCGCTGGCTTGGCCGCGATGCCTGGACCCCCAAGCTGCCTCGTTCCGCACCACCACGGCGTTTTTGCGCATGGTGCTGCAAGCGGCCCGGGAATGCAAAGCCACCGTGGCGCTGGTGGATGTGGGTCCCAACCTGGGAGCCATCAACCGCGCCGCGCTGCTGGTGTGCCACGGGGTGGCCTTCCCCCTGGCGGCCGACTTGTTCTCCCTCCAGGGTTTGCGGAACCTGGGACCGACCCTGCGTCACTGGCGGCAAGAGTGGAACGAACGCGTGGAACGGATGCCGACGAGCATCCAGCAGGAGTTCCAGCAGCTTTTGGAAGCTCACGAGCCTGCCGTGGTGAAAGCCCAGCTCCAGGACAAAATGCAGCCCTTGGGCTACCTGATCCTCCAGCACGCCGTGCTGCGGGATCGGCCAGTGAAAGCCTATGCCCGTTGGGCCGGCCGCATTCCGGCTCTGTATCGGGAAAAAGTGCTGGCCACTTCAGCGGACTCGGCTCCGGAGTTTGCTCAGGACCCACATTGCTTGGGTCTGTTGAAGCATTATCGGAGCTTGATGCCTCTGGCCATGGAAGCCCGAAAACCCATCTTCCACTTGCGTCCTGCCGACGGAGCCATTGGGGCGCACATGCAGGCGGTGAAGGACTGCTACGGGGAGTTTCGCCAGCTGGCCTGCTCCCTGGCCGGAAAGATGGCCTTGTCTCTTCCCCTTCTGGCGCAACTCTCTCCGCGCCGCTAGCCCGGCTCACAGGGCAATTTGGTTTGCCATGTGGGAGAATTTTTGGAGAATGACAGATGGACCAGCTTCTGCCAGGGAGAGAAAAAGCCATGCGTACCGTAGCGGCATGCTCTGCGGTGGTTTGCTGCCTGGCCGCGACCGCCTGGGGGCAAAACCCGCCCCAGGTGACGATCACCACGCCGATGCACTCGGTGGGACACAGCTTCTTCGAGCGGATAGGCACCCAGTGGTCGTTGCAAGGGCCGGGATTTTTTGTCCGCTTTGGTGGAGGGCCGGCCGTGCCCCCCTTTGGCCGCTTTCAGCCGGGAGCGGGCCTGCAAGGGGGTGTGGGTTTCCAGGGCGGCCCTTGGCGGGGGCAGTTGCACTTTTTCGCCGGCCAGGGCGCACGCACCTCGTTCACCACCGTGGCCCCGAGCATGACCGTCACCCAGGGCATGCCCGGCACCATGTTCGCCGGCACCTGGAGCCCGTTCGTGATGGGCGTGGTGCCGGTGGTGGGTCGTCCGTGGCCGGGAGTTCCCTATCGAACGCCTTTGCAGATGGCCGTGGAACAACTTTCTTCTTCTCGCGGGGCAAGCGTGTCGGGTGCGGTCCTGCCGCCCCGGGGCGCAAGAGCCGCCGGCGCGGCAGCTCCTCCCGGGGTTGGAGTTCCCCGTGCCGGCCAACAGGCGCGGAATCCTCACCCCCACGAATCGGCCCCCGCAGCCCGCCGCGCTCCTTGGCGGAACGATCACCCGGGCGGTTCGCTGGCGGCGTTGCGGCGCAAGGCAGCGGCGCGCCAACAGGCCGAACGACGCCGAAAACACCAGCGGGCGCAGGAGCTTTTCCAGCAGGCACAGCAATTCCATCGCCAAGGCCGGGTGAAGACGGCGCGTGCTTTTTGCCGGGCCGCATTGCCCTTGGCCGACGAACAAACCCGGCGGCAGATACTCCGGTTCTGCAACCGCCTGGAACAGCCTCCCC
>Ga0256839_1006444_pt1 | contig 10271 bp, 11 predicted proteins | sample 354166metaG_FD_185968 | JGI IMG/M metagenome (GOLD analysis project Ga0256839, IMG submission 185968) | Hydrothermal vent microbial communities from Mid Atlantic Ridge, Atlantic Ocean - 354-166 | ecosystem: Environmental > Aquatic > Marine > Hydrothermal vents | place: Atlantic Ocean: Mid... | reverse complement strand
AAAATAGTGAATTAATCGCGCCAATTCTTACGATATTTCCTGTGAATCCATAAAGTGGCGGGGATAAAGAGGTACTTTGAGTGTGTGATTCATTGTAATCTATTGAGTTGTTGTATAACCCGGATAACTACAGTCGATGTTTTTTACGTGAAAATCTTATTGAGTAATGATGATGGTTACCTTGCCCCGGGAATTAGAGCGCTGGCGCAATCGTTGGCTGAAGTAGCGGAGGTTTGTGTGGTGGCACCTGACCGGGATCGGAGTGGTGCGAGTAATTCGTTGACGCTGGATCGACCGTTGCGGGTGACCGAGGTGGATAGCAACTGCTTTTGTGTTGATGGCACACCCACAGATTGTGTTCATTTAGCGGTGACCGGGCTGCTCGATTATGAGCCGGATATTGTGCTCTCGGGTGTGAATGCCGGTGCCAATATGGGGGATGATACGCTCTATTCGGGCACTGTTGCGGCGGCGATGGAGGGGCGATTTTTGGGCTTGCCGGCGATTGCGGTTTCTCTGGTGGGGAAGTATCCCTACCAGCATTTCTCGACCGCTTGTCAGGTGGTTGTGAGGTTGTTGAAGCAGCTGGAACTGACCGATTTGCCCGCCAATACCATTCTAAATGTTAATGTGCCAGACCTGCCTATGGATCAACTGGCGGGGGTTAAGGTGACACGCTTGGGCCAGCGCCACCGTGCAGAGCCAGTGGTTAAGTCGGAGGATCCTCGTGGTCGCGCTATCTACTGGGTTGGGCCTGCGGGGCCTGAGCAGGATGCCGGGCCGGGGACCGATTTTGATGCGGTGAAAAACGGTTATGTGTCATTAACGCCGCTGCATGTGGATTTGACCCAGCACGGTGTGTTGGATGAGTTGCGTTCGCGGGTGGGGAGTTTGGCGTGGTAATGAATCAATCCCACCAGGGTATCGGCATGACTTCGCAACGTACCCGCGACCGTTTAGTTCGACGTATTATAGAGGGTGGGGTTAAAGACCACCGGGTACTGGAGGTGATTCGCCAGATGCCGCGCCATATTTTTGTTGATGAGGCACTGGCCAGTCGTGCTTACGAAGATACCGCGCTTCCCATCGGTTATGGCCAAACGATCTCTCAGCCCTATGTGGTGGCGCGAATGACCGAGCTGCTGTTGCAGGGGGGTGAGCTGAAGCGGGTACTGGAGGTAGGAACCGGCTGTGGTTATCAGGCGGCGGTGCTCTCCCAGTTGGTTGAGCAGGTTTACAGTGTGGAGCGACTTCAGCCGTTAGTTGAAATGGCGCAGCGTCATCTGCGTAAATTGGCAATTCGTAATGTGCGGGTCAGCCATAGTGATGGTGAGTGGGGGCTGGAGGATCGAGCGCCATTTGACGGTATTTTGGTGGCGGCCGCACCGGAGCAAGTGCCCGAGTCACTTAAAGAGCAGCTGGCGGTGGGTGGCCGCTTGGTGATTCCGGTGGGGCCGCCGGGGCGGCAGGATCTGCTGCTTATCACCCGCACCGAGGAGGGGTTTCAGCAGCAAGTGTTGGATTATGTGAGTTTTGTTCCATTAGTTGGCGGGGTTAGTTAAGTGTTTTCAAGATTATATAGTGTGGCGATGAAGTGGGCAGAGCATCGTCATGCCAGTTGGGGATTGGCGGGGTTGAGTTTTGCCGAGTCCTCTTTTTTTCCGATTCCACCCGATGTGATGTTGGCACCGATGGCATTGGCACGTCGCCAGCGGGCTTGGTGGTTTGCTTTGATTACCACGGTGGCTTCGGTGGCTGGTGGTGTGCTGGGTTATGCGATCGGTATGTTCTCTTTTGAGATGATTGAGGCGTGGTTGCAGGGCAATCAACGCTATTGGGATGGTTATCTGCTGGCACAGCAGTGGTTTGATGAGTACGGTATTTGGGCGGTTTTGATTGCGGGGTTTTCGCCGATTCCTTACAAGGTGTTTACCATTAGTGCCGGGGTGATTGCGATGCCGCTGTTGCCGTTCATTCTCGCTTCGCTGGTGGGGCGGGGGGCGCGCTTTTTTCTGGTGGCGGGGTTAATTGTGCTGGGTGGTGAGCGCATGGAGTCGGCCATAAGAAAAAACATTGATCGCATTGGCTGGGGGTTGGTTGCGCTGTTAGTGGTTGCCTACCTGTTGTTTGGTCGGTAGGCTGGCTTGTGTCTTTTCACCACTGGATAAAAAAGTGTCGAATAGTGGCTGTTCTGTTGCTGCTGTTTGCGTTGTCGGGTTGCGGTGGTCATGTTTACCATGTGGTAGAGCCGGGTGAGACGCTCTATTCGGTGGGTTGGTTGTATGGACACGATTACCGCGAGCTGGCGAAATGGAACGGTATTCCGCCACCTTATGGTGTGAGGGTGGGGCAGCGTTTGCGGGTGATTCCGGGCGATGTTGTGGCGTTTCAGCCGCCGCCGAAGGCTTCCGTTGCTAAGCCGCCGCCGGTTGTTAAAAAATCGGTGACGGTACAGGCGTTAGCCCCTCAAGTTTCCTTGGGATCTTCCGCCGATAACAGGGATATTCAATGGCAGTGGCCCACACAGGGCAAGGTATTACACTATTTTTCCTATTCTGCGCTGAATAAGGGGATCAATATCACCGGCAAGCGGGGGCAGCCTGTGTATGCGGCGGCCTCAGGTAAGGTTGTTTACAGCGGCACCGGAATGGTGGGAATGGGTAATTTGATTATCATCAACCATTCAACTCAATATCTTAGCGCTTACGCACATAATGATGAAAACCGGGTCAAAGAGGGACAGCAGGTGAAACGGGGCGAGTTAATTGCGTCTATGGGGCGCAGTGGCACTGATCAGGTGATGTTACATTTTGAGATAAGGCGCGAAGGGAAACCGGTTGATCCTATGAAATTTTTGCCGGGAATAAAAAGATAGTAGGTGTGGATAGTATGGTGACAAAGCGGGATAAAAAAAATAACGATAACAAAAATCTGAATGAAAAATCAGAGGTTATTGAGAGTAAAAACTCGGATGAAAAAACATTTGAAAAAGGGAGCGTGTCGGATGGTGATGTGGATGCCACCCGCCTCTACTTAAATGAGATCGGCTTCTCTCCCTTATTGACAGCTCAGGAAGAGGTTCATTTTTCGCGCTGGGCGCAGCGAGGTGATCAAAACTGCCGCAAGCGGATGATTGAGAGTAATCTTCGTCTGGTGGTCAAAATTGCCCGCCGTTATTTGAACCGAGGCTTGGCGCTGCTTGATCTAATTGAGGAGGGGAATCTGGGCTTGATCAAAGCGGTTGAGAAGTTTGACCCCGAACGGGGGTTTCGTTTTTCAACCTATGCCACGTGGTGGATTCGCCAGACCATCGAGCGAGCCATTATGAATCAGACCCGTACCATTCGCCTGCCGATTCATGTGGTGAAAGAGATCAACGTTTATCTTCGTGCCGGACGGCATTTGTCGCAAACACTTGACCACGAACCCAGCGCTGAAGAGATTGCCGAGATGCTCGACAAGCCGGTAGAAGAGATTCAGCGTATGATCAGCCTGAATGAGCGGGTAACCTCAGTAGATGTGCCGATGGGGCGCGATACGGATCGCTCAATTATTGATGGTATTGCGGACGACCACGGCAACGAGCCGGATGTGAGTCTGCAACATGAAGATGTGCGCAATAATATTGAGCACTGGCTGAGCATGTTGAGTGATAAGCAGCGTGAGGTGCTGTCACGCCGCTTTGGCCTTAATGGTCATGATATTTTCACCCTTGAAGAGGTGGGTCTTGAGCTGGGTGTTACCCGTGAGCGAGTGCGTCAAATTCAGCTGGAGGCGCTAAAGCGCCTGCGTCAGATTATGTCTCGCGAGGGTTTCTCTATGGATGCGCTGCTGGATAATAGTTAACCCGAATAAAATAGATCAGAGATTGCCCAAGATGAGTGCCACCGCAACATGCCGCCCTTCTGCTGTTAAAATATTGTAGGTGCGGCAGGCGGCTCCAATATCCATATACTCCACGCCAACACCTTGCTTTAGTATCGCCTCAGCGCAGTGGGGGGATGGAAAGCTCAGTTTATCTCCGGTGCCTACCAAAATAACTTCTGGTTCGAGTGACAGCACTCTTTCCAGGTGTTTGGCTTCAAGTGCTTCGATGCTATCTACCGGCCACGCCTCAATGAGTGATGCACCCATAATAACGGCGCTACGGGTGAGTTGCTGTTGATTGATAATGGGCTTTCCCTCTTCGTCACGCTTGGTGATCGGGTGGACGATCTCAACACACCCTTTCTGGTAACGTCGAATAGTGATGGCGGCGAGGTTGGTCTCTTGATGTATCTGCATGAATGAACCTGAATTGTTGGATTTTTATGGTGTGAATACCATGTTAAACTGTGATAACCCGGTTATCTAGGTTAAAATCTATCGTTTTACCCGAAATCATTCGCGGGTTGGGTTGTGATCTTGTTTTTTCTCTCGTTGCAGTGCTTTATTGGGGCTTTTCCACGGTAGCTCTTCTATTCTCGGGCAGCCCCCTAGACTCACAGAAACAATCACGCATTATTATTTTTAATATCGAGTTAAGCCATTGATGGACGAATTTTCAAGAATTAAAAGATTACCCCCTTACGTGTTCAATATTGTTGGTGATCTGAAGGCGCAAGCGCGTGCCCGCGGTGAAGATATTATTGACTTTGGTATGGGTAACCCCGACCAACCCACTCCGCCCCACATTGTGGATAAGCTGGTTGAGGTGGCGCAGCGTAGTGATACGCACCGCTATTCGGTCTCGAAAGGGATTCCGCGTCTGCGGCGAGCCATCTGCAACTGGTATAAAAATCGCTATGATGTGGATCTCGATCCAGAGACAGAGTCCATTGTCACCATCGGCTCCAAAGAGGGGTTGGCGCATCTTGCGCTGGCAACGGTGGGGCCGGGTGATGCGGTGTTGGTGCCCAACCCTTCATACCCTATTCACCCCTACGGCTTTGTGATTGCGGGTGCAGATATTCGGCATGTGCCGATGACACCCGATGTCGACTTTTTCGATGCACTGGAGAAGGCGATAAAGGACTCTTATCCAAAACCAAAAATGCTGGTATTAAACTTCCCCGGCAACCCCACTACCCAGTGTGTGGAGTTGGAGTTTTTCGAGAAAGTGGTGGCGATCGCCAAAGAGCAGGGCATCTGGATTGTTCAAGATTTGGCTTATGCGGATATTGTGTTTGATGGTTATAAAGCACCCTCAATTATGCAGGTTGAGGGGGCGAAAGAGGTGGCTGTAGAGTTTTTCACCCTCTCTAAAAGTTACAATATGCCCGGTTGGCGGGTGGGCTTTATGGTGGGTAATCCAACTTTGGTGGGGGCGCTATCACGCATGAAATCCTACTTGGATTACGGCATGTTTACACCAGTGCAAGTGGCCGCCATCGAAGCACTCGAAGGCCCGCAAGAGTGTGTGCAGGAGATTTGTGACACTTATCGCCTGCGCCGCGATGTGTTGTGCGAGGGTCTTAACAGCATCGGTTGGGCGGTGGAGAAGCCAAAGGCAACCATGTTTGTCTGGGCACCGATTCCCGATGCATATAAAGAGATGGGCTCGCTGGAGTTTTCCAAAAAGTTACTGGAAGAGGCGAAAGTAGCGGTCTCACCCGGAATCGGTTTTGGTGAATATGGTGATGACCATGTGCGCTTTGGGCTGATTGAGAACGAGCATCGTACTCGCCAAGCGGTGCGAGGAATTCGTGATATGTTTCGTAAAGATGGGCTGATTAGTGGTTAATCCTAATCTGAGGATTAGGGTTTAGCTTGCTCGGATAATTCATAGATTATCCAGGCCAATAAAAATAACAGCGTATACCAAGTTTTGGTTAATGAGGAGAGGTTGGTGAGTCAGGTGAAGATAGGTCTGTTGGGGCTGGGTACTGTGGGCGGTGGTACCGTTAACATATTGAAACGGAACGCTGAGGAGATTAGCCGCCGTGCGGGTAGGGAGATTACCGTGGTACATGCTGCGGCGCGTGATCTGAATAAGCCTCGTATCTGTGATACCAGCGGTATTAAATTAACCACCAATCCGCTAGATGTGGTCAATGATCCGGAAGTTCAAATTGTTGTTGAGCTGATGGGTGGTGATGGGCTGGCTCGTGAGCTGGTGCTCTCTGCTATTGCGCAGGGAAAGCATGTGGTGACCGCTAACAAGGCGCTGATTGCCAAGCACGGCAATGCTATTTTTGCAGCAGCAGAAGCGAAAGGGGTAACCGTAGCTTATGAGGCGGCTGTTGCCGGTGGTATTCCGATTATCAAAGCAGTGCGCGAAGGGTTGTCGGCCAATCGCATTGAGTGGCTGGCCGGTATCATTAATGGTACGGGTAATTTCATCCTCACTGAAATGCGTGACAACGGTACTGATTTTGGTGATGTGCTCGCCGAAGCGCAGCGTTTGGGCTATGCCGAGGCTGATCCTACTTTTGATGTTGAAGGGATTGATGCGGCGCATAAGCTGACGATTCTCGCCTCGATTGCCTTTGGTATGCCGCTACAGTTTGATAAAGCCTACACCGAAGGGATCACTAAAATAACCCGTGAAGATGTTGAGTGCGCCGAGAAGTTGGGCTACCGCATCAAACACTTGGGCATTTCGCGCCGCACTGACAAGGGCGTGGAGTTGCGAGTACATCCCACCCTCATTCCTGAGCGTCGTCTGATTGCCAATGTGGATGGGGTGATGAATGCGGTGCTGGTGCAGGGTGATGCGGTTGGACCTACCCTCTATTATGGCCCTGGCGCGGGGGCTGAGCCCACTGCGTCGGCGGTGATTGCCGATGTGATTGATGTGGTGCGAACGATGGATGCACCAGTGGAGAGTCGCATACCCCACCTCGCTTTCCAGAGCAGTGCGATTCGTGATATTGATATTTTGGATATGGGTGAAGTAGAGACCAGTTACTATCTGAGGATATCTGCCGCTGATCGACCCGGTGTATTGGCCGAGTTAACCCAGATTTTGGGTGATCGGGGTATTAGCATCGAGGCGATGATTCAGCAAGAGCCTGCTGAAGGCGAGCGTAATGCCAACATTATTATGCTGACTCACAAGGTACAAGAGAAGCGCATGAATGATGCGATTAACGCCATCGAGTCTCTCGAAGCGATTACCGGAGAAGTGATGCGCATTCGTATGGAGTCACTGGGTTAGCTCTCTGCACAACAGATAAGATTAAAAGAGGAATATAGATATGCCATTTAATAAACGCTATACGGGGTTGATAGACAAGTACCGTGATCGCTTGCCTGTTAATGATGATACTCGCCTGATCAGCCTTGGTGAAGGTAATACGCCACTGATCAAATTGAGCACCATTCCCCGTGAGTTGGGCAAAAATGTTGAAATATATGTCAAATATGAAGGGTTGAATCCGACGGGTTCGTTTAAAGATCGTGGCATGACCATGGCCGTGACCAAGGCGGTTGAAGAGGGTGCCAAGGCGATTATTTGTGCCTCTACCGGCAATACATCCGCAGCGGCGGCTGCGTATGCTGCCCGAGCAGGAATCACCGCGTTTGTATTGATACCCGAAGGCAAAATTGCACTGGGTAAACTCTCGCAAGCGATGATGCACGGTGCTGTGGTTATCCAGATTAAAGGTAACTTTGATGAAGGGATGCAGCTGGTTAAAGAGGTCGCTTCACATGCGCCGGTCACCATCGTCAACTCGATTAATCCCTACCGCCTAGAAGGCCAGAAAACGGCTGCTTTTGAGATTATGGAAGAGTTGGGTGGCGCACCTGATTTCCACTGCTTGCCTGTGGGGAATGCTGGTAATATCACCGCGCACTGGATGGGTTACACCGAATATAAAGAGCACGGTATTGTGAATGCCTCTCCTCGTATGTTGGGCTATCAAGCGGCTGGCTCTGCCCCCTTCATGCGCGGCGAGATGGTTGATGCGCCTGAAACGGTTGCCACTGCCATTCGGATTGGTCACCCACAATCCTGGGACAAGGCGTGGCAGGTAAAAGAGGAGTCAAACGGCTGGTTTGATGAGTGCACAGATGAAGAGATTCTGGCGGCACAGAAGCTGCTGGCAGAGAAGGAAGGCATTTTTTGCGAGCCTGCATCAGCGACTTCGTTGGCGGGTGCCATGCGTGATATTAAATCAGGAAAAATCCCCCAGGGCAGCAAAATTGTCTGTACCTTAACCGGGCATGGACTGAAAGATCCAGATACCGCCATTGCCCAGAGCAGCGCACCGATGATCACCACAGGTGCCACGCTGGAAGAGGTTAAAAAGGCTATTTTGGATAATATGTAAGCGGCTTCATCAACAGCTGTTCCGGTGTAAACCGGAACATGTTGTCACTCTCTTCTGAGCTTATTCTCTTCGTGGGTGTTTACGCTGTGGATCGGTCATGGCTGGTTTTTGAGGGGGTGGTGTCAGGTGTCACTGCACTGGTTGGTGACAGGCGATAGCCGATGCCGTGTACGGTGTTTAGCATTGTACCCTCAAACGGCTTATCGATGGCATCGCGCAGATAGTGTACATGGGTGCGCAGTGAGCTGCTGTCAGGTGGGTTATCTCCCCAGAGCGATCTCTCCAGCTCGGCGTGTTTAACCACGTGGGGCGCTTTGCGCATTAAAACTTCTAACAGACGCAGGTTGGTAGAGGTGAGTTCAATACGTCTCTTCTCACGGTACACTTCCATGGTCTCAGTATTGAGGGTTAAATCACCCACTGAGAGTTCATGCTGATGAATTGTTGAGTTGGATTGTCGCTTGCAAAGTGCATGCAGCCGCACAAACAGCTCCTCGAGTTCAAATGGTTTAACCAGATAGTCGTCTGCTCCCTTACTAAAGCCGGTGAGTTTGTCATCGAGGGTGCCGCGTCCGGTTAGCATTAGAATAGGGGTGGTCTTGCGGGCCTCGTTACGCAGCTTTGAGGTGATTTCCAGGCCGTCGATACCGGGCAGGGTGAGATCAATAATTAGCGCATCGTAGTCGTTAACAACCGCAAGGTGCAGGCCGGTAATGCCATCTCCTGCCGTATCAACCTGACTGCCTTTGATAGTGAGATATTCTGAGAGCATGTTTCTCAGGCTCTCATCATCCTCAATAACCAGCAGTTTCATTGGATTCATTTTTGTGCGCCATCTCTGAGTGATAATATGAACATCGCAGTTGAATTGCGATACCGGTGCTATTGTATACCAAGTAGTATATAAATTGGGGTATTAATCTTGTTAGATCATCAACATCCCTGTCTGATTAACTGGCCCCTGCACAATTACCAAACAAACTACAAAATATTGTAACGACTCAGCCTATTTATCTTTTGCTTCAACTCTTCGTTATTTTCGTACTCAATCGGTCACCTATTCCCTACAGGCTCCCTCTTTGCGTGCGAAAATGTCTCGATTTAAAGCAAAATCCAAACACGTTGAACAGTTACAAATATTTATAACAGATGGCACCCTAAAGCGCTATCCGTTTGTAGTGTAACTACTTTTCGTTAATGACAATATTGGCGCTATTGCGAAGGCCTTTAATGTAGTTTTGCACTCGTTGGCTAATCAGATTGTTTTTTAGCCCCTCGCGCATGCTGTCAAAAGTAGGTGCTGGCTGTTTGCGTGTCTCTTCCAACAGAATAATGTGCCAGCCGAACTGTGTTTTGACCGGTTGATCACTGTATTGACCGGGCTTGAGGGTGATCAGTACGTTGGAAAACTCCGGTATCATCTGCTCAGGGCGGAACCAGCCCAAAGAGCCACCCTCAGCAGCGGATGGGCCGGTTGACTTCTCTTCAGCCAGTTTGGAGAAATCTTTTCCACTCTCTAGCTCTTTGATAATAGCGGCGGCAGTCGCTTCGTCATCTAATAAAATATGCCGGGCGCGATACTCAAGGTCACTCAGTGTTGCGATATAGGTATCGTATTCGCTGCGCAGCGTGGCATCATCGATCTCACCCCCATCCTGAATGATTTTCTGGATGGTGTAGGCGGCCAGCAGGTTTTTTGTTTGCTCTTGTAGCGCCGTGGTGAATGACTCATCTTTATTGAAGTTACGCTGGGTGGCATCTTGAGTGATGAGCTCTCGGTTGATCACTTCATCCAGAATCATCTGCTCGGGCATTTGTTCGGCTTGGCCTTGTGATTGGCGTATCTGAGCATAGGCGTTGAGTTGTTTGATGGTGACAGGGCTACCGTTGACCGTGGCAATGACATCACCTTCACTGGCGTGTAGTGGCATGCTCAGTAGCAGAGCGGTTGTGAGCATAACGCGATGGCTAATTAGTTTCATTTAAGATCCTCTTGTTTCCATGGGTTAACTATTT
>Ga0256839_1006443_pt1 | contig 10273 bp, 8 predicted proteins | sample 354166metaG_FD_185968 | JGI IMG/M metagenome (GOLD analysis project Ga0256839, IMG submission 185968) | Hydrothermal vent microbial communities from Mid Atlantic Ridge, Atlantic Ocean - 354-166 | ecosystem: Environmental > Aquatic > Marine > Hydrothermal vents | place: Atlantic Ocean: Mid... | reverse complement strand
AGCCGCAGACCTTGAAGGGCTGGGCGAACAGGTGCGGGCGCGGGTGCGGGAAAAGCACGGGATAGAGCTGGAATGGGAGATTAAGCGGGTGGGGGAAGATGGTTGAGATAAAGGATATTGTTGATCGGGAGAGTTTGGAGGCTTGGCTAAAGGGACGCCCGCGCATTGATATGGCGGCAATCGCCCATCGTGCGGCCATGCGGCTATTGCCAAAATATTGGTATATTCTAAATATCGAGAATTTAGATGAAGATCCCGACTATATGCTATTGCGCTATTTCAGGATGGCGTTGTTATCCAATATTGGAAGTAACAAAAATGCCCGACCACAGGGGACATCCTTAAAGCGCATTTCTAAGCAGTCTTATCATGAGGCGTCGGATTTTAACTTGACGTCCAGTCCTGCTGAACCGGAAGAACTTATTTTTGAATCGGCTATTGATGCGGTTTCAACAATTTTTTCAGAATATCCGCTTTCTGCATCTTGCGGTGCTGTTGTTAGCTCCATAGCAGCGGCTAGCCATGACGGCTGGTTAATGATTGCGGCTGATTGTGAGAAACTCGAAAATGGCAGCTCACTTTCTACAGTCCCGCTTTTTCGTGCTTCAGAGATGTTAGATGCGAAGGATTGGAAGGATATCGAGAGGGAATATGAGGTATGGAATGAAGTTGTCAACGAGGCTAACAATGGTGAATATGATTGGTCCTTCTGGATAAAATGGTATGAAGCCGCGCTTAATGGCGCGCCGCTGAATTACGAGATGCTGGAGCGGATTGCGTTGATCCCGTCTGATGACTGGGAAAAAGGCCCGAAGCATGTTAACGGGTTGATTGCGGCGATTGAGGCGGAATTTGAACTCAAAGCACAAATTTCGGAGCTTGAAGGAAAGCTCAAACAAATTTCGTCGTCGGGCAGAGGGATTGGAGACAACCAAGGTCCGCCAATGGCCAACGAGCCTGTCGCAAAAGAAGTTATGATCATTTGGGAGCCGCTTCAGGAGCTAAAGGCAGAAATCGAGCAGGACTCTCCAAGCAAAAAGAGATTGTTGGAGATTGCAACGAAGATTGGTGACTTGGCGGCCGCAATCCTAAAATGGACGGCGCAAAAGGCTGATTTGGCTGTTAATACTGTTGTAAAAGTTGGCACGAGTGCTGCTGTCGGCTGGGCCGTTATTAAGCTTACCACGGAGGCCAAGCCGGTTGCGAGCATGTTGAGCACGATTTCGGACTTGGTGGTGAAATGGGCGGGATATTTGCCGTGAAAATTGTAGGGTGGGTTTTAACCCACCACGCCTCGATTGGTGGGTTAAACCCACCCTACCTTTTTTGATTTCTAGCAAAGGTGCGTGCGGAGCACGGCACCCTACGGGTTACGTGACTTCCCCTCAAGAAAACTGTTCCAAAACCGAATCACTTGGGGTAGGGTGAGGAGGACGGCGAAAACGCCGCGATAAATGACCCCGAAATCGGGGCTTGAGGTGGCTATGTCGAGCAGGACAGTGAGCCGCATTGCAGTATTAATGGGTGGCACCTCGGCCGAGCGCGAGGTGTCTCTGGATTCGGGCATGGCGTGCGCGGCTGCTTTGCGGGAAAAAGGCTATAATGTTACCGAGATCGACGCGGGCGTTGATCTGGCCGCGCGGCTGCGGGACGCTAACCCTGAAATTGTGTTTAATGCGCTGCACGGGCGCTTTGGCGAAGATGGCTGTGTGCAAGGGCTGCTGGAATGGCTGGGCTATCGTTATACCCATTCCGGCGTGCTGGCCTCGGCTTTGGCGATGGACAAGGCGGCGAGCAAGCGGGTGTTTGCGGCGGCGGGGATTCCGGTGGCGGAGAGCGTAATCACCTCGGCAGATGCCGTGCAGGCGGGGCATGTGATGGATCCGCCCTATGTGGTGAAGCCCAATAACGAAGGCTCCAGCGTCGGAATTTATCTTGTGAAAACCGGCGACACGCCTCCGCAGCTCGGGCCGGACATGCCCGATGAGGTGATGGTTGAGGCCTATGTCGCGGGGCGGGAGCTTTCCGCCGCGGTGCTTGATGGCACGGCGCAGGCGGTGACGGATATCATCGTGAGCGGATGGTATGATTATGATGCGAAATACAGCGAGGGCGGCTCGGAGCATATTGTGCCCGCTGACCTGCCGCGCGAGATTTATGCCGCCTGCATGGACCATGCCGAGCGCGCGCATAAGGCGCTGGGCTGCAAGGGGCTTTCCCGCGCTGACTTTCGCTGGGACGAAACCAAGGGCCTCGCAGGCTTGTTTATTCTTGAAGTTAACACCCAGCCGGGGATGACAGCGACCTCGCTGGCCCCCGAGCAGGCGGCCTATAATGGTATGGATTTCGCCAGCCTTTGTGCGGCTTTAGTGGAGGGCGCGGTATGAGCTTGGTAGCCCAGCGGCGAGATATGGTGGTGGCGCATGATCTGGCCCCTGTAAAGGTAGAGCCAAAGCGCAGAGAGGCAGTGCCGAGCAAGCTTGGTTATCGGCTGGAGCGGCTGTGGCTGACCCATTGGTTTCGCGCGCTGGTGCAGGTGTGGATGCCGCTTTTTGCGCTGCTGCTGGCGATATATGGCGGCTGGCAAAGCCCCAGCGTTTCGGGCTGGGTGGTGGCGCAATATCAAGCGGCGCGGGATGGTTTGGCGGCGCGGCCAGAGCTAACGGTGGAGCGGGTAGACATTCCGGTTGGCTCCGCGGATTTGCAGCGCCAAATTCTGGGTATTATGGCGCTGGAGTTGCCGGTGAGCGTGCTGGACGCGGATTTGGCTGATTTGCGGGAAACCGTTGAGGGGCTTTCGGCGGTGAAATCGGCCGCGGTGCGCTTTGAGGAGGGCGTGCTTACGGTCAGCATTGTGGAGCGCATACCGGCGATGGTCTGGCGCAACACGAACCGGATTTACCTTATGGATGAAGACGGCGTGCGCGTGGCGGAAGTGCCGCGCCGGATGGTGCGGCCCGACCTGCCCTTGGTGGTGGGAGAGGGTGCCGACAAAGCCATGCTTGAAGCGCGAGAGGTTTTCGCGGTCGTGGCACCTTTGGGCAGCCGTGTGCTCGGTTTGGTGCGCATGGGCGCGCGGCGTTGGGATGTGGTGCTGAAAAACGCCACCGTGATGCTGCCTGCCGAGAATGGCCCCGATGCCATGCGGCGGGTGATGGCGATGCAGGCTGAAAAGGCGCTGCTCGACAGGGATGTGGCCCTGATTGATATGCGCGACGAAAGCCGCGTGGTTTTAAGGCTTAACGAGGATGCGCTGATCGCCCTGAGGGCGGCGCGGGCACGGTTAAACGGAGACGGTATATGAACGATTTATTCGAGACCCAGCGCGAAATGCGCCATCGGCGGGAGGCCGCCATAAAGCGCGGCGTGATGGCGGTGCTGGATGTGGGGTCTTATAAAATTTCCTGCCTTGTGATGCAGTTTGCCGGCGAGGAGCCAGAGGCCGGTGCGCCCGATGTCACCATGCCGCAAATGGGCAGTTTTCGGGTGGTCGGCGTGGGGACGGTGCGCTCCAAGGGGGTGAAATTCGGCGAGATCACCGATATGGGCGAAACCGAGCGGGCAATCCGGAGCGCGGTGGCCAAGGCGCAAAAAATGGCGGGGCTGCGGGTGGACCATGTGATGGTCAGCCTGGCGGGGGGGCGGCCACGCTCTTACGGGCTTACGGGCACGGTTGAGGTCGAGCAAGGCGAGGTGACAGAGCGCGATATTGGCCGCGTGTTGGCCAGCTGCGAGGTGCCGCCTTTTGGGCAGGACCGCGAGGCCATTCACGCGCTGCCGGTGAACTTTAACCTTGATCACAAATCCGGCCTTTCGGACCCGCGCGGGCAGGTGGGGGCCAAGCTCTCGGTGGATATGCATATGCTCACCTTGGCCGATGCGCCGGTCTATGACCTGCTGGAATGCGTGCAGCGCTGTGATCTCGAGGTGGCGGGGCTATCGTTTAGCGGCTTTGCCAGCGGCGTTTCCACCCTGATGGAAAACGAGCAGCAGCTGGGCGCGGCGATTGTGGACCTTGGCGGCGGCGCGACCGCGCTTTCGGTGTTTATGCGCAAACACATGATTTATGGCGACGCGGTGCGCTTGGGTGGCGACCACATTACCAACGATATTTGCCAAGGGCTGCACCTGAGCTATGACGATGCCGAGCGCATTAAAACCCTGCATGGCGGGGTGCTGGCCACCGGCTCTGACAGCCGCGTGGAGATCGAGGTGCCCAACCCGATGGCGCAATGGGAAAATGACCGCCGCACGGTCACGCGCTCGGAGCTGATCGGGGTGATGCGGCCGCGGGTGGAGGAAATTCTGGAAGAGGTGCGCGCGCGGCTGGATGCCTCGGGCTTTGACGGGCTGCCAAGCCAGCGGATTGTGCTGACAGGCGGCACCAGTGCCATACCGGGCATTGAGGATTTGGCGAGCCGTATTTTGGGGGGGCAGGTGCGCATTGGGCGGCCGCTTCGGGTGCAAGGCCTGCCGCAGGTTTCGGCCGGCGCGGGGTTTTCAGCCGCTGTGGGGCTGGCGCTGCATGCCAGCCACCCGATGGATGAATGCTGGGATTTCGAGATGCCGGTCGACCGGATCGGGACTCGCAGGATAAAGGCGGCGATGCGCTGGTTCAAGCAAAACTGGTGAATAGTGCTTCCATAGGTGGAGAATCGCTTATATAGTGGTGCAACGCAGGATATTGTGGCGAAATTGTGAAAAACAGGTGACGGCGAGTCTCCTTTAAGTTAGCATAACGAATCAACAGTTAGGGCGGAAAGCCTCTTTGAAAAGAGGCGGGGCAAATGAGTATAGGCGGATAAAAAATGGCTTTGAATTTACGTATGCCGGAAACAAATGACCTGAAACCCCGGATCACGGTTTTCGGGGTTGGCGGGGCTGGCGGCAATGCTGTCAACAACATGATCGACAAAAACCTCGACGGGGCCGAATTTGTGGTCGCCAACACCGATGCGCAGGCGCTGAACCAATCCAAAGCCACCCAGAAAATCCAGCTTGGCGAGCGCATTACCGAGGGCCTTGGCGCCGGGGCCAAGCCCGAAGTGGGCAATGCCGCCGCCACCGAAAGCATCGACGCCATCATCGACCACCTGAGCGGGGCGCATATGTGCTTTATCACCGCAGGCATGGGCGGGGGCACCGGCACAGGGGCCGCGCCTGTTATCGCCAATGCGGCGCGCGAGCTTGGGGTGCTGACCGTGGGTGTGGTCACAAAACCCTTCCAGTTCGAGGGCACTCGCCGGATGAAACAGGCCGAGGCTGGCGTTGAGGAATTGCAGAAGGTGGTCGATACCCTGATCATCATTCCCAACCAGAATCTCTTCCGCCTTGCCAATGAAAACACCACCTTCTCCGATGCGTTCAGCATGGCAGATGATGTGCTTTATCAAGGGGTTAAGGGCGTAACCGATCTGATGGTCCGGCCCGGTATTATTAACCTCGATTTCGCCGATGTGCGCTCGGTGATGGACGAAATGGGCAAAGCCATGATGGGCACCGGCGAGGCTTCGGGCGATGATCGCGCCAAGAAGGCCGCCGAGCTGGCCATTGCCAACCCGCTGCTTGATGAAATTTCGCTGAAGTCAGCCAAAGGCGTGCTGATCAACATTACCGGTTCGCAAGACATGACCCTGTTCGAGCTGGACGAAGCCGCCAACCGCATTCGTGAAGAGGTGGACCCTGACGCGCATATCATTGTTGGCTCGACGCTGGACCCTGAGCTTGATGGCCTGCGGGTTTCGGTTGTCGCCACCGGGATTGATGTGGAAGAAGGCGAGGTTTCCGAGCCTGTTTCACGCCGCCCAATGCGCGAACCGCTAAAGCTTCAGCCAGCTACCCAGGCAGAGATGCCCGAAGAGACCGTGGCCATGCAGGCCAAGGAAGCGCCCGTTGCGCCAAGCTTTATTGACCAGCAAGTAGAGAGAGAAGCTACCGCAGCGGTAGAGGAGGTGGCCCCTGTTGAAGCCCCCGTTGCAGAAGCGCCGGCAACCCCGGCTGAAACAACTTTACGCTTGAAGGCCGCTGTTTCCAATGTGCCTGCACCGGAGGAAGCGTCCGCCGCCACACCAGAAGCTGAAAAGCCCTCGCGATTTGCAATCAATAATCTAATTAACCGGATGACGGGCCACAGCAAAGACGAGCATCAAGCCCCGCGCGTGCAGCCCAGCATGCGCAGCAGCACAGTGAGCGCACCAGCGCCGGATATTGACCGTGAAGAGCAGGAACGCGTTGATATTCCTGCCTTTTTGCGCCGTCAGGCCAACTAGAAATTTCCTCCGAGACCTCGGGCGTTTGCAAGGCAAACGCCCGTTTTTTCTTATGAAAATTCAAATATTTGCCATTGTTGCAATTCGACACAAGTTGTGACCTCCAACGTGGTTACGAAAGCGTGAATTTGCGCTATATAAAGCCCAACAAAAACAAGCAGGCGACTATTGTGCAGCGGACATTCAAGCGAGACATTCATATTGTAGGCACCGGATTGCACTCTGGCCGGCCCGCACGGCTCACGCTTGTGCCGGCGGCGGCCAATATGGGCATCTGGTTTCGCCGCGTTGATGTGCAGGGGCAAGATAACATGATTCCGGCCCTGTGGGATATGGTGAATGACACCGCGCTTTCCACTAATATCCGCAACGGATCCGGTGTGTCTGTTTCCACCATCGAGCATCTGATGGCCGCGTTGGCGGGCTGCGGTGTGCATAATGCTATTATTGATATCGACGGGCCGGAAGTGCCGATTATGGATGGCAGCGCCACCCGTTTTGTCGCCGAAATTCAGCGCGCGGGGCTGATTGAGCAAGGACAAAGCGTGGCGGTTTTGGAGGTGCACGAGACGGTGCGGGTGGAAAAAGGGGACGCCTTTGCCGAGCTTTCCCCGCTCGATCATTTTGAAATCGACTTCACCATTGATTTTTCCAGCACTATTATTGGCAGGCAAGCGGCGACGCTTGATATGCGCAACGGCAATTTTGTGCATGATCTCGCCAATTGCCGCACGTTTTGTCGCGCCGAAGATGTGGACACGATGCGGGCCAATGGCCGTGCTCTTGGTGGCTCGCTTGAAAACGCACTGGTGATTGACGGCGACCACTACCAAAACCCCGAAGGCCCGCGCCGCACTGATGAATGTGTGCGCCACAAAATGCTGGACGCAATGGGGGATTTAATGTTGGCAGGTGCCCCGATATTGGGGCGCTATCGTGGCTATAAAGCTGGCCACGCGCTGACCAACCAACTGCTCCGCAAGCTGTTTTCTGTCAATGGTGCCAGCAGTTTTCGGCGGGCACGGACATCTGAATTGCCCCTACTGCCCGGCCCAGACCTGCAAGATTTCGCTCTTTTGCGCACCGGATAGGTGGCCAACTGTAAAAAGCCGTTTTTTCTATTGATGAACTATGTTAGCAACGCTTATGAAACGCGATTGTTGAGGGTAAACATGGGTCAACGAGTTTGGATTAAACGCGCCTTGATGCTGGTAATGGTGGCCACTGTGGCCGCCTGCGCAGGCGGTGGCCGGCAGGTTTCGGTAGATGACGCTACCAGCCCACAACAAATTATTGCCATGGCCGACGAGCAGGTTGCGCGCCGTAAATTCCGGCAAGCCGGCGATCTTTATCTCGAAGTCGAGCGGCTTTATCCTTATACGGTAGAGGCGGAGTTTGCGGTTATTCAGGCGGCAAAGGCCTATCAGGCAGGCAAAAAGCGCATCGAGAGCCGTGCGTCGGCCCAGCGCTATATTGATTATTACCCCGCAGGTGAATACGCCGCCTTGGCGCATTATCTGGTGGCACTCAGCTATTATGACCAGATCGTTGATGTTGGCCGCGATCAGGAAAACACCTTCCAAGCCCTGCAAGCGCTGCGAATCGTTCTGGAGCGTTTTCCTGATTCAGAATATGCCGCTTTGGCCGAGCCAAAATTCACCACAGCGCTGAACCAGCTTGCGGGCAAAGAGATGGAGGTGGGCCGCTATTACCTCAAGCGCGGCCAATTTTCCGCCGCGATCGGGCGGTTTGCCGTGGTGGTAGCCGATTACGGCGAAACCCCGCATCGGCCCGAGGCTTTGCTGCGCTTGGTCGAGGCCAACCTTTCGCTTGGCCTGCTGGCCGAAGCCGGGCGGGCCAGTGCACTTTTGGCGGCGGAATACCCCGATAGCCGCTGGAACAGCGCCGCGCAACGCTTGATTTCTGGTGGGCGGTAAAGCGGGTTTCGCAACCATGCGAACTAGGGTAAACTGCTGCCGATGCTGGTAAACCTTTCCATAAGAGATATGCTGCTCATCGAGCATGTAGACCTGCGCTTTGGCGCAGGTCTTAATGTGCTGACGGGGGAGACCGGTGCGGGAAAATCCATATTGTTGGACAGTTTGGGCTTTGTGCTCGGGCGGCGCGGGCGGGCCGAAATGGTGCGGCAAGGGGCCGAGCAAGGCGAGGTGATTGCCGAATTCGAGCTGGATACAGGCCACGCGGTGGCGGGCATTCTGGCCGAGGCGGGGCTGCCGTTTGATGGCCAGCTTATATTGCGGCGGCTAAATATGCCCGACGGGCGCAAGCGGGCTTTTGTCAATGACCGTGCGGTGTCTGCTGAAGTGCTGCGCCAGCTTGGCGCGGCCTTGGTAGAAGTGCATGGCCAGCATGATGACAGGGGCCTGCTCAATGCCAAGGGCCACCGCGCCTTGCTGGATAGCTATGCGGGCAATGAGGCGGCGCTGGAAAGGGTGAGCCGTGCGTGGCGCGGGTTGCACAAGGCCGAGGCCGCCCTGGCCGCTGCCGAGGCCGAGGTGGAAGCCCTGAAGGCGGATGCGGCGTATGTAGAGCATGCGCTGAAAGAGCTGGATGAACTGGCCCCCGAAGCGGGCGAGGACGCGGCTTTGGACACGCAGCGCCGCCTGATGCAAGGGGCGGAGCGGGTGCGCGAGGATGTGGACAAAGCTGTGCAGGCGCAGGCGGCGGCAGAGGGGCTTTTGCTGGATGCCCAGCGCTGGATGCAAGACGCCAACGAGGTGCCCGCGCTGGGCTTGGAGGCTCCGATAGAGGCCATGGGGCGAGTGCTGATCGAGCTGGGGGAGGCGCAGGCGGGGGTTGAAACAGCGCTCGGGCGGCTGGAGGTGGACCCTTATGAGTTGGAGCGGGTGGAAGAACGCCTGTTTGCCCTGCGGGCCTTGGCGCGCAAGCATAAGGTGGTGCCAGACGAGTTGCCCGAGGTCTGGGCGGGCTTTCAGAAAAAGGCACAGACGCTGGAGGCGGGCGGGAGCCAGATCGCAGCGCTTGTGGCTGCGCGCGATGAGGCACGCCGCGCCTACAGGGCCGTGGCCGATGCGCTGCACGGGCGGCGGACGGCGGCGGCGAAACGGCTGGATAAGGCGATGAAAGCGGAGCTGACGCCGCTGAAGATGGAAAACGCGGTGTTTGAAACCGTGGTGGAGGCCGCCGAGGCGGGGCCATCGGGTGCGGATGCGGTGTTTTTCCGCGTGGCCACCAACCCGGGCGCACCGGCTGGGGCGATCGAGAAAATTGCCTCGGGCGGCGAGCTTTCGCGGTTTTTGCTGGCGCTTAAAGTGTGCCTGACCACGCGGGCCTCGGGGCTGACGCTGATATTTGACGAAATAGACCGCGGGGTTGGCGGGGCCACGGCCGATGCGGTTGGACGGCGGCTGGCCTCGGTGGCACAGGGCGCGCAGGTGCTGGTGGTGACCCATTCGCCGCAGGTGGCCGCGATGGGGCAAGGGCATTTTGTGGTGTCAAAAGCGGTGAAGGCCGGTGTGACGCGGACCGATGTTGTGGCCTTGAGCGCGGCTGAACGGCTGGATGAGATCGCGCGGATGCTGGCGGGGGATGTGGTGAGCGAGGGCGCGCGGGCTGCCGCGCAGGCTTTGCTCGAGAATGCACCGGTGGCGGCGCGTTAGGCGCGGCGCGTGGGGCGAGGCTGTGCCCGCGCCGCATTGCAACCTTGGGGAATAAGGGGCGCTGCCCCTCGCCGCAAGCGGCTCACCCCGGGATATTTTTGCAAAGTAGAGTTATATGGCGGCGCAGGCAGAGTGCAGCCACGTTAAAGTAGTTGCGGAAACATTGGGGCTGACTTTTTCGAGCACCTCGGCGTGGTAGGTATTGAGCCAGTCGCGCTCGGCTGTGGTGAGGTGGGTCGCGTCTATCAGACGGGTGTCTATGGGCACCCATGTCAGGGTTTCGAAGCTGTGGTATTGGCCTTCGCCGATGTTTTCGGGGGGGGAGACGATGAGCAGGTTTTCTATGCGAATACCCCACGCGCC
>Ga0256839_1006441_pt1 | contig 10274 bp, 9 predicted proteins | sample 354166metaG_FD_185968 | JGI IMG/M metagenome (GOLD analysis project Ga0256839, IMG submission 185968) | Hydrothermal vent microbial communities from Mid Atlantic Ridge, Atlantic Ocean - 354-166 | ecosystem: Environmental > Aquatic > Marine > Hydrothermal vents | place: Atlantic Ocean: Mid... | reverse complement strand
CTTTGGAACAGCATATCCGATCGAATGAAATGAGCATCGGAACGATACAGCATATCCGATCGGATAAGCTTATTCAGGATGACAAATCACCAATCACCAACCACCAATCACCAACCTGCCGTCTCTCCGGGACTCTTAGTCCCGGGCATTCCTTCCTGCATTGTCTGCGCAAACGGAAAGCCTGTTTGGAAATTCGGAGCCGCTGATCTGCACATTCTGCGTGAAATTTCTTTTTTCTTTTTCTTTTTTTTCTCGCAGATTTCGCAGAATCGGGGACGCAAGGTGAAGCGTATTTTGCGATGATGAAAGCCTTTTTTTTTGCCTCTTCCTTATCCAATCAAATCTGCCTTCCTGCCCGGTCCGGGAAGAGATAGTGAAAATTGCCTTTGGCCGGTTTCCACCAGCTCTTTTATTCCTATTCGTTTACACCGGACAAGAAAAAATTAAAAAAGAAACGCACTTTGTACGGTTTTTTTACGTACATTTACGTGAAAGCCAAACAGAAGCAAAATGAAGTTATCGGATATAAAGCAATCCCGTTTTGAAATACGCCTTTCAAGAGAAGATAAATCCCTGTTTGAAGAAGCCTCTCAGATAGCCGGATATAAAACGCTATCCGCTTTTGTTCTTTCATCCCTCCGGGAACATGCCAACAGGATCATTAAGGAAAGGGATCAAATACTGGCCTCCCAAAGAGACAAGGAAATATTTTTCAATGCCGTTTTTTCGGATACAGAGCCGGTGGAAGCACTGAAAAAAGCCTCCGGGAAGTACCTTGACAGCCCCCTTGCCAAATGATCTTAAAAAAAGATCTTCTCGGGAAGAGTCACAAACGGGTTGCATTTGATTGTGGTATCCTGTCACTCAACAACTACATTAAATATCAGGCAAGTCAGGATGTAAAAAGAAAGCTTTCCGTCTGCTATGTTCTTGTAGATACGAATGACGTCATAAAAGCCTATTACACGCTGTCAAGCAGTTCTATTCCGATAAAGGAAATTCCTGAGGCCTTCTCCAGGAGGTTGCCAAAATCATATAAGAATCTTCCCGTCATCCTTCTTGGCAGATTGGCTGTTGACCAAAGCATTGCAGGGAAAGGCTACGGAGCGTATTTGCTTATGGACGCACTTAAAATGAGCTATAATGTTTCCGCAAGCAAGATAGGAGCCATTGCCGTTGTTGTTGACCCGCTTAGTGATAGAGCCGTTTTATTCTATGAGAAATACGGGTTTATCAGACTTCCCGATAGCGGGAAAATGTTTTTACCCATGAAAACAATAGCAAAATTGTTTTAACCGGAGAAGGGCCTGAGATATCCCGCCTTTCCCCAACTTAGATATAGCCGTTGTCTCAGGAAATCAAAGCAAGAAGCATTCACCGGAATGCCATTAAGGCCTTTTTTTAACAGCCGGTGCTCCCGCTTCTACAACTCCTCAACCTTTCCACCAACCACCAATCACTAATCACCAACCACCAATCACCAGGCACCCAAAGTGCCGTCCCTCCGGGACTCCTGGTCCTAAGCATTCCTCTCTGCATTTTCTGCGCCAACGGAAGGCCTGTTTGGAAATTCAAAGCCGTTGATCTGCGCATTCTGCGTGAAATTTCTTTTTCTTTTTTCTTTTTTCCTCACAGATTTCGCAGAAGCGGGGACGCAGAGACCGCAGAAAATACGGCAATACCCGAAAGTATTACTTTCCTTGTCTGCATCCCATCCGGGTGAAACTTTCTTTAAAGCCCGGAGCTCCTGCTTCTACAACTCCACAACGTTTCCACCAACCACCAATCACGAATCACCAAACTGTCGTCCCTCCGGGACTTTGCTATTGCTTTTTGGGGAATGTTTTCCGGGGGCAAAGACCCCTGGAGCCCAGACTTGATAAGTAAATCATCTCTTAGCTCCGGAGGAGCGGCATCTCTGTAACAAAAAAAGAGCAGGCAAATGAGAGCTCCGGAGGAGCGGCACCTCTTTTTCCCAAAATCAAAGCAAGAAGCATTGGCCGAAATGCCTTTAAGGCCTTTTTTTAACAGCCCGGACTGCCGCTTCCCCTGTTTTTCACGTAAAAAGAATCCCCCTCAGGGCGATTGGGCGTCCTGCTTCAGCGAAGCGGGTTTTTTTCTTTTGTCGATTTCGTATTTGATCATAAAGAGGGCGGCTACGAAAAAGGGCATGGACTGTATCTTGTAACGTGCCAGGGCTCCGAAATTGAAGCTGGTGAGACCCACGGCAAAGCCGAAGATGAGGGCAAAGACGATGCAAAACTGAATGAAGGGATGCCGCGTGTAGCGGAAGATGCCGAAGAGGCGGGCCCTGAAGAGGAGATAAAGCGTAAGGAGCAGAATGGCCAGCGATTCGAGGGCCGTGAGGTAGGCGATGGCTCCGTTGGCTTCCCAGAGGTAGGGCCTGAAGTAGGTGACATTGACGGCAGCCGGAGCTACGCGCAGCAGCGACTGGGGAGAGAAATCTCCCATCGGAAGGGTATAGACCGAGCCTTCGGGGTTGGCCACCTGATGCCACCACTGGGTGGCCGTGGCCGTGGATTCAAGATTCTCGAGCGAGTACTTGCCCACCACATCGCTGAGGCGGCTGACAAGCAATATACTGAGGCCGATGCTCAGAGCGATCATAAACGGAGTGACGGCCGTTCGCAGGAAAGCCGAGCGTATGCGCGACTTGTAGGTGGCCAGCACCCAAAATCCGAGGGCCGGAACAAAAGCAAGGAGCACATAGCCTTTGAGCACCGAGATGAGCCAGGAGGAGAGGCCCATGATCAAGAGGTTTTTTAATGTGATGTTGCGGTAGAGAAAAATGCGAAATACCGTGTAGGTGAGCCAGCCCAGCGAGCCCAGAACAATGGTATCTTTGAGGATGCCCGAGCCCCAGAAGAAGACCGAAGGAATAAAAAAGATGGCGATGGCCAGCGGCCCCCGGATATCCGGGAAAAAGTGAATGAATGTGCGATAGAGGGCCCAGACGCCCGTGAATGAGAGGAAGGCGAAGAGGATGGCCGTGGCATAGTATGACTTCAGTGCCAGCAGCGCGAGGATGCCCGTGATGCGGATCATCAGCAGCTCGGCCCTGCCCCGGAAGATGTAATTGGTGCCTGACAGGGGGCTGTTGTTTTTCACCTTGCTCTGGTAGATGTTGTTGGAGGGGTCGAGCATGAAAGCGAGGGCCGTTTCGGGTTCTTTCTCGAGGGTATTGACCCAAGCCACTCCGGCCGAGTAGTAGGAATAGGTGTCGCCCGCAGGCGCTCCGCCCCCGTAGTAATAAAAATAAACCAATCCGAGGGCCACGGCTCCGGTGAGCTTGACCCCGAGGCCCGGCAGGAAGAAGCGCCCCTCCGCCACATGCCTGTAGCGCATGCGCCTGATCACAAAAGCGAGGGTCCAGACCACGGTCAGGTAGATCAATCCGATGGTGAATTCCCGGGTGTCCATTGATTGCGAAGATAAGGCCCTTCTATCTTCTGCACGTCATTCGCGGCCTTTCTGCCGATTTGCCCTTCAAAGCAGCCGGCATTCGTACGAACTTGCGTAGATTCCCGTTTAACTTTGCAATTATGTGCGGAATAGCCGGTCTCGTTTCAGTGATGAATATTCCCGATGGGCGCCAAAGGGTGGAGCGGGCCATCGCCAGGCTCCGGCACCGCGGCCCCGATTACAGCCGGGTGGAAAGCCGGGGGGAGGTACATCTGGGCCATGCCCGCCTTTCGATCATCGATACGAGCGAAGCGGGGCACCAGCCCATGAGCGACCCCGAAGGGCGGGTGACGCTGGTCTTCAATGGCGAGATATACAACTACCGGGAGTTGCGCGAACGCCTGACGGCTGCCGGCCATGCCTTCCGCTCAGAAAGCGACACGGAGGTGCTGCTCTATGCCTATCTCCATTACGGCCTCGAATTTCTTCACGAACTGAACGGCTTTTTTGCCTTTGCCCTCTATGATCACCGCAGTGCAGAGCTGCTGCTGGCCCGCGACCGCATGGGCATCAAACCGCTTTATTATTCCCTGGTGGACGGAGCGCTTTCTTTTGCTTCGGAGCCGAAGGGGCTGCGGGCCATGAACGGGCGAGCCGGGCCCGACCCGGTGGCCATGCAGTTCTTCTTCGAACTCAACTACATTCCCGCCCCGCTGAGTATTTTCAAGGACATCCGTGCCCTGCGGCCGGGCGAAGTGCTGCAATACCACAACGGCAAAGTGCGCAAGTGGGACTGGTACAAGCTGGACGAGAAGATAGTACATATCTCCGCTGATATCGATTACGAAACGGCACAGCAGCGCCTTTGCGAAAAGCTGGAAGAGTCGGTAGCGGCCCGCCTCGTGGCCGATGTCCCCCTCGGGGCCTTTCTGAGCGGAGGCATCGACTCCTCGGTCATTGTGGCACTGGCAGCGCGCCACCGCCCCGATTTGCACACCTTCTCGATCGGTTTTGAGGATGCGCCTTTCTTTGACGAAACGGCTTATGCCGAACGCGTGGCCCGCAAGTTCAGGACCCGGCACCGGGTTTTTAAGCTGAAGCTCAAAGAACTCTACAAAGAGCTGGACGAGGCGCTTTCTTTCATGGACGAGCCCTTTGCCGACTCTTCGGCCCTGCTGGTTTATGCCCTCAGCAAGGAAACCCGCAAGCATGTGACCGTGGCCCTTTCGGGCGATGGGGGCGATGAACTCTTCGGAGGATACCACAAGCACTATGGCGAGCAGATGATGCGCGAAGGCGGCTGGAAAATGCAGGCGGTGACGGCCCTGGGCCCCCTCTGGCAGCGCCTGCCCCGCTCGAGGCAGGGAAGACTGAGCAACAAAGTCCGCCAGCTCGACCGCTTTGCGCAGGCGGCCCGCCTTTCGGCTGCCGAACGCTACTGGCAGTGGTGCAGCATTGCCACGAAGAGCGAAAGCGAACGCCTGCTACGCCATTCCCTCAGCGAGGAAGAGCAAAAAGAACGCAATAAGCTGATCGGGGCCTTCACCGGCTACCTCAGCGATGAGGGCGACCTCAATGAAGTGCTCTACAGCGATACGCAACTCGTATTGCCCAATGACATGCTTACCAAGGTGGATCGCATGAGCATGGCCCGCAGTCTGGAGATACGGGTGCCGTTTCTCGATCACCGGGTGGTCGAGTATGCGTTCTCGCTGCCTCCGGAGTACAAAGTGAGCGGGAAAATGAAAAAGCGCATCGTGCAGGACACATTCAGGGAAATATTGCCGCCCGAGCTCTACAATCGCCCGAAGCGGGGCTTTGAGCTGCCCATGCTGGCGTGGATGCGCGGCCCGCTGAAGGAGCGGCTTTTTGATGATCTGCTCGAAGAAAAGAAAATAGAAGCGCAGGGGCTCTTTCACTTCGGGGAGATAGCGAAACTGAGAAGGCAGCTTTTTTCGCGAAAACCCGGGGATGCCCCGGCCCGCCTCTATGCCCTGCTGGTCTTCCAGACCTGGTGGAAAAACTACTGTGAATCTTCGCCTTAACGGATGCGCAAAAAAACTTTTCCGTCAGAGTTCAGCTCGAGAGCCGGTGCCGGAAACTTAATGATATTGAGGATGCCCAAAAGGGTACCCTGCCATTTTTTCCGGTGGGGAATTTTCCGGAAGTCGATGTCGGGCGAGAGGTAAAACTGCCGGAGCCGCGGGATATCGTCCCGGATGATAAGATCGGCCGGGTCGCAGTCTTCGGGGCTGATGCCGGAGCTGCTGCACCAGCGGTTGGCGCGGGCACCCAGCAGTCCCGAGGCACCGTAGCCTGCCGAGATATTGAGCCAGGCGGGAAAGCGGCTGTCTGCCGGCAGGAAGTCGTGAATATTGAAACCGGCCCAGATGATGAGGCCGTTGTAGTCTTTCAGGATGCGCTCGGGGAGGCTGCGGCCGTAGAGTGCCTCCACACGGGGCTGCAGCTCAAGCGGAAATTTCTCTCTGCGGTAGGAAATCTTCACCGTGATGCGTTCTTCCTTCCAGAGGAGCGCCTGGCCATAGGCCAGCCCCGATCCGCCCAGATTGAAGGCCAGGTCGTAGAGCGAAGCGCCCCAGGCGGCCGAAAATCCATCCAGCACCTCGATGCCCGCCATCATCAGGTTGGCACTCAGAAACGAAGCCAGTGCGGCCTTCTTCGGAGGCAGTCCCGCCCTGCGGTAGAGGGCGCTGCCTTTGCTGCCGAGCTGAAAAGCACTGAAGAAATGACCGGCCTTATCCATTTGAAGCCACTCATCGCGGTCGTCAAAAAAATGGAAAGCACTGCGCTCGAAGCCTTTGTACCAATACTGATTGAGCCCGATCATGGCCGGGCCGTAGGCCGATCCGAGCCCGGCCGCCACCGTCAGGCCCGGCCGCTTGAGGGCCGCAGTGTCCTGTGGCCGGAGTCCGAAACCGGAGAGCAAAAGGAGTGCGAACAGTGCCGCCCGTGGCTTCATTGCAAAAGGCTTTCTTTGGCGGCTTTCAGAATTTCCTGCACTTTCTCCTCCGATCCGGCTTCGCAATAGACCCGCAGCAGAGGCTCGGTGCCCGATGGGCGGATCATCAGCGTGCTTTCTTCGGGCAGATAAAATTTATATCCGTCAATTTGCTCGACCTTTTCCACGGCATAGGGGCCGAAAGCCTTAAAACGCCCTTCGGCACAGGCTTTCATCACGGCCTGCTTTTTTTCTTCGGGCAGGTGCAGGTCCATGCGGTTGTAGGCAAAGGGGCCCGTCACTTCATACACTTCCTCAATCAGCTCGCTCAGCTTCTTCCCCGTCCGGGCCATAAATTCCATGATCACGAGTCCGTCCCAGATGCCGTCCCGCTCGGGGATGTGCCCCATGACGGCAATGCCGCCCGATTCTTCTCCGCCTACGATTACTTCGCCCGTGGCCATGGGCCCCGAGATGTATTTAAAGCCGATTTTGGTGATCTCCAGCGGAATGCCGTAGGCATCGCAGAGTTTTTTGATGCGGATGGAAGTGCTGAAAGCCACCACCACTTTGCCGCGCAGCCCCTTGTATTTGAAGAGATAATGAATGAGCAGGAGGATGATGTGGTGGGCATCCGTAAATTTCCCGTTTTCGTCAAAAAGGCCGATGCGGTCGGCATCGCCATCGGTGGCCAGGCCCAGATCGATTTGGCGGCTATCGGCAATGAGGGCCGCCAGTTCCTGCAGGTTTTTCAGGATGGGCTCGGGCGCCTGACCGTGAAAGCCGGGGTTGTAGTCGGCATGAATGAGGCGGGCCGTGGGGAGAATGCGCTTCATTACGCGCTGCCCGGCACCGTACATGGGGTCGTAGGCCACGCGGATGCCCGAAGAACGGATGGCCTCCATGTCAAATTTCTTTTCCACCTCTTCCACATAGAGGCTTTCGAGGTCCACCCAACGGAGTTTCCCCTGGCGCACCCATTCTTCCATGGGAAGGTCGGGAACGCGGCTTTCTCCGGGGATGAGCGCTTCGACCTGCGCAACCGTTTCGGGACTGGCGGGGCCGCCCCGGTGGTCTTTCAGCTTGTAGCCGTTGTAGGAGGGCGGATTGTGGCTGGCCGTGATGACTACACCCAGACCGGCATCAAAACGGCTGGCTCCGAGCGAGACCATGGGCGTGGAGACAAAGTCTGCAGCCGCATATACTTCGAGGCCTTCTTCACAAAAGACCCCGATGGCCGTTTCCATAAAAAGACGGCCCCCGAAGCGGCAGTCGTAGCCGATGACCACACGCGGACGCTGAGGCTGGTTTTTCTTAATCCATAAAGCGCTGGCCCGTGCCACCCGTGCTACATTGGCCACCGTAAAGTCTTTGGCGATAATGGCCCGCCAGCCATCCGTTCCGAATTTGATATTGCTCATTTTTTTCTCTGCTTTGGGGGCAAAAATAAAGATTTTGACCGCGAAAGAAGAGCCCCGCAGAGATGAGTCCGTGTATTGAAAACCGGAGGCCGTGCTTTTGGCGCTGATCGAGCCGGACGACCGGAATTTACCCTGCTTTATTCTTGTTCTCTGAGCGGATCAAAGTAAATTTGATGCCATGAGTGGAAAAGCAATGGAGAAAGACAGCTACCTGCACAAGGGCATGCGCAGAAAACTGATTGAAACCGTAAGGGCCAAGGGAATTACGGATGAGCGGGTGCTGGATGCACTGATGAAAGTGCCCCGCCACCTTTTCATGGACGAGGCTTTTTTGAAATACGCGTATGAGGATACGGCTTTTCAGATCGGGGAGGGGCAGACCATCTCGCAGCCCTACACCGTGGCCTATATGACGCAGCTCCTTGATCCCCGGCCCGCTGACAAAGTGCTCGAAATCGGTACGGGCTCGGGCTATCAGGCCTGTGTGCTGGCGCAGCTCGTGGACAAGGTCTTTACCATTGAGCGCCACAAAAAACTCTTTGAACGCGCCACGCGTATGATGAAAGAACTGGGCTGCCGCAATGTGCGCACCTTCTATGGTGACGGCTTCAAGGGCATTCCGGCCTTTGCCCCATATGACAAGATCATCGTAACGGCAGCCGCCCCCGAAGTGCCCAAAGCCCTCATCGATCAGCTGAAGCCGGGCGGGGTGATGGTGATCCCCTACGGAGAAGGCGATACCCAGGTGATGCTGCGCATCCGCAAAGCCGAAGACGGCAGCCTGAAGACGGAGAAATTCGATTATTTCCGCTTTGTGCCCATGCTCAGGGGCAAGGCGGACTAAGGGCGATGGCGCAAATGCTTCATCTCTTTGGCCAGCTCGCGCTGCATGTCTTTTTCCTTGATCGAAGCCCGTTTGTCAAAAGATTTTTTGCCGCGAGCCAGGGCGATCTCCAGTTTGGCATATCCCCGCTCATTGAGAAAGAGGGAGAGCGGCACGATCGTGAAGCCCCGCTCTTTTATCTTGTTTTGCAGGCGTGCCAGCTCCCGTTTTTTCAGAAGCAGCTTGCGGGTTCTGCGCGGCTCGTGGTTGTGGATGTTGCCGTGCGAATATTCGGCTATGTGCATGTTTTTTACATAGAGCTCGCCTTTGTCAAAGAAGCAATAGCTGTCTGTCAGGCTCACCTTTCCCTCGCGCACGGCTTTGATCTCCGTGCCCGTGAGTTGCAGCCCGGCCTGCCACTTGTCAATGATATGAAAGTTAAATTCCGCCTTTTTGTTTCTGGCGATGAGTTCCGTCTTTCCGCTCATGGCTTCCTCTCCTTTTTCAGCGACTGGAAAAGGCGTGCAAGGCGTTCTTTTTTGACGATGGCCTGCTCCTGGGTGCCGCGGGCGATGAGGCGCTCGTCCACACGGGCCGTGAAGCGGCAGCGGATGCGATTTCCTTCGATGGATTCTATTTCGGCCTCAAAACGGACTTCGGAGCCCGGAAGAGCCGGTGAGAGGTGCTCGAGGGCGATGGCCGTGCCGATGCCTTCTTCATCCTCTTCGAGCATATCGAGCACAAAAAGACGGCAGGTCCACTCGGCATCGCGGGCCAGGGCATAGCTGCTGTACACCGGGTGCAGGGCCTTTTTGCCCGCACTGCGCGGATCGCCCGCAAAAGCGGGCAGGTCGCTTTCCGTCACTCTGTGGATATAGCTTTTCCGGTCACCGGCTTTGTAAATCAAACGCATGATAATTTCGGCTTAAAGGGCAAAAATAGGCAATGCCCGCAGCAAAAAATGGAAAAAAGCAAAGCCCTGCCGCCACCTTAATTTGTAAACAAATGTTAAATGATGTAAATTGAACTTCGGTTTCGCAAACGCAAAAAGGAGGAATCATGATGCCATTTTCTACACAAGTCGTGGAAAAGGAGTCTATTCCGTCATTTCGATTCGACTACCGCGAGGTATTGGACAGCGAAGAAGCCCGTGCCAGGCGCGAAGCGCAACTGATGCGGGCCATCTCTATGGGCAATACCTATCGCAGAAAAGTGAACATCACTTTTGCCACGGTGGACGGTTTGAAAACGGTAAGAACCACGGTCTGGGCCACCACCCGGACGCACCTGATCCTGAAGAACGGAATTCATATTCCGATTTGTACGGTGAAGGAACTGGTGCCGGAATAGACGGCCATTCCCGGAAAAGAAAAAGCAGCTTGAAAGAGCTGCTTTTTTTATGTCTCATGCCAGGCTTCCCGGATGCTTGCTTCGCTCTGCCCTGACGCTACGGCCACTGACGCTCGCTTTGCTCGATCCTGACGCTTCGGTCAGGACAGGTCAGGGCAGGTCAGGGTCATAAAAGCTGTCATGCTGAGTTCTGATTTTTTTACGAAAAAAAACTACAAAATCTGATGACGTGTATCTTTATACATGCCATGCAGTTTGTCCGTTTCTTGCTATAGTGCTTCGTGCCTGTTGTTGAGTA
>Ga0256839_1006440_pt1 | contig 10275 bp, 7 predicted proteins | sample 354166metaG_FD_185968 | JGI IMG/M metagenome (GOLD analysis project Ga0256839, IMG submission 185968) | Hydrothermal vent microbial communities from Mid Atlantic Ridge, Atlantic Ocean - 354-166 | ecosystem: Environmental > Aquatic > Marine > Hydrothermal vents | place: Atlantic Ocean: Mid... | reverse complement strand
TTTTAAAACTTTATCCTTATTACGCCATTTCATCACATTAGAAAAAAGCGCACCTAAGAAAATAAAGCCAATTGTGAGTAGAAAAATATTATCCATTGGGCGAGTTTAGCGCACCTGGGCTTGATCGTGGCTTAATGTTTTTTACGAACGACTGATAGTCGTTACAAGATGAACAGCTTGAACCATGAAGGGCATGAAGAACATGAAGGAAAAGACAATAGCAGAATCGTTGCTGTAACTTACTGCGCTGTGCCGTAGTAAATGAATTTAAGGGTTCGGGTTTAGAACTTAAAAATATTCTTAAACCTTTCAAGGCTCACCTCAAGCTGGCTCACAAGCTCCGCGTTGAGGTCTTCATTACCGCAGCTTGGGCATTCGTCAAAATAATCAAACCCACCAATTAAAGCATCACTCGCTGGTGAAACGACTTTAGACCAACCGCAGGATGGACAGCTTAATTTACTGGGTGGTGGTTTAATTGGCATGGTTTAGCTCTTTGTGATTTAAATTGTAAATTCTATTTTTAGAATGACATTAATTACTCGCTTTTTTCATAAAGCTTAACAACCTTTTACCAGCCACTGAACCCGCATTGACCGCTGTAAACCCAATTGTTTTCGTAATCTCATAACTTGCTACTGCGGCTACTTTTCCGATATTACGTGTTGAGTCTTGCGAATCACCGCCCGAGCGTAAAGTATCACGAATATCTAACGTTGCTGCACCTAGCGTTTCTCCTATTTCAGAAGCACCTTCGGCTATTTCACCGCCAAAGTCACTGACGGTGTTTCTTACAGCATCATCAATACCTTTATCGTCATGCGCTTCTATGAGCTGGGTATTTTTAAGTCGCTTTTTTTAGTTTTTCTCTGGCTTTTACCAGTTAGCACTTTCCAAAAAGACTTAAAAACAATAAGCGCCAAAACAACAGTAAGAAAAAATATTATTATTTGAAACATGGGGTTCCTTTAATTTCCTGAAATTGTTATGGTTATAACACTATTTTAATTATTAAAAATCTCTTTGAAGGGGTTCAGATTTCCGCCGAAAATCTTAGAGAAAATATCATTAACGTCATCTTTTATGACTTTATATATAGTAGATTTACTCAACCCAGATTCTAAATTTATCTCTTTAACAGAAACCCCAGCATCTGTAGCAGCTATTATTAAATTATTCCTGTTTTCTTTAAACTCATCCGAATTTTCTTCGTAGTCTTTTTTCAACTCTTTTAACGTTTTAATAAAGGTTTTAAGCTCTCTTGATTTTTTTTTAGGTCTTTCCTTTGGTTTAAATTTTTCTTCTAACTGTTTATCATCCTCATCAAATTCAACCGCTTTAATACTAAAATCAAAGTCTAAATCAACCATATCATCTTTTATATTTGACTTAAATTGCTCAGATGATTTTCCAAACACGCTATCAATGGCTTGCTTCAATTCATTCATAACCGTATCAAGCAATTTTAGTTCTGCTTTATGGTCTACTCTTGTGAAAAAACGCTTTAAGTTATTTATTCTTTCGAAAGCAGGAGGGTTACTAACTTCATTCATTTCTTTTTGCAATAAGTCTAACGATAAAGACTGTAATTGGTCTTTTACCGCTTTCTTCTCTTTTATTGTTTTTGTAATTGCCAGAGCATAAGCTTGGTAGACTTCAAAAAGGCTTTGATTAAGTTCATCATGTTTCTCAGATTCAATGTTACAAACTTCTAAAAAATTACCGAGTGGTTTTCTTCGATAACTATATTCTTCCTTAGTAATAGAGCTGTAAGCAGAAATGCCCTCAACTTCAATACCATAATCATCTAAACTTCCTTCAATTTCATCTAGAATACTCTCAATATCTTGAGGAGGTTTTAAATCTGCTTTATTAAAAATGATATAAACTTTTTTATCTTCAATATCTAAATCATTTAAAAAGTCTAAATCATTTGCTGAAATTGTACCATTCGCATCTGCGCCTATTAGCCACAAAAAACTACTCGCATTTTGTAAAAAATCTTTGGCAGTTTGTATATCTTCAGCAGTAAACCCATCAGCAGTATCAGCAGGGTTATAGCCAGGTGTATCTATAAAACAAATATTTTCATATTCCTTTTGTACTGCCATAATAATAAAAGGCATAATTTCTTTTAAATTAAAACCAAACGACTTTATAAAGCCATGCGAGAGTTTTGCTTGAAAGTCATTGTCAATCGTATTTAAATCAACCACTCCACCTTTATGGTTACAGCCCACAAATGCATCTACTTCTTGTGACAACACATAAGTAGGAATCGCCGTTGTTGGCACAATTCCAATGGGTAGTTTAATATCATTTTTAATAAAGCTGCTAATAAACTCAGACTTACCTGAGCTAAACCCCCCACCGACTGCAACAACATTTTTGGCATGTAATGCAGGGTAAGATGCTATTAAAACCAATTCTGTTTCAATAGCTTGTAGCCTTAATAGCATTTCAGCTTCATTCGCTATGGAATTTACTTGGTTAGCAAAAGGAATAAAACTGTCATGCAGGGCATTATTAAATTCCTGCAAACCCTCATTAGTAGATTTACTGGATAATAATGAAGATACGAGTTTATGTTTAATACTAAGAGTATCTAAATTATCCGATTTAACGGCTAATACAGAAGAAAGCTTCTTTTGCTTTAAATTAAGAACATCGAACGCTTTTTGCATCTCTTCTAAGTTTTGCGTAAGTGAGGCTTGCTTTTCTTTTAATGGAGGAATTGAAGATAAATCTATATTAACAGCATTTAAACTTTCTAAAATTTCTTGCTTTATCGATTTTTTACCAAAAATAAAAGTACTCGCTAGCTCTTCAACTTGTTCTTCTACAGCGGCAGTTGTAATAGTGTTCATTATGCGACCTCCTCTAGCTGGGTTATTATTTTATTGTATTTTTCAAGTGACAGTTGCTTATTGCGTATATCATTTTCCAGCTCTTCGATTTCCGCTTGATAACCTGTAAAAATAGTCTCTGAAACATCCATTGTATTTAGTGCATCAACTAACTGTTTTAAATATTTTTTAATATCATCTTTTACCGTACTTTTTAGCTGGCTGATATAGTTTTGAGCATCAGTAATAAATTCTTCAGCCTCTTCTTCTTTTAGAGTTCCGCCTTTTTTAAGAGATTTAGGCAGATTATTGCTGTAACTAATTTCAGGGTAAACCACCGAGTGCAACACATTCCGTATAGTTTGGCTGATCAGCCCTATCTCTAAATTTTCGTCACCTGCTTCTTGCCTTAAGGTGCTTACAATCTTTTTAAACAACTCTTTACGCCAGTCAAGCAAGTGTTTTTTAGAGTCAGTATCAATCACATATTCAATGTCACCAGTTAGGTCTTCTAATGAATTTCTAATATGACCTGCTTTTACGGTGGATATATCCCAATGTACTGTTTCATATTTTTTTGTAAGCCATAAGAAGCCCCCTCTACCTACATATTTCTCTCTAGACTTAGTTTCAGTCCCCTCACTTTCCCGCACCTCTTTTTTAGAACTTTTAAAATAGGAATTAAGCTTGTTATTGAGTAGCTCTTTTAAGTCAATCTCAAGGTGGTCAACTATATCGTTGTATTCATTATTAACAGCACGCGAAGCTTTGCCCTTTATAGCTTCCATTTGTGACTTTTGTTGTGTTATTTGCTCAAGATCAGCGTCTTGTAAGCGTTGTTTTTTATCTTTTATATGTTGAGTAAGCGCACTTTTGTAATTATTAAGATTTGAAATACGGGTTGCGACAAAATCATCTTTTTTCTGTTTCAAAATTTGATCTTTGCGTTGCTTAACCTTATCTAGAATGATCTTTATCTGTTTTATATTTGCAAGTTGTTCTAGGTTGGCAAGTGCGGACTCTTTGCTTTCAAAGTAATCTTTATAGTGACCAGATAGCATTTTCCAAACGTGTTTTTCATTATCATCCCAAGTATTTTGATCATCAAACTTTTTTAATAAACTATGGGCAATACCCGATGAGTGAATAACAGAGCTTTCTAGTAGTTTTTTAAAGGTAGGGCTATCTTTTAAGTAATCATCACTCTTAAAAACAGATTGCATCTGTTGCGTTAAGTTTATTGATATTTTCTTTAAAACCTCGCTAGGTATGCCATTACCCTGCTCTTTCTCGCTACCAAATAACTGTAAATCAACCTGACTGGCTACGATATAGACTTCCTTCACTCCTTCTTTTGAGGTAATACGATCAAACAGGTCTAAATCTTCACTGCTTAAAAACTGCCCTGCGGGAGATACAATAAGTACAACATCGCAATATTTTAATAACTCTTTGGTACGCTCTTCTCTTGAAACAACAGGGTCATTTACACCTGGCGTATCAATTATTTGCACATCCTTAAGACTTTCTTCTTTTAACTTTAAAGTAACAGATTTAGTAAAAGGCATGTATTTACCATTAGCCCCTACGAAGTCATAAAGCTTTTCATTAAGCTCCTGAGTATTATTTGCACTTATTTCTTCAAAGTCACTTAAATCATTAACTGTGACACCTGCATTTTTAATTCTATTGTACTGGTCATAAGCAGACCGCAACTTATCATTCCCTTTTAATTCACGCTCGGCTTGTGATTTAGCCCTTTCTTGTAACGCTGAATCGTCAACACCTACTGGTGTAGATGGTTGCTTTATCTTCTTTTTACTTTCGCGTTCTAATAGTTGTTTATATTTACTGTCAGTTAAACGCTCTAACTGCCTTAGATATTCGTCATAGTCTGTTTTAATATCATCAACATCTTCTTGCGTAAAAAAATCAACTTCGGCTTTAGTTTCATCGGCATACTCTAAAATAGTCAGTGCCGCTGTCATAGGTGTTGCGGCTTTAGGTAATACGTTTTCACCATCAAATATTAATGCATTTAATAATGAACTTTTACCCGCCTTAACGCGCCCAACTATACCAATTTTTAATACACGCCCTTCTCTATCTATTTCTTTTATTGCTTTTTCTAGCTCTTGAGTTGTTGATATAGCGAATTCATTTTTAAGTGTCGATGCTACATCAACTAAATCATTACTTGATACGATTTCATCTAAAGATTTGCTGTCAGTGATTATCTTCATTGTTGAACTCCTTCATAAATTGTTTCTGTTGTTAGAGACTGAATATTATTTTTAATTTTTTTCAACTCTTTAATAGCGTTATCACTATCAATTAATGCTTTTTCCTTTTCTTCACTCGCAGTTTTTATTTCTTGTTTTTTAAGCTTCAGCTGGCTTTCAAATTGCTTACTTATTGATTCAATAAGGATACTTACTTGATTATTAAAAATATTCGGTATCGTTTTTCTAAGCTCCCCTTTTAGGCGAGGGATAATTTCACTGTGCAACCTCTTTGTCATTTCATTTTTAGCGTTATTTTCCTTTAGCTTTCCAGTAAAAAAGGAAATTATTTCTGGTAAAAACACAATAATTACTTCTAGTACAGGCGTTACAACAGATGTTGTAATCCCTAATATGCTAGTTATTACTTTATAGAGGTTTCCATCTTTCTTTTTAGTAATATCTTCGAGTTTAATTAACCCTGCTTGTGCAGATTCTAATACTTGCTTGGTTGTTTCTGATAGCTTTTCTATCCAGCTATCATCAATTGAAAAGTCACCTAAACTATTACTCATGCTGCTCAATTCAATACTAAAGTCGCTTATTACATCGCTACTTATACTTTCTATAGTTGATCGAACCTCATAAATTAATCGGCTCTTTATGATCTCATTGGCTTCTTGGCTAAATGCATTAGGGTCGCGCAATGCTAAATTCACTAATGTTTCTTGGTTATCTGCAAGCTCCTTTGCTACAGCACTGATGATTCTTTCTGAACTAATATCAGAGTAGCGATCCTTGGCTTCCCTTTTCATAGCATCACGTTTATCAGTGATTTTATTAATACTTTGTTTTAGCTCTTCAATAGCGTTTAAAACTTCTTCTTTTGTGTGTTTATGGGTCGCTATTGTTGTGTTTATTGCGCTTTCTATTTCAGAATAAAGTGCTTTCAAACTATCAAGAAATACTTTTTCAAATAATGCTTCGGAATCAATACTAGTGAGTATCTTGTTTAAGTTTTCACCTCCATTATCATCAACAAGTACGACATTTGTAGCTATGTCAAACTCCTCTTTTAACTGTTGTTCCATACGTTGTTTTACATCGTTTGCATCATTCGTTGGACGCAAATTTGTTTTACTCAAACAAAAAGAAAAGCCTTTACCAAACTCCGTGATATTTCGAAGCTCTCTTGTAATACTTTTAGTTATCCCACCATCCTCTACACTGGTAAGAACGACAAAATAAATACCTCGGTTTAAGTAATCCAATATAGCTTGATTATGCAAATCAAGTGGCGAATCAAAACCTGGCATATCAACAAGAATAAGAGGTTCAAAACGCTTTATTTTGTCACTATTAATATACATTCTTAAGTATTGATAATTACTTGCACGCTCTTTAATTTTATCATTCTGATTTATTTCAAATCTATCAACGCTACCATCTTCTTTAACTGCTTCAATGTGTTCATCCGTCGCTGAATATCTCAACTCTGTTGCTAAAGCAGTTTCAGGCGTTAGATTTGTTGGCAGTATGTCCATCGCGAGAAAGGAATTTATTAAGGTACTCTTACCCGAACTAAACCCGCCCACTACGGGAATTAGTAACTCAGTCTTTTTAATCTTGTTATTTAAGCTAACTAAGTTAGCTGCATTAATATTTGTTTGCTTTATTTCATCTTCAATTTTAGATAAATACTCAATGTACGCGTCTTGTATTTTGATCATTTTTATTTTCCTTTAAGTTATAGAGATTCTAACCCACCAACCCTGAACACCCTCTTAATTAACCAAACTAATTACCAGCATAAATCACCAGCTATCAATTTCATTTTGTAGATCATCAAAGAATGTTTCAATACTTTCCATCGTTTGCTCAAGGTCGTGAGCGACTTCTTCACCCAAGGCTATGAGCTGTTCTAACTCTTTACTGCTTAGTTTTTCAGCTGGGTTTTGATTTATTTCTTGCTGCACAGATTCGCTTTTATTATCGAGGTTGAATATTTGTTGATTTTCAAACAAGCTGGTTAAGCTTAATAAGGTTGTTTGCATGTCATGGCTAATGCCTAATAAATCATAAAGTTCTTTTGAGCTTTTTTTGACTTGCTGGCTTTCGCTGTTGCCTGTTTTACACCAACTTACAAAGTGCTCACAGTTATTTAGGAATAGCGAATAATCAGTTTCATCTAGTCGGCTTTTAGCGCGTGATACAGCCTTGTCTGCATCAAAGCATTGCGGATATTCTCGTTTAGTTATCTTTTGACTTTCACTAAATTCATCGAGTGTTGCGATTTTAACGCCTTCTTCTCGCAAGTAATGAATCACTTGGTTATCACCAATATATAAACCATGATGTGTATATAAAGTGCGTTCGACGATTAAATGGTCTGCTTTTGAAAATTTCATAATTTATTACCTTTTGTAATTTATAGTCCAATGTTTAATGTTGGCTATTATTACAAGAGGTATCCCTCATTTTGTGAGGGTGCGCACTACCGCTTATCAGAGAATTTTCATATTTATTAGAGGTTTGCAACTTAATGTATTGTTAAACAAGGTTTGGAATGAATAACGTTAAACGCTATTCTTTTCCTTCATGACCTTCATGGTAAAACTTATTTTTAGAATTTACTTATACGAGCCAATTCAACGCAACTTGCTGAATCGTTTATCAAAAGGGAAAACCAGCGGTTTACCAATTTCTAAGGCACTAACATCAGTATGATAAGGGTTAATCAAATAATTAACCTCACTAGGAATAACCGCACTCGGAACAGCGAGCACTAACGATTCCAAAGAGTGAACCCAAGCATCTCCTAGCGCTCTTGTAGTTTGATCGGGAGGGTTAGCCTGCCAGTTTTTAGAGGTTAAAACTTCCTTGGCTTCATTGTGATCTTCTATCATTACGAGGTGCTTGCTATCAAACTGAACAGGAAAGATAGAGAAACACTGCAGCAAGGCAGAATCATCTATATGAACTAATATTTCCAAGCTAGCCAGTGATTGTGAGCTAGCCGTATAGACCATAGGTGTGCCTTTATTATTCCAGCGACCGGGGTAAAGGCTTGCGCCTACGCCATCAAAAGCAGCAGGCATTTCAACGCCATTAACGACAACATCTGGTTCTTTAGATCGTTTGGTTTTTACAATACGCCATGTGGTTATTTTCATTTTTTACAATAAATAATAATGCGAAACTAAGCAAACACACCATGTTCGATACGACCGAGTAGTTCTTTGACTTCTTCAATACCAACTTCGGTATCCGCAAAATCTAAAGGTGACTGACCACCCAACGCGCGTTTAGGTGATTTTAACCAATGTACGGCCGTAGCTTTACTCTCTAATACTTCAGTAGCACGCTCAAGCAATACAGCAATGCGGTAGAGTCGCTCAGACTCATCCGTATGCAGTTTACCCTCTTGCTTACGCCTACTTAATGTACGTGGAGCAATATTGATGATTTTAGCAAAATCTGAAAGTGGAATTTGTAGGGTTTCTCGAACGGATTCAAGTGCTTTATAATTAAACCCAGAACGCAGTAGTTTAATAATAGAAAGGCGTGACTTAGCCGCTTCACCCAAGGAAAAACCGAAACCCAATTCATAAGAGGCTGATGTCTCTCTTACTTTATTGTTACTTTCTGTCGCCATAATATTATCCTTTTTATTGCCATGTGACTATTATAATAAGCCGTACGGCTTAATATATCAAGGTATTTAGCTTTTTATGATTTTATATGAAGCAAGCAAAGCTAGGCAGAGACTAAAATGTGTATCAATGGTTAGCGAAGTCACTGACAATTCGAACACGTAAGCAACGCCGTATAGGGATTAAAGATGGTATTCTGATAGTAAATCACGGCTCAGAGCATTTAGCTTTTGCTCAGTACAAGGCTCGATAATCTAAAATTTAGCTCAAAGTGCTCAGCTTTGATTTCTGAACAAGGCGCGTCGCGCGCAGAATGTGAGCGCCGTGCAACCTTACATGAAGTAGTGGAGAAAGAAAAAAGAGTTGAAGTCTCACTAATTGAGGCGGAAAGTGAAGCCACTAACACGTTATTAGCAAACTTTTCAACGAAAAGCAGTGAGACTCCAAACTTTTTTACTCGTCATCTAATTCGTGTAAGATTGCACCATACGTGACCATTCGAGCACGCAAGCAACGCAGTACAGGGATTATAGATGGTATTCTGATAGTAAATCACGGCTCGGAGCATTTAGCTTTTTTCGCAGTACGAGGCGCTCATGCACGGAGAATGTGAGCGTATATTAATACGTGACCATTCGAGTACATGAGCAACGAAGTAATGTGGGAAAAGATGAATGCTCTGAGTCGTGATTTATTCGGGTCGCATGTGGGGAAATAGAATCACATCTCTTATCGAAGGAGAATCCGTCAACAACATCACCAAACGATCAATACCAATCCCCTCGCCCGCTGTGGGTGGCATGCCATATTCCAACGCTCGAATATAGTCTGCATCGTAGTGCATGGCCTCGTCATCGCCTGCATCTTTTTCATCGACTTGTTTTTGAAAGCGTTCTGCTTGGTCTTCGGCATCATTTAACTCTGAAAAGCCGTTGCCGATTTCACGTCCACCAATGAACAGTTCAAAACGGTCGGTGATAAAATCATCATCATTATTACGCCGTGCAAGTGGTGAGACTTCGGCGGGGTATTCGGTGATAAAGGTTGGATTACGCAAGTGCTTTTCAACCGTTTCATCAAATATTTCCATTTGTAGCTTACCTAGACCCCAGTATTCTTCAGTTTGAATGCCTAAATCTTCTGCCACTTTTTTAGCGCGGTAGTCGGTGCTAATGTCTTCTTCGCTGAGTTCTGGGTTGTATTTTAAAATCGAATCTTTAACAGAAATCCGGTCAAATGTTTTGGCAAAATCAAAGGTCTCTTCTTGATAGGTGACTTCGCTTGTTCCTTTCACTTCTAACGCTAAACCTTTAAATAACTCTTCTGTTATATCCATTAAATCATGGAATGTAGCGTATGCCATGTAGAATTCGATCATGGTGAACTCTGGATTATGACGCACCGATACACCTTCGTTTCTAAAGCTGCGGTTAATCTCAAAAACACGTTCAAAACCACCGACGACTAAACGCTTTAGATTAAGTTCTGGCGCGATGCGTAGATACATGCCGATGTCGAGCGCATTGTGATGAGTCTCAAACGGACGTGCAGTTG
>Ga0256839_1006439_pt1 | contig 10275 bp, 9 predicted proteins | sample 354166metaG_FD_185968 | JGI IMG/M metagenome (GOLD analysis project Ga0256839, IMG submission 185968) | Hydrothermal vent microbial communities from Mid Atlantic Ridge, Atlantic Ocean - 354-166 | ecosystem: Environmental > Aquatic > Marine > Hydrothermal vents | place: Atlantic Ocean: Mid... | reverse complement strand
ATCGGCGGCCTCATGGCGGTCGTCGAGGAAGGGGGCGCACTTTCCCCGGACCTCCGGCTCCTGCTGCTCGTGGGCCTCCTGGGCTCCTTCACGACCTTCTCCACTTTCGGCCACGAGACCCTCGCCCTGCTCCGCGAGGGCGACCTCCCCCTGTCGGTCGCCAACGTCGGAGGGAACGTGGTCCTCGGTCTGCTCGCGGTCTTCGCCGGCCGCGCGCTCGCCCGCTGGTTCGCGGGCTGAGGAGGATGGATTGAAGCTCGAGGGCGACGGACGGCTTCTCCGCATCTTCCTCGGCGAGGGGGACCGCCACGGCGGCCGCCCCCTGCACGAGGTCATCGTCCGGCGGGCCCGCGAGGCGGGGCTCGCCGGCGCCACCGTCCTCCGCGGCGTGGAGGGGTACGGCGCCCGCAGCCGACTGCACACCACCCGGATCCTCCGCCTCTCCGAGGACCTGCCCCTCGTGGTCGAGATCGTGGATCGGCCGGATCGCATCGAGGCCTTCCTCCCGGTGCTCGACGAGCTCGTGGACGAGGGCCTGATCACGGTGGAGCCGGTGCACGTCGTGGCTTACCGCCACGGAAGCGGCGAGGGGCGCTGAAGCGGAGGGCGGTGCCGGGCACCTGCGCCCGAGACCGCACGGGGCGGGCCGGCCCGCGGCCCGCCCTGTGCCGGACGCCGCCTAGGGGAAGATGCCCTGGGCCAGGTAGCTCGCCCCCACCCGGCGCAGGGCGAAGGCATAGGCGGCCGTCCGGAGGTCGGGAAGGCGGCGGCTCCGCCACTCGCGGTGGATCTGCTCGTAGGCGAGGATCATCGTCTCGTCGAGGGCGCTCACGACGAAGTCCACCTCCTCGGGCCCGCGGATGAGCTCCTGCCGGCTGGCCTCGTCGAGGCTCGAGCCGGTGAGGCGCTCCACCGCGGCCACGACCTTCCGCGTGTGGAGCTCCTCGAGGCGGCGGTTCATCCGCTCGAAGCTCGCGTGGGAGAGGTTCTTCAGCCACTCGAAGTAGGAGACGGTGACGCCACCCGCGTTCAGGTAGAGATCGGGGAGGACGAGCACCCTGCGGGCCCGGAGGATGGCATCCGCGTCGGCGTCCACCGGCCCGTTGGCCGCCTCGGCGACGATCCGGGCACGGACGCGGGGGGCGTTCTCCGCGGTGATCTGGCACTCGAGGGCCGCCGGCACGAGCACGTCGCAGTCGAGCTCCAGGATCCGCGCCGGGTCCTCGACCGGGGTCGCCCCCGGAAAGCCGCAGAGGCTCCCGGTTTCCGCCCGATGCCGGAGCACGGCCTCGACGTCGAGGCCGTCCGGGGCGAAGAGCCCCCCCTCGCGCTCGGCCACCCCCACGATGACGGCCCCGCCCTCGTGGGCCAGGCACCGGGCGGCATGGCTGCCCACGTTGCCGAGCCCCTGGATGACCACCCGCTTGCCGGCCACCCCGGGCGCGAGCCCGAGCGCCTTCAGGTCCTCCGCCCGCTCGAGGCACTCCCGGATGCCGAAGTACACTCCGCGCCCGGTCGCCTCCCGGCGGCCGGGGATCCCGTGCATGGTGAGCGGCTTGCCGGTGACGCAGGCGAAGGGAGCGAGGTCGTCCGGGCGCATGGCCTTGTAGGTATCGGCGATCCAGCCCATCTCGCGCTCCCCGGTGCCGTAGTCCGGGGCGGGCACGTCGAGGGCGGGTCCGAGGAAGTTCTTCCGGAGCAGCTCCGCGGCGTACCGGCGGGTGACCCGCTCCCGGAATCCGTCGCTGGCGGCGAACGGGTCGATTCGGACGCCGCCCTTCGCCCCCCCGAAGGGGACGTTCACCACCGCGCACTTGAAGGTCATGAGCGCGGCGAGCGCCATGACTTCGTCCTGGTCGGCCTCGGGGCTGAAGCGGACTCCGCCCTTGGTCGGTGTGCGGTGGTGGCTGTGCTGGACCCGGTACGCCTCGACCACGGCGATGGAGCCGTCGTCCCGGCGCACGGGAAAGCGCATCTGGTAGACGGCGTTGCACGCGCGCACCTGCTCGAGGAGGTCGGCAGGGAGCCCCGCGTGGGGCGCGGCGGCGTCCACGAAGCGGAGGACCTGCCGGAAGAAGCCCTTTTCGCCTGCCGTCCTGCGGCCGACCATCGAATCCTCCCGCCCGCGACCGGGCGCCGGATCCTACCAGGATCCCCGCACGCCGACGAGGTGAAGGGAGGCCCTCCCCGGAGTAGCATGCGGCGCTCGCTCGAAGGAGGCACCGCCGTGGCGAAGGAGACGCAAAGCGGGGGGACGGGAGGCGGAGGGCGGCTCGCGGGCCGGGTGGCGCTGGTGACGGGTGCCGCCTCCGGCATCGGAGCGGCGTGCGCGCTTCGCTTCGCCGAGGAGGGCGCACGGGTCGCAGGGCTCGATCGGGTGGTGCCCGAAGGGGGCGACTTCGCCCGAGCCCGGGAGCTCGCCCCCGCGAGCTGCTTCGAGCGCGCCGACGTCTGTGACGAGGCGCGGGTGCGCGAGTCGGTGGCAGCCGTATCCGAGGCCCTCGGCCCCATCGACATCCTCGTGAACGCCGCGGGCATCGCCGGCGGGGGGCCGGTCCACCAACTCGAGGCCGAAGCCTGGGACCGGGTGGTGGATGTGAACCTCAAGGGCTGCTTCCTGGTCTCCAAGCACGTGCTCCCCGCCATGCTCGAGCGCCGCCGGGGCAGCATCATCCACATCGCCAGCGTGGAGGGGCTCGAGGGCATCGCCGGCGGGAGCGCCTACAACGCCTCGAAGGGGGGGCTGATCCTCCTGACCCGCAACATGGCCATCGACTACGGGCGAATGGGGGTCCGGGTCAACGCCATCTGTCCCGGCTTCGTCGAGACGCCGCTCCTTCGGAGTGTCTTCGAGCTCGAGCTCGCGCGCCCCATCGAGGAGGAGGTCCGCGAAGCCCACCAGCTCGGCCGCTTCGGGCAGCCGCGCGAGATCGCCCATGCCGCCCTCTTCCTCGCCTCCGACGAGGCCTCCTTCGTGACCGGCGCGGCCCTTCCGGTGGACGGCGGCTACAGCTGCGGCCACCGCTTCTCCACCACCAGGCTGATGGGGCTCGAATAGCCGGGGAATCGCTCCGGGGCACGACGCCGGCGGCGGGCCATGGGCCGACCGGAACACGGGCCGACCGAGGGGGCAAGCCGACCGGGGTCCGGGCTGCGGGTATGCTCGGGGCATGGCCGAGCGCCCCCGAGCCGCCGACGCCCGCCGCCAACCGGTGCCACCCGGCCGGTCGGCGGCCGCGCCCGCCACCCCGGCGCTGCCGGACCGGGCCGAAAGCGCCTTCCGGGCGGGGGTCGCACACTTCGACGCCGGGGCCTACTTCGAGGCCCACGAGGTGTGGGAGGAGCTCTGGCACGCGGTGCGGCGGCAGCCGGGGGAGGAGCTCCTCGCCCGCCGCCTGAAGGCGCTGATCCAGCTCGCGGCGGCGCTGATCAAGCACCGGGAGGGTCGCCACCGCCCCGCGGCATCCCTTCTCGGCCGCGCCTGCCACCTCCTCGGCGAGGGACCGGACCACGTGCTCGGCATCTCGGGGCGTGGGCTCGCCGCGCGCGCGCGGGCCCACGTGGAGGGAGGCGCTCCGGCGCCGCGGATCGCCCCCGCGCGCAACGCGGAGACGTCCGGGGTCCCGCGGTGACTCCGACGGCCTCCCTTCCCTGCCCCGGTTGCGGCCGCCCCTACGACGCCGACCGCCTCACCGACGGCCGCACACTTCGGTGTACCTGCGGCCACCGCGTGGCCTTCCCGGAGCGCGTGGGTGGCCCGCCCCCGGGAGCACCGCTGCGCCTCGCCGCCGATGCCATGCTGGGGCGCCTCGCCCGCTGGCTGCGAACCCTCGGGATCGACACCTGCTTCGATCCGGAGTCCGACGACGCTGCCCTCGCGCGGCGCGCCGTGGCCGAGGGGCGCATCCTGCTGACCCGGGACCGGAGGCTGCTCGAGGACTGGCGCGTGCGGGGGCACCGGGTGCACTCGGAAGAGCCCTTGGAGCAGCTCGTCGAGGTTCTATCGGCCGTGGGGGTGCCGCCGCCGGGAGGCCTCTTCACCCGCTGCCGGATGTGCAACACAGAGCTGGAGGGCGTACCCGCCGGCGAGGTGCAGGGGCTCCTCCCCCCCGCGGTGCGCAAGAACCCAGGCCCGTTGCGCCGCTGCCCCGGCTGCGGTCGGCTCTACTGGGAGGGCTCCCACACGGCGCGCATGCGCGAGACCCTCGCCCGCGTGCTGGACCGCGTGGCAGCCGGGGACACCGGCGCGGAGGGCGCCGAAACGGGAAGCCGGCGGGAACCGGGCAGGGAAGCTGGCGCGGCGGACGGGACTCGAACCCGCAACTTCCGGCGTGACAGGCCGGTGCTCTAACCAGTTGAACTACCGCCGCGCAGCCGTCCTTGATTAGCGAACCCGAAGGGCGCCGCAACGGCGCCCCGGGCCGCGACAACGGCCCGACCGCTAGCCCCCGGCCTGGGCCTGCATCTGGATCGCCTGCATCTGCATGAGCAGCGCCATGTCCCCGGCGATCCGGACGCGCCCGGCCATGAACGCCTGCAAGGGATCGACCTCGCCGCGCTCCATCGCGGCCGCGTCCTCCTCGCTCACCGTCACCGTGGTGGTGGGCTCGGCGGGGATGTCCCCGGGGCCGAGGAGGAAGGCGACCGACCAGTCCCCGGCGGGCCCGCTTACCACCATCCGGATGAGACCCCGGAGCGCCTGGAGCTGCTGCAGGATCGCCGGCGTGAGCTCGGGGCCCCGCCCGGCCTCCTCACCCGGCCGGAAGAGCCCCGCCGCCTGTCGCCCGAAGGGTCCACCGCGCCCCTCGAAGAGGGCTCCGCGCCAGTCCTCCACCGACTGGACGATCGTGAAGGAGGCCTCGTTCCGGGGCTCGGCGCGGACCTCGAGCGCTCCCTCGCGAAGGTGCAGCACCCACTCGCCGCCCCCCTCCCCTTCGAGGCGGACGCCGAGCAGGAGGTCGAGCTCCCGGGCCGCCGGCGGCAGCTCCGCGGCGGCGAAGGCCTCCGGAAGCCAGCGCTCGAAGAAGTCGGCGGGGGCGATGTCGGGCGAGGGCGGATCGACCATGGACCTCCTCCGGCAGGGCGGGCCCGCGGACTCCCGGCCGCGGCCCCGGTGGGCGCGAGAGGATTCGAACCTCTGACCCCCTCGGTGTAAGCGAGGTGCTCTGGCCGGCTGAGCTACGCGCCCGGGCGGGCGAGGGTAGCAGCCGCGGCCGCCCTCTGGCCCGGTGGCGCCCCCCCCGGAGGTCGACACCGTGGGAGGCCCGGGTGCGGCTCGATCGCCTCAGTTCACGCCGGAGTGGGCGCCGAGGTCCGGGCGGCCGCGGGGGGCGCCGGGCGGAATCTCGTAGATCTCGTCGAGGACGTGGTCGCCCTGGAGCAGGAAGCTCGCGGGGTCCTCGAGGGCGAGGGCGTGGCTCAACACCTCATCCATGTGCTCGACGGTGACGATCTCGAGGTTCCGCCGGATCACCGCAGGGATCTCCTTCAGATCCTTCTCGTTCTCCTGCGGAACGAGCACCTTCCGGATGCCACCGCGGAGCGCGGCGATCAGCTTCTCCTTCAGGCCGCCGATGGGGAGCACCCTCCCGCGGAGCGTCACCTCGCCCGTCATCGCCACGCTCGACCGCACGGGCACCTGGGTCAGGGCCGAGGCGATGGCCGTGGCGATGGTGATCCCCGCCGAGGGGCCGTCCTTGGGCGTTCCCCCCTCCGGCACGTGGACGTGGATGTCCACCTTCGAGTAGAAATCCGGCACGAGGCCGAGCTGCTTCGCCCGGGAACGCACGTAGGACATGGCCGCAGTGGCCGATTCCTGCATCACCTCCCCGAGCCGCCCCGTGAGCTGCAGCTTTCCCTGGCCGCGGGTCACCGAGACCTCGGTGGTGAGCAGCTCACCGCCCACCTCCGTGTAGGCGAGACCGGTGCACAGGCCCACCCGGTCCTCCTCCTCGGCCCTCCCGTACCGGTAGCGCGGCACTCCGAGGAGCTTGCGGACGAGCGAAGGCGTGACGCGGGTCTTCGTGTAGCGCTCGCCCTGGCGCACCACCTGGCGGGCGACCTTCCTGCAGATGGAGGCGATCTCCCGCTCCAGGCTGCGAACCCCGGCCTCCCGGGTGTAGCGGCGGATGATCTCGAGCAGGGCCGCATCGCTGAACTCGATGTGCTCGGCGTCGAGTCCATTCGCCTCCCGCTGCTTCGGAACCAGGAAGCTCCGCGCGATGGCGAGCTTCTCGGACTTGATGTAGCCCGGGATCTGGATGATCTCCATCCGATCCTGCAACGGGCGGGGGATCTGGTGCAGCACGTTGGCCGTGCAGATGAACATGACCCGGGAGAGGTCGTAGTCGAGATCGAGGTAGTGATCGCTGAAGCTGTTGTTCTGCTCCGGATCGAGCACCTCGAGCAGGGCCGCCGAGGGATCCCCCCGAAAGTCCATGGACATCTTGTCCACTTCGTCGAGGAGGAAGACGGGGTTTCCGCTCCCGGCCTTCTTGAGGCTCTGGATGATCTTTCCCGGCAGCGCACCGATGTAGGTCCTCCGGTGGCCCCGGATCTCGGCCTCGTCGCGCACGCCGCCGAGCGAGACCCGCACGAAGTCCCGGCCCGTCGCCCGGGCGATCGACTTGCCGAGGGAGGTCTTGCCCACGCCGGGCGGCCCGACCAGGCAGAGGATCGGACCCTTCATCCGCTCCACCAGGCTCTGGACGGCCAGGTACTCGAGGATGCGCTCCTTGGGCTTCTCGAGGCCGTAGTGGTCCTCGTCGAGGATGCGCTCCGCCTCGACGATGTTCTTCTTCTCCTCCCGGTATTCGTGCCACGGAAGGGCGATGAGCCAGTCGACGTAGTTGCGCACCACCGTCGCCTCGGCGCTCATCGGCGACATCATCTTGAGCTTCCGCAGCTCCTTGCGGGCCCGCTCGCGGGCCTCGTCGGGCATCTTCTTGCCCTCGAGGGCCTCCTCGAGCTCGGCGATCTCGTTCTTGAACTCGTCGCGCTCGCCGAGCTCCTTCTGGATCGCCCGCATCTGCTCGTTCAGGTAGTACTCCTTCTGCGAGCGCTCCATCTGCTTCTTGACCCGCGACCGGATCCGCTTCTCGACCTCGAGGACCTCGATCTCGGCCTGCAGGAGCTGGAAGACCTCCGCCAGCCGCTCGGAGGGGTCGAGCAGCTCGAGCACCTCCTGCTTCTTCTCGACCTTGAGGTTGAGCTGCGCCGCGACCGCATCGGCGAGGCGTCCGGGCTCGCGGATCCCCTGGATGGAGCCGACGGTCTCCGGCGTCACCTTCTTGTTCAGCTTGACGAAGGTCTCGAAGGCGGCGTGGATGTTGCGGACGAGAGCCTCCACCTCGACGCCCTCGGCAGCGGGCTCCTCGAGCAGCTCCGCCGTGCAGCGGAAGCAGGGCACCTCGGTGGCGAAGTCGAGGATCCGGGCTCGGGAGCGCCCCTCGACGAGGACCTTCACCGTGCCGTCGGGGAGGCGCAGCAGCTGCACGATGGAGCCCACCGTGCCCGTCCGGTGGACGTCGTCCGCCCGGGGCTCGTCCTGGGCCGCCTGCTTCTGCGCCGCGAGGAGGATCTCGCGGCCACCGGTCATCGCCTCCTCGAGGGCGCGGATGGAGCGGCTGCGCCCCACGAAGAGCGGGACGACCATCTGGGGGAAGACCACGATGTCACGCAGCGGAAGCAGCGGAAGGGTCCGGCGCTCGCCCCCGCCCCGGGGCGCCTCCCCGCCTCCGCCCGCTTCGTCGTCGCTGCGAAAGATCACCATCACCGCTCCACCTCGCTCGCGGACCCCCGCCCGCTCCCCCCGGAAGATCCGGCGAGCGCCGGGCGTGGGCTCATGCGGATTCCGCCTCGCGCTTGTAGACGAGCAGCGGGTCCGCACCCTGCTCGATCACTTCCTCGTTCACGACGCACTCCGCGATGTCGTCCCGCGAGGGAATGTCGTACATGACGTCGAGCATCACGTTCTCGAGGATCGAGCGAAGTCCCCGGGCCCCCGAGCGGCGCTTCAGGGCCTCCCGCGCCACGGAACGCAGCGCGCCCTCGGTGAAGCGGAGCCGGACGTCCTCGAACTCGAAGAGCTTCTGGTACTGGCGCACGAGGGCGTTCTTCGGCTTGGTCAGGATCTCGATCAGGGCAGCCTCGTCGAGCTCCTCGAGGGTGGCGATCACCGGCAGACGCCCCACGAATTCCGGAATCATCCCGAACCGGAGCAGGTCCTCGGCGGTCACCTCCCGGAGCACCTCGCCGAGGCGCCGGTCGCCGGCGGCGGGCCGGATCTCCGCGTTGAAGCCCATGCCCTGCACACCGATCCGCCGCTCGATGATGCGCTCGAGGCCGCAGAAGGCCCCCCCGCAGATGAACAGGATGTTGGTCGTGTCGATCTGCAGGAACTCCTGCTGCGGGTGCTTGCGGCCGCCCTTCGGCGGCACGCTCGCCATCGTCCCCTCGATGATCTTGAGCAGCGCCTGCTGCACCCCCTCTCCGGAGACGTCCCGGGTGATGGAGGGGTTCTCGCTCTTGCGGGCGATCTTGTCGATCTCGTCGATGTAGATGATGCCCCGCTGTGCCCGCTCCACGTCGTAGTTGGCGGCCTGCACGAGGTTGAGGACGATGTTCTCCACGTCCTCGCCCACGTAGCCCGCCTCGGTGAGGGTCGTGGCATCGGCGATGGTGAACGGCACGTCGAGGATCTTCGCGAGGGTCTGCGCGAGCAGGGTCTTGCCCGAGCCCGTGGGGCCGAGGAGCAGGATGTTCGCCTTCTGCAGCTCGACGTCGCCCACGAAGGACTGGCTCTCGATGCGCCGGTAGTGGTTGTGGACGGCCACCGAGAGGATCTTCTTCGCCCGCTCCTGGCCCACCACGTACTCGTCGAGGATGGCCTTGATCTCGCGGGGCTTGGGAACCCGCGACCACTGGGGCGCGACCTCGTCCCGGCCGTACTCCTCCGCGATGATGTCGTTGCAGAGCTCGATGCACTCATCGCAGATGTAGACCGTGGGGCCGGCGATCAGCTTCTTGACCTCCTTCTGGCTCTTGCCGCAGAAGGAGCACTGCAGGTTGGCGTTGTCGTCCCTCTTCTTCATCCGCGCTCTTCCCCGCGCCTGGCCGATTCCGGCCCGGAGCCGCCATCGGCCCGGCCCGGCCCGTCCGATCCGCCCCCGTTCGCACCGGGATCCCCACCGGAATCCCCCCGGTGGCTCACCACCCGGTCGATCAGCCCGTAGGCCCGGGCATCGGCTCCCGACATATAGTAGTCCCGCTCGGTATCCCTCGCGATCTGCTCCACCGGCTTGCCGGTGTGTGCCGCGAGGATTTCGTTCATCCGCTCGCGGAGTTTCAGGATTTCCCGCGCCTGGATGTCGATGTCGGTCGCCTGTCCCCGAAAACCGCCCATCGGCTGGTGGATCATGATCCTGGAGTTGGGCAGCGCGAAGCGCTTCCCGGGGGTACCCGCGGCGAGCAGCCAGGCCGCCATCGAGGCGGCCTGGCCCATGCAGATCGTCGAGACGTCCGGGCGCACGTACATGAGGGTGTCGTAGATGGCGAGCCCCGCCGTCACCGATCCCCCGGGCGAGTTGATGTACAGGTGCACGTCCTTTTCCGGATCCTCCGCCTCGAGGAAGAGCAGCTGGGCGATCACCAGGTTGGCGACGTCGTCATCGATCTCCGTGCCGAGGAAGATGATGCGGTCGCGGAGCAGCCGCGAATAGATGTCGTAGGCCCGCTCTCCGCGGTGGTCCTGTTCGACGACGATGGGAACCAGGGGCATTCGGTGGCTTCCGTCCTTTCCTCGTCCGGTTCTTTCCTCGTCCGGCTCACGCCGGGTCCTCTGCTCCCGGATGGCCCCGTCGGACCGGCCTGCGGTCCGTCCCTGCGGGGGATCGCGCCCCGGCGGCCGACCCCGCTCCCGCCGAGCGTATCGATCCGCCGGGGTGCCGCCCCATCCAGCCGCTGCAGGGCCGGGACTCCATCGCTTGGACGCCCCGGCGACGCACCCGGATCCGAAGCCGTGCCAGGCAGCGCCCCGGGGTCGCAATCTGTCCCCGAGGGGACGAGCGCCGCCGACAGGCCGGCCGCCAGTCCGGGTGCAGGTGCGACCGGGACCGGGGACCGGCACCCGAGGGCCACCGGGCGGCCCCACCGCGCCGGCCCGGACCGGCCGGGGGGATCGTGTCTCGCCTCGTGATCATGCCTCGCGCCGGTTTCGACCGCCGTCGGGAGCCGCCCGGGGGGATCGGGGCTCCGCGCGGGATCGGCGGGGAGGAG
>Ga0256839_1006438_pt1 | contig 10275 bp, 17 predicted proteins | sample 354166metaG_FD_185968 | JGI IMG/M metagenome (GOLD analysis project Ga0256839, IMG submission 185968) | Hydrothermal vent microbial communities from Mid Atlantic Ridge, Atlantic Ocean - 354-166 | ecosystem: Environmental > Aquatic > Marine > Hydrothermal vents | place: Atlantic Ocean: Mid... | reverse complement strand
ATAGGGCATAACTTATCGTTACACCTTGCATTAATGCACGAAAGTGCATTTTTGTACAAAAACCCCATATAATCGGCAGTTAGAGCCATTTTCAACAAATCATAAAATACTGATTTTGCATATAATATCATTAAAATGCAACACTTATCATATAAAACTGTACTCTTAATTGTACTTATTTTAATATTTAAAACTAGGTACAAGTTATTAAAGTTTTATTCATAATAATAGATAAAAAATAACATAATATATTATCTAATTAGAGCCATTTGTAACCATTTATAGCTATTTATAACCATTTATAGCCATTTGTACCCTATTTTATGGTATAATATTGATGTAAAACCAGTTAGTAGTCCGTGATAAGACGTAAGTTTGGGGATTATTTATAAGGCATCAAACCACAGCTAGCACCCTCTCCAGTAGTTTTTGGTCTACTGGACAATCACTCAATCTTTTTTAAATATAGTCTTTAATGAAAGTTCTTTATCTTTAAGATTACGTAACTTTACTAATTTTATAGTATTGTAATTGTATCGTTTTTCAAATACTACAAAAATTTCTGTTTTTTTGGTTCTTCTATTGGGTTCTATACTTTTAGAAACTTTATCAAAAGTGGTAATAATATCGGCAATTAGACAAATATATTTTAAATCGTCTTTATGTCTATTTTTAACATGTCTAATATGCTCTTCATCTATAAATATATGATAATTATTTAAAGTAAATGGAATATGTTTTTTTATACGAATAGAAATTTCAGATGTTACTGTACAAAGATATAGTTTTTCATTTGTTTTTGAACCACAGGCATTGGTAACAAAATTACAAATTTCATCTTTAGTAGGTTGTTGCATAATTATCCGATATGTTAAATTGAGTAGAAGTCTAGCATATTAATCTACAAACCTATCAAACATATGACTAAGTACTTCTTTAGCACTATCACTTTTCATATTAGAATAACGTCTAGTTGTAGCAGTTGAACTGTGTCCAAGTACAGAACCAATCTGTTCTAAGCTATAGCCACTATTTACACCCATATACCCTATCAAATGCCGTATATCGTGTAATCTCATTTTAGGTAGTCCTGCTAATGCTCTAATATTTCTCCATTGAAAATCTATGCCTGTACTAGATATATATCCTGTAGAACCATTACCTTTAAAGATGTATCCATTATCTTTAATACCATAGTTCTCAAGATGGGTCTGTAGTAATAAAGTCATAGGTGCGATAATCATCTTTTTTGATTTATTGTTATCTGATGGTACTTGGTAAACCATCTTATCAAAGTTCAACCATTCCCATCTCATAGATGCAACTTCCATTTTACGTCTACCATGAAGTAACCATATAAAATAAGCTCTCCATTTTAAGTCATCATAATTGAGTATAATGTCAAAAAGTTTTTTTGCTTGTGTATCGGAAATTGAAAAGTATATTTTATTATCAAATTTTGGTACAAACAGTTTATGACCTATATTTTCACAATCAATACCTACTTTAGGAAGATAGGAGTATAAGCCACTAATACAATCACGTATCTGTTTTACTGTAGCAGGTTTGTATTTTTTATTTTTTGGATTTCGTCCTAATGTCATGTCGTCCATGATAGGTTGAATATCAATCTCATTCACTTCTAAAGGGTATTTGTCTCCTATATGTGATTTTAGATGTAGATTATAGTTTTTAGTAATATTGTAATACCATGAATCAGATAATGAAGCTCTACGTGATTCAACATATCGTTCAAATAACTCATCAATAGTCTTACCTTGATTTAGTACACCTGCTTTAATATCATCTATTAATTTATATCGTTCTCTTACTGCAACAGTTAGATTTAGTTGTGGTTCTGTTCCTAAGGTTCTTTTATAGGCTTTACCATTAACTGAAAATCTAGCGATATATGTTTTTTTACCACGTCTATTAATTTTATAATAGATACCCTCATGACGTGTTGATTTCATGATGCTTTGATACTTTTAATTTTAGTTGACTCAATATAATCAAGGATTGATTTTCGATTGTATTGGAATGGTTTTGTACCTGTATAATATTCAATAAGACGTTCATCTCTTAATTGGACTAATTTGCGCTTTTTACACCCAATGAGAGTAAGAGCTTCATCTTCTGATATTCTTTCGCTTAAAGGGGTTTTTTGTTGAGATATAGCTAATCTTGCACCCTCTGCACCAGCAAGACGAGCAGTATTTTCTATTATCTCTTTAAATTCATCTTTTTGTAGTACTATAATTTCACTCATGGTTATCCTTTTCAAAATTAATATATGTTTGCTGTGGGTGGTATATTATGTCATCTTCAACATTTTCTACTGTGTCATTTTCTCTAAGCCTTAATTGTCTATCTTCATAGGCTTTTTTACCGTAGAGAGATTTTAGAAGTATATCGTCTATTATTTGGTCTGTAGTTTGCATTAAATAGCCTCCTCAAAATCAAATGAAATACCAAACGCATCAAGTGGCATTATCTCACCCTCTAATAATCCTCTATCTATCATGGTGTTCTGTACGAGTCCAAAGTGTTTGATGTTAAGGGTAGGGTCATCGACATCTAAAGAATGGTAGTAGTTCCATAGCTGTACCATTTTCATACGTGTTACAGGTGTGATGTATTCTGCATCGCTTAACTCTGTATGGGTTTCTTTGTGATGAAGTTTTGTACCTGCTCTTAACATATAGTACTCTTCACCGTCTATCTCAATATCAACGGTTCTGATACTCATAGTACCTTGTGATTTTTTATCATCTTTGTCATACTGTTTGAGTTCAAACTCTTTTTTGTTCCAAAGTATGAAATCATCACACTGTATCATCTTGGGTTGGTTATTTTCAGGGTCAAGCCATACAGTGACAGTTTCGTCTTTGTAGTGTTGTGTGAGTTCAAGTAGTGAGAACTTACCACCTAAAGGACGATAGACATTTAGGCTTATGAGGGTTCTACTTGTATAAAATCTACATATGCCATGGAGAATGTACCACATGGTTATCTCAGTAATGCCTTTATTGTCTCTAAGGTCATCTAGGGTTTTGTAGATGTACTTCATGAGGTAGCTTACAGAGTCTTCTATTAGTAGCTTGATATAACTCTTATCATCTTTGTGTGCTTTATAGCCAAAATTCCACGTACCATTACGTTTATAAACCTTATGATAAAGTTCATAACCTTGTGGTATGTAGGTAGTGGCTATATCTGCCATAGGTGCAGGGTAAAGACGATGCACGGCTTGTACAAATCTAGCGACACGTTCTTTTGGTAACCAAAGGCTGATGTGTAGATGTGGGGTACCGTCTTTGTGAGGTTCAGTCACTCTAAAGTAGACGCGTTCGTCTTTGTCTAGGTCTTGGTAGCTTCTGTCTTTTCTTATCGTTTCAAACATCTTTGTAAGTTCTTTACTTGCCTTTTTAGGCTCATAATCCTTTGGGGATAGTGATATGGTTTTAGTCTTACCAGTATAACGAGTAGACTTAGTAGTCTTATAATATTTAAAAAGCATCTTTTCATATTCTGTAGCCTTTTCTTTGGTGTGTATGTCATAGAGAATGATGTTCTTATGTGCATACTTTGGATTGTCGATAATTTTTCCATTACGTAGGGTTTTTTTAGGGTGGTACTCACTTGGAAGTGTTAGCGTTAGAAATACGTTTACTAAGTCTTTGTCCTGTGCATATCTTACAAGTGACCAGACACGGTGTTGTAGTTCTGCTATGTATCTGTCTGCATTGATAAACGTATTTTTAAAGAATGATGCAAGTTGTACCTTTTCGCCCTGGACCTCTATGTAGTGAGAGTAGAGAAAATCTTTTTGCTTCTCGATTTTGTTGAGTACCTGTTCTTTGTTTTTCTTTGTTAATCCGTACATTTTAAACCCCTATTTATATATTTATCTAAATTCTGATTCGGATTTAGAAATCCAAATATTATTACGCTTAACATAGCAACCGTAACTACTATCAAACTTATAATCTGATTCAATAAAAGTTGCATATTTAATACAATTATTTTCTGCATTAATTAACCTATCTATAGACAACAATAAAAATAGTAAAATCATCAAACAGGTGAAAATAGTGAAAAAATCAAAACTACATTTTTTTAAAAATGTTTTCATAAAAATCCTTTAATTTAAAATTGTCGGCAACCTTTTTATAGTTAGCCAAGGGAGCGATAAAAAAACCTTACACGCTAAGGCGTGACGGTTTTTTTCTAGCTCATTGTGAACCGTGCTATCGCACGGATAATTTACACCAAAATAAAGTATGACTAATCCAACGGATAATGTCTAAAAAATAGTAGTAACATCTGTATGCTCACCAAAAGTCTGTTTAGTATCTTTTTTCTTCGTGAAAAGAGTTTCTAAACTACTATCACATATTGCGTATATAACTGTATGAAAATCATCTCTCTTAACCTTGTCTATCACGGTCTTAAAGTAATTGTCTTTTATAAAGAGTAATAATTTTAAAGGATAGTCATCTGTATCACCTAAACCTTGTATATAAAACCTGTCTTCAAAGACGACCAAAGTATATAACCTGTCATCTTCATCATGTTCATAGGTATTACGTTTAATGTGTGTCTGAATATGTTTGACTTTAGGAGGATCTTTATCATTGATACGTTGATTTTTTACTTCTAAAGTTTTTGCACTAGAATGACCATACGAAAACATAAAATAATATATACCACCACCAAGCATAGAAGCGAAAATTACAAAGAGAATAATAAACTTTCTTAAAACATTAGGACTCTCCACCTTATCCCCACTTTCATACATATCAAAGACTCTTTCATCTTTTTTAAGAATAACCCTTTTTACAAAATTATCATCATTGAGAGGAAACCCTGCATACTGCTTATAAATGAAAGAACCATTAATAACCTGTTTTGCAGGGGGTAGAGCTTTATAGATAATATTGAATAGTTTATAGTCTGGTCTGATGAGTGTATGGTCTTGTGTGATGAGATATATTTCCATATATAAATGTCTATGTTGTGTAATAAACCATAGAAGAAAAGCATTAAGCTTTACTGTTTTACCAAAGTAATTTTGGGCTTCATCAACAATAAGTAATATTCTATTTTCTTTTGATGCATTCTGTGGAAGTACATATATACTTTTTAAATAATCTATTGCATCTTGAAAAGAAGTATTATTACTGGTGATGAGTTTAAATATCTGCTCTTCTGTTAAATCTTCTACATCTTCATAGGAGTCAATATCTTTAACAAGCATTTCATAACATGGCTTGATTGCTTTTACTATGAATGAGGGGAAATCTAGAGCATAGACATTATCATGAACTTTTAGACCATCAATATCTGTAAGTATTTTGTCATACTTGTCTTTATCAGTAAAAATACGATGGGTAGCATTAAAACTTTTACCACTACCCTGTAAGCCTATGATTAATTCTGCCATAAATTACCCCTTTATGAATTTTTAAAAATTTATTATCGTTTGATAAACCTTGATAGAGTATTTAAAAATGATAATTCCTACCATTCCACTTATATATAGAGAACCTGCGGAATACAAACTTGCTACAAGCAAATTTAAAAAAGAAGATAGACCAATGGCTCCAGCCACATAACCCAAATTTAAAGAACCATGTTCTCCAAATCCACCAAAAATCTTAGATAAAATTACAGAAATGAGACTTTGGAACTCACCCATATAACTCACCATGATTGCAAACAAAATAGTAACTAAAATAATTTTTGCAGCAATAAGAGCAATTTGAGTTAAATTAATAGTTGGCATGTAAATCCTTTATATTTTTTTAAATAAATCACGTAAGATAATTATGTAAAATTTCATAGTGATAAGAGCAAGTAAAAATATCCAAAAAATATCTAATGGAGCACGTAACTTCTCAAACATAGATAAATCAAAAATAATATCTTTACCATAAACGACTGTTTTGAAGATATGATTACCTTCACCTGTAAATGTTGGCAAAGTATTTGAAGTATAGGAGCCAATAATAGTATTCAATTTTTCAGTAATACTATTTACGGTATCTGAAGCCAATTGTTGGGTATCATCCATAGAGTTTTGAAGTTCATCGTTAGAGATTTCTTCATGCATTATATTTTTAATGTCTGTTAAATTAGTATTAATAGAATTAAGAATATCAGCATAATCATTATTGGAGTCAGAACCATTAGTAGTACCTGTGTTGCCTAATGAACCATTACTATCTACTGGAGCAGTAGTATTTTGTTCAGTAGTTGAGAATTTAACAAAACAAGCAGGAGGATTTGTACAATCAACCCAAATGGCATCATCAGCAGGAGTACCACCATTATAAAACTGAGATATGTAAGAGGCAGAACAAGCACCTTGAGAAACTAAGTCTGGAGAAACTCTATCATAGCCTGAGGGAAGTGTGCACTCTGCATCACAAGTAAATTGAACATGATATTTACTTAATGTATTTACTCCAGAGGAAGGATAGTTATCTTGACAAGATGTATTCAAAACAACTAAATCCAATTCACTATCATAGTATGCAGTATCTGAAAAAACATTATCGGTACATGTACCCCCAAAAGAAGATGAATCTACAAAAGTTGGAGAGCTTAAAGAAATATTTTCTAAACCATAAGACCTATTAGAATCACGAAAATAACAACCTTGAAGTGCTTTTTCTTTACTTAATTGACTTAATTCAGCAGGAGACAAAGAAGCAGAGTTCAAAATAAAAGGAATAAATAGAAATAAAAGTCTATACATATTAATTCCTCAAAAGTGACATAAGAGCTAATGTTGTTAGCACAGGGGAACTCATATAAATCCATTGGGAAAATATAAAATCAAAAGCAGGGTTTTGTGTAAACTCTAAAATAGTCATTATCTACGTCCTTGTAATACAAATAAAAAGCCAACTAGAAAAAATATAAAAAAACCATACATATTGGCAAGCAGAGCTTGTTGAAATTGAAATTGGATGAATGACATTCCTGTTTTTTGTAAATCTTCAAACATAATGCAATTCCCATTATCAATATAGAAGCCATTAATGAAATCTGTATATTTAAGTGTTTTATTGCAATGTACAGAGTCATCTGAACGTTTGGTATAGCACCATCCTTTATTTTTGGAATGGTATGGTATTAAGTTGTACACACATTTATTAGTTTTGGTATTCAAATAGTCAGCATGGGAAATCGTAATAAATAAAAAGATAGAAGTAAATAGTAACCTTTTCATATCCTAGTCCTTAGAAATTTAATTACATGAGACAAACCAAACATAACAACAGAAAAGCTGAAATATATACTCATTAGTACCCATAATGATGGTATATCTAGTTCCACTAACATAATTACTCCTATATTTTTATTTTAAATATTGCAATGTGCAAAAGCACATTGCACAATGTTTATTTGCCTAAAAATGAAACAACTCTTCTAGCAACCCAGATAAGAGCTAAAGCACCAAGCATAGTTGCTGCCATTATTTCAACCGCAGATACATCAAGGGTGACAGAACTTACATCTACTGCTGCACTTACATTTGTAGCACCAAGGGCAACAGCCCCAACAATCACACCGAATTTAGCTTTCGCTTTTGAAGATAATCTTTTCATTACTTCATCCTTTAAAATAGTTTTTTTAGAGCAAGTCGAGACTTAACTCAAACAGCAACCCCCACTGTTTCAATTAAGTGTCTTGCATGAGAGGGGTTAGCCTCTATGCAGTTTTTTTGGCATCATTTGCCGTGTTTTTTTGTATTGGATTTGGATTTTTATCATGAATTTTAAAATCATAATTTGATAACATCATCCCCGCTTGCATTTGAGAAGTTGCTTTATCTCGCCATTGACGGAAATCATAGTTCAACGTTATATATTTCTCTGGAGACTCTAAAAGCTGTGTTTTTTGTTCACTTGTAAGTTTTTCAAGTTCAAATTGAACAGTATCAACATCTTTTACCTTGTACCCATCGCTACCAATACTTGATTGTTCAAGTGTAAGTTCTAAAAGCTCAACATCTTTATTTGTTGACTTATTTTTGTAAGATTTTGGACGGCACTCATAGACCATTGATGTAAGATTGTAAATCATTTTTAACCCCTTGTAGTGTTTTTTATTTGTATACCCCGATTTAACAGTAGGGCTACTAACGGGGTAAGATAGTAGCCCTGTACTTTAATCATGTAATACTTTTATACAGTGAATAAAAGAACCAATGTTATGTTCATAAGTAAATGAAAAGTCTATATGTGAACCAGATAAAGATGAAAAAAGAGTTTCATGCTCATATTGAATAGCAATATAATCATTATTTGAATTACCACTGTATGTCCCCTCTGATATATTTAAAATATCATCTGAAATATCTTTAAAAATATTTAAAATTTGCACCATAACCGTAGGCGATATTACTGATGAAGAAAGTATCCTATGTTTCAAAATAGAAACATTTTTTACTTTTCTTAATTCAATTTCCATGATTACCATTTTTACCCCTTTATGTTATAATCCATAACATATAAATACAGTGATTATTTAAAATCACTTGGTATATGTTATATTAGTTTACATTTATTGGTGTAATGTAACTTATTATAACTTAATATGTAATTAAAATGTATACTAAAATAACTATATTTAGTAAAAAGGTAAACTATAATGACAAAAAATGAATTAGCAAAAATGCTTGGAACAACTAGACAAAATCTTTCAAAGTGGGAAAAGGAAAGACCAGAACTCATTCGTATTCTTAATTTAGGACTACAAGCAGATCAAATTATTAAAGAAAGCAATCAACTGAATAGAAAACTTAAAGACATTAGAAAGCAGGCTTATAATGGAAAATTACAAATACCTAAAGGTAATATTGATAGTTCAGATATATTAGATTATCAAAATCCAAATGATTTTGATACATTAAGGGTAAAAAGAATATGTCATTTTCTAGGAAGTACACATAGAATAGATTTTCGTACAGTGATACTAAGAGCATTGAAAGAGATACAGATAGATGATAGTGGTACATATAGATATATAGAAAAACAGGCAAACAAACAAAATCTTCTAAGAGAATTTTCTAAATTTATAAGAGAGATGGCAAGTGAAGATAAAACAACAAATGCACAAGGTGCTAAAATTGTTCAATTTGTTAATGAAAATCTAAAAATGGATTTTAATGAAAAAGATATAGATGTAATAGATCATATAGTAATCATGTATGACTACTATAGCGAACTATTTGGTATTGAAGACGAAAAAGAAGAGTTTTAAATGATGCAGAAAATAGTATTAGAGATTTATAATGCATTGTGTTATCTCATATCATGCAATAAAGAAAAATTTGAAAATCTTTCAATGATTGAAAAAATATTAAAAATTGAATTTAAAAAAATAAACAGACAACAAAAAGATTGTTTTCATATAGATGAACTAACGTATTTTCTAAACCATATTTCATGTTATGACTCAAAAATAAATGAAAAATTAACAAATATTTTTATTAAAAAAGAACCTGTAAAGAAAATAATAGATATTAAAAATATATCAACAGTTAGTGCTTCAAAATCTAAATCATCAGGATTGAGTTACGAGTCTCTATATATATTTGGTGCTGAACAAATTAGAAAAAAATCAGAATATAAATCTTGGTCATTTGAACGACTAGTAGAATATGTATTAAAGAGGCATGGTAATGTTTTAGATTTATATTATTATGCTTGGTTAGATAAATATGAATGGAGTAATCATGATGCATCTCATAGATTAGGATTAGCCATTTATAGAGCATATGAAAACAATATAGATTGTAATGTTGAAGCATCAATCCACCATATTGAATTAAATAAAGAAAAAATAGAAGTTTTATTAAATACATATGAATTATTTATTATAAACAAGAATACCATATACAAAATTACAGATATAATAGGTAGAAAAAACTATTTTACATGTGAATTAAGAGATGAAAATAAGATTATAGGATTTGAGAAAGATAAATTTAAACATGATAGTATAATTAGAGTTTTGAAAAAAATTGATGAAAGATATATTTTAAATTTTAATGAATATATTAGAAATTTGCTAGACAATCAAAGAAAATTTCAAAAAAAACATTAACGTACCAATAAGTGTACTATTATATAATATCCTATTGATATAGCTAGAGGTGAACACAACTTATCGTTGCACCTTGTATTAATTGTATGAAAACTAATACCTACATAAATGACAATTTTACTGTATACAGTATAACCAAAATCACTATAAATG
>Ga0256839_1006437_pt1 | contig 10275 bp, 6 predicted proteins | sample 354166metaG_FD_185968 | JGI IMG/M metagenome (GOLD analysis project Ga0256839, IMG submission 185968) | Hydrothermal vent microbial communities from Mid Atlantic Ridge, Atlantic Ocean - 354-166 | ecosystem: Environmental > Aquatic > Marine > Hydrothermal vents | place: Atlantic Ocean: Mid... | reverse complement strand
GAGAGGTGAAGACGGGGCTGGGGCTGAAGCATGCGCGGAACTGCAGCGAGCTGGGTTCGGTGAACATCGTGCGGTGGATCAGCTACGGGTACGCCACGGCGGTGTTGGCGGCGTACCGAGCCTGGGGCTTAAAACCGCCAGGAGGTGCGACGGTGAAGTGGTGGCTGGGGGCGAAGCGTTGGACGATCCAGACGGTAATTGACGCGTTCCGGCGGATTTTTCTGGGGCGGCTGGAATTTCACCCCAGTTGTTCCTCGTCCGGGAACGACTTGGGGAGAATTCCCCAGTCCAAGCAGGCCCTGGCCAACCTTGTGCTGGCTGCCGGGCACGTCTAACGCCTAACTGGAACGTCTGAGGCACCCCTTCAGGGGCAGTCCGACCGCCAACGACGGCCTTGAAAACCGGTTTTTCAAGGCCCGAAAGGCCAAACTCCAGGCGAAACAGCCTCCCACCGTGGGCTCGGGCGACTTCATTGGATTGGCGGTAAAGGGGCCTATTGACGCGGCTATACGTGGGTCGGCCTCACGCCTCCGGGCCGACAGGGGCCTCGTGCCGGTCCGCCTCTTGGCTCTCTGAAACCTGGCGGACCGCAGAGTGGGGTAGCCGAGTTTCGGACCGCGCCGCGTGATCATCGGCGGTGGAAAGGGGCTCGATCTCCATCCACACCTGGTGCCCGGGGCGTACACGGACAGGAATGGGGCGATCGAACTTGCGCGGATCCTTGAGTTCCCAGGCGTACAGCTTCCTGTTCTGAGCGTACCGGGTTAGGAAGCCTGGATCGGCCAGGTGCTTGTGCCAGAACTTGTCGAGTTCGGACAGGGTGAACGGCCCGTGGCTGTCGGTCACCTCGACCGTTCCGATCAGCTCGTTGCCGCGTACGATCCCCACTCGTCCGCGGATCCTCGTGGGCTGCTTGCGTAACTCCCACTTCTTGCGTCCTTCGACGATATGGCTGGCATACGGTTCCAGCACACGGAGGCCGAGCCTGGGCAGTTCATCGAGCCGGATAAACGTGCCATAGCCTACCGCGTACATCTGGTCGGGCTCGAGGGCGTCCAGCACTTCAGGCCGATGGGTGACCGCCACGAGCGTGATCTTATGCCGGCGAGCGAGCTGGGCGATTCGTCTGCTGACGCGAGCCGCTGTTCCCGGGTCGAGGTGCGCACAGAACTCGTCGACCACGAGCAGATTGGGCCGCATGGCGAGAAGGTACGCCAGTTTGGCGCGTTCCTTCTGACCGGTCGAGAGTTCCCGAAAGGGGGCGCGGTAAAGGACAACGTCTGCGATTCCCACGTAGTTGAGCACCTCGACCGCGAGACTTTCGTCGCCGCATAAGCGAAAGATGACCTCCAAGATGGGAAGCTGGCCGAATTCCGGTTCGAGTTCTCCGGGCAGTAGGGCGGCAACGCGCGCGTTCTCGGGCAGTTCAATTGTCCCGGCATCCGGGTGCCACGCATCGCCGATCGCTTTGTTGGCGGCACCGATGATCAGACGCAGCAGCGTCGTTTTCCCGGCTCCCGAAGCACCGACGACGCCGACCACACTTCCCGGCTCGATCACCGCTGTAACGTCTCGCAGCACGTACTTCTGGATCACCCGTTCCTCTACCCCGAAGGCGACGAGCAGACGACGTACCGGCTCGGACAACTCGTGCACGGTTACCCGGTTGTGGTACGCTTTGGTGACCCCCTCTAGGCGGATTGGGCCGGCAAGCGGCTCTCCCGCGGAGAAACGCGGGCGAAATAGCCTTCCACCGTGCGCCCGGGCCACGTCATCGGATTGGAGAAACGTTTCGATCGCTTCTTCCGCACGCTCGCTGAGCGGAAGGTAGAGCGTCGGTCGACCGCTCCCTGTGTCCCAGACGTAGCGAAAGCCCGCTTTTTCCAGGAAAGGGTTGTACCGGGCCATCATCGCCACCGTTTCCACAGCTTCTTTGCGGGAACGCATCTCCGGGATGCGTCGCTGGCGGATCCAGTCCACGGCGGTTTTCACAGCGAGCTGGCCGAGACCATCGGAACGGAAATCCGGATGGACGACCACGCGTGCCAGTCGCGAGACAGGCGAACGGAATCGGGCAAGTGCCCGCCCTTGCTCATCCCACCACTGTTCCGTCGTTACCCGCTCATCCGGCCGAAACGGGTGACGGAACCAGGTGGCGGGGAACACCTGCTCGCGAATCCGTCGGACCACGGTTCCGTCAGGGAGGCGGCGATTCATGAGTGGCACCGGGGGGTCGATACGGACGTAGGCGACGATGCGGGGTTCAAAGCTGGCGCGGTTTTCGAGCTCGAAGACCAGGAAACGTGACGCTCGGGTCGCGTCCCGCAGATCGTGGAACGCCATGGGCCGGTCGCACCGGGGGCAAGGGGGGCGGAGATTGGCTCGGTCGTAGATCCGGCACCAGGGGCAATACCAGGAGGCGAGCAGCGCTTTCTCCGACGCGTAGTGGTACTGTTCCAGCTCGACAATGGCGTCGTAGTCGGCTTCGTAGACCGCTTCACGGGCGAGAACCCGGTACTCGTAGAGCACTTCACCTTTGGCCGTGCGTGCCTGGGCGCGGACGCTCTTGGAGAACGGGGGCCAGATCGTGACGGCGCGGCTGAGTCGGTAGTCGGTCGGATCGCTCGAATCGCCGGCGGGAAGCTCCAGACGGCACTTCGCGCCGGGGGCGAGCCACTGGGCGATGGTGCCCGGCATAGGCAGCGTACGACGTTTGCCGTCTGCTTCAGCAAGCACGATCGAGCCCGCGTAGCGGTACGTTGGGCGGGCGATCTGGACCTCTACTACGGTGCACGCTGTTTGATGCCGTTGCTCAGCCATACCGAAACGTCCCCTGCAAAGTGGTATTGCCCTGGCGGCTTCCGCTTTCGCTGCCCGAGCGCCCGAACAGGCTGCGACAGCGAGCGTCCGCGACACCCCGGCGGCGGGAAGGCCGGGCCCTGGCAGGTCGGTTTCCTTCTAAGGTTAGAGGCCCGGACGGCAAGGACAGTTGGGCGCGGGGCAGTCCCACCGCCGATGCAGGGGCTATGCTTTTGTAACGGGGTTGTGGACGCGGTGTGAGCCGACGACTGCCTGGCCGGCAGGCGATCCTCGTGCCGGCCGTGTAGTGCCTCAGAGCCGAGGGTACCATGCACGTCGCGATGATCGGCCAAAAAGGTGTACCGGCACGATCAGGGGGAGTGGAGCGGTACGTGGAAGAGCTGTGCCGGCGCCTGGCCGCCCGCGGCATCCCGACCACCGTGTACAGCAGGCATTGGTACGTCGGCAACAGCCCCACCGCCCAACTGCCCAGGTCAGTGCGTCAGGTAGTGACGCCCAGTCTGCGGACCAAACATTTGGACACGATCACCCACGTCTGGTTTGCGGTAAACGACGTCCTGGCACGCGACTACATCGACCTCATCCACGTACATTGCCCCGGTCCTGCTCTGTTGCTTCCCCTGTTGCGGCTGGCGCGCAAGCCGATTGTCTGGACGATCCACGGTTTGGATTGGAAGCGGGAAAAATGGGGGCGAATAGCGCGATGGGTACTTCAGGCGGGCGAATGGTGCGGTGCCCGACTGGCGGATCGCGTCGTCGTTGTATCGCCGGCGCTGGTCGAGTACGTCCGTGCCCGATATGGGCGCGAAGCCGTCTGTGTACCGAACGCAGCTTCGGCTTTGCCGTACCGGCCCCCTTCGTTCATCTTGCGTTTCGGCATTGAGCCCCGCCGTTATCTGCTTTGTGTGGGCCGACTGGTTCCCGAGAAGGGGATCCATTTGGCCATCGAGGCGTACCGAGCACTTCGAAGGGACGACGTGCAGCTCGTCATCGCGGGGGGGAGCATGTATGACGATGCTTACGAGCGTCGTCTGCGCGCCCAGGCAGGTACCGGGGTGATCTTCACGGGGCCGGCCGACCGGGAACTGCTGGCCGAACTGTACCATCATGCTCTGGTCTTCCTGCTGCCCAGTACTCTTGAGGGGATGTCGATCGCGCTCCTGGAAGCTCTTCATCATGGGCTTGCTTGCGTCGTAAGCGACATTCCGGAGAACACGGCGGTCGTGGATCATCCGCTGGGGGTTTTCCGTTCCGGGGATGCGGCAAGCCTGGCGGGACGGCTTGCCCACCTGCTCGACCGCCCGGAGCGGCTCGCCGAGCTGAGAGCTTACTGTCGCCGCCGCGCGGGTCGCTTTTCCTGGGATGAGGTTGTCGAGCGGATGGTTGTGGTCTACCGCGACGCCCTGGCTGCGTCCCGCGGCCGCGCCAAAGCTTTCCTCCGGCGCGTGGCGGAGGACCGTCCACGATCGCTGGCACGTGGACCCGTCGCAACGGTGTGAAGCCCGGTCGGGTCGAGGCGGGAAAGGGGGATTATCATGGTGCGCGCATCCCGCCGAGAACACGTCCGTTGTGTAATCCGCTCTTCGCTCCTTCGGTCGATGAAGACCGGAGACTTGCTGGCCTTCTCGGGCAAGAGCCGAACCTCTCGCCTGATCCGCTGGGCGACGCGCAGTCCGTACTCCCATGTTGCGTTGATTTGGAGGCTGTCGGGCCTGCGTTTCTTTAACGGCGTGCTCGTGGTGATCGAGAGCACCACGGAAGCCGGGCTACCCGATGCTGTGACGCACGAGCTGCGTAAGGGGGTACAGATCCATTTCCTGGCGCAACGGGTCGATGCGTATCACGGGGCAGTCTGGTGGGTACCGTTGCAGCGGCCTCTTCATCGACGGGAAGAGAAGGCGATGGCCGAGTGGCTGCAGCAAGCGCATTGCAAGCGGATCCCGTATGACACGGCCCAGGCCATCGGCGCCGGGCTCGATCTGTTCGACCACCTCGGTCTCCAGAACGAACCGGACTACAGTGCGCTCTTCTGTTCAGAGCTTGTCGCTCGGGCTCTGCAAGTGGCGGGCTTGCTGGACGAGGCCGCGAACCCGTCGGAGATGACACCCCAGGACGTGGTCAGCCTGGAGCTATTCGGAACGCCGGTGCGGATCAAGTAGCGAAAGGGGGCGATGCTTAAGCCAGCACCGGTTTCCCCCTCGGCAGCGTGTGGCGTAACATCAGGGAAGCCCGTCTCAAGCCCGGGGGGTAAGTGCTCCGCAATGGGCGGGGTATTTCGCGGCGGGGGGGACCTGGCGCCGCCCGCTCAGACGTGTCGCGCGGGAACGAGCTTTTGCAGCGTGGATACGAGGTCGTGCCGCAGCCGCTTCAAGTGGGCCTCATCCGTGACCGGATGCCCGAACTGGTCTCTGACGTAGAAGACATCCACAGCCCGGTCGCCGTAGGTGGCGACACATGCTTTGGTGATGTCGAGCCGATGGGTGTAGAGGCAGAGCAGAACGTCGTAGAGCAGACCGGGGTAGTCGGGAGCGAAGACTTCGACGAGCGTAACGTCCTCCTGGTTCTCGAACGCGACGCGCGGCTGTGTCAAGGGGGAAAGTGATGTGCTTCGCCGTACGAGCGGGCGATGCTTGAGCAGTTCGCGCGGGTTCTGGCTCACTGTGGCTTCGAGAATCGCCTGTTCGATCCGCCTGTGGCGAAGTTCCGGGGAATCCTCCACGTGGTCGACGACCAGGAATTCGTCGATCACCGAACCGTCCGGTAAGGTGGTCGCTCGCGCGTGCAGGACATCGGTTCCGGCTGCGTACAAACCGGCCACGATGTCCAAAAAGAGCCGCGGTCGGTCGTGGCTATAGATCCGCACGCGACGCCTGGAGCCTGTTGCCGCCTCGACCCGCACTCGGCATTTGCTGCGCCGAAGGCGAGAGATTTCCCGGTAATCCTCCACCACCCGCTCTGGAGGGTAGGCGTGAAGATACTCCGGGGGGAGCATGGCGAGCCAGCTCTGGAACCTTGTGCCCGACGTTGCCCCGTACTGGGCGGCAAGTTCTCGCTTCTTTTCGGGCAGATGGGATGTGTGACCGAGCAGAGCAGGGGGCAAGGACCCGGTGAGTATGGCGTGGGTGGATTGGTAGGTGAGCCGCAGCAGGTCCAGTTTCCAGCTCGTGAGCCGTCCGGGCCCGGCAGCCAGGATGTCGCAGATGGTGAGCAGATAGAGGAGCTTGAGGCGGTGCGGCGTTTGCACGGTCTCGGCCAACTCCCGTACGGAGGCAAGATCGTGCGGGTCTCGGTGGAAAGCCGTCCCTGACAGACTCAGGTGCGAGGCAACCAGGAAAACGAGCAGCTCGCATTCCCGGTTCGTTAGCATGAGCTGTTCGGCCACGGAGCGAGCTATCCTTGCGCCCACTCGTGAGTGGTCGCTCCGCGACCCTTTGCCCGCATCGTGCAGCAACAGCGCCAGGTGCAGGATGGACCGGTCCCGTTCGGAAAGGGGCCGGCTGAGCTCGTTCCACAGTTCGTCGCGCTCGGCTGCTTCGGCTGTGCAGGCCATTTCCAAGGCGGCAATGCAGTGCTCATCCACCGTGTAGGCGTGGTATGAGGTGAGCTGGGGGAGTGCATGGATGCGTTCCCAGCCAGGGAGTAACCGTGCCAGCAGCCCCGTCTCGTTGAGGAGGCGCACGAACGCGCCCAGGCCACGGGACCTACCCAACCTGGCAAGGAACATGCGGCGCGCGGCGGTCCAATCGATCTTGCGGTCCGAGCAAAGCCGCTCAAGGGCGTTCAACAGCACTGCGCCAGGCCGGCCCCCCATCTGGGCAAGGGCATCAAGCAGTTGAATGGCCAGCTCCGGGTCCCGCGCGACCGGCTCATGCCCGTCGATGTCCCATAAGCGCCCCCCTACCTGTCGGATGGGGACAGGGCTAGCAGAGGGTCGGCTCTTCGATGGCGACGCGTCGAAGTGAGCGATTAACCGATCGAGAACCGATACGACCAGCCGGCGGGTCCGATTGAGCTGCACCAGAAGCTGTTCGGCGGCATGCCGGTCTTCGCTGTCACGGTATCCGAGCCGTTGGGCGATCTGGTCCTGAAGACCAAGTGCCAGCCGGTCGCCGCAGCGAGGGGCCAGCGCATGGAGCCACCACCGCACCCGCCAGAGGAGCTCTTGCGCGGACCGCAGACGCTCCTCGTCGGAAGCGGTCTTCCATACGCAAGGGAGGTGCTCGGCGAACCTGCGGCCTGTGGCCAGCCACGCGATCCAATCGATAAACTGGAGATCACGAATACCGCCCGGTCCGTTCTTCAGGTCAGGTTCACTTTGCTGATCGTCGTGGCTTCTTCGGGCGAGAACCTCTTGGATCATGGTGCGAAGCAGGTATTTGCCGGCCCGGGTGCGGGGCAATGCGTCCAGCGAGCGAGAGAGGGAGTCCGCGAGGCCGCGGTCGCCGATCAGGAGCCGCGCCGAGCGAAGTGTGGTCAGGCAAGTAAGGTCGGCCTTGGCCAACCGGCCGCATTCGTGGACCATTCGGATCGCGAATCCAGGCCGCAGTCCCATGTCCCACAGGGCGGGCACCAGCAGACGGGCTATGTGACGTGCCCCATGCCGCTGGTACCAACGGTGGAGCAGGATCAGGTCTACGTCGGAGCCCGGTGCCAACATGCGCTGACCGTACCCACCGACGGCAATCAGCGCCAGTCCCTTCCATTGGTCCGCTGACAGCACCTGGCGGGCGACCTGCGTGATGAGCGCATCTGCCCGCGCGGCGAGCGATTCAGCCAGCAACACACCATCCTGGCCGGCGTGGAGCTGGGCGATCAGGTCGTCTCGGACCTCCTCCCAGGGCTTGCGCTGGGCCTCCATTCCGGTACGCGGGCCTGCTGGTTTCCCTGTAGCGGTCACGTGTTCCCCCTCGTTTTCCCGAGATGGTCTCGGCTGGCACCGGTGTCTGCCCGGCTGTCGAACGGTGCCGACACGATGCACGTGTGCATGGAACCGGGGCTTTGGGGCGATCGGGGGCCGGCCAGCGAACCATGCTGCCCGCTGACCGGCTCACCGAAGGATCGCTACAGTGCCACCTCGCCCCTCTCACCCGTGCGTATCCGCACTGCGTCGGAGAGGGGGATGACGAAGATCTTGCCGTCGCCCACCTGTCCTGTACGACCGGCGGTCGTGATCGCCTCGACGGCAGCTTCTGCAAGCTCGTCCGGTACCGCTACTTCGACTTTGAGCTTTGGGACGAAGTCCACCACGTACTCGGCGCCCCTGTACTGTTCCTTGTGGCCTTTCTGGCGGCCGAACCCGCGAACTTCCGTTACTGTCATGCCCTGGACGCCGGCGCGGGTGAGCGCGTCCTTCACTTCGTCCAGCTTATAGTGCCGGATAATGGCTTCGATCTTCACCATGGCTATCTCATCTCCGCATCGATGGGGGTATCCGAGAACACGGGGCCATCGGGCAGCCGTTAGCCGGTCACCGCAGTCGGGCCGGGCTGGGGCTGGTTCTGAGCCGCACGCCGAACCGCAGCGTGACTCGTATGGGGCGGCTCGTTGGGATACGCCTCCATACCCATCTCGACAATATCCAAACCGATAAGTTCCGTTTCGGCATCCACTCGCATTCCAACCGTTGCGCGGATGACCAGCCACCCGATCGCGGACACGATCACGGTGAACGCGCCGACTGCCACAATCCCTAGCAATTGGACGAGCAGGAGCTTCAGACCACCTCCGTGCAACAGACCGTCGGCGCCCCCACCAGGAGAGTCAGCGCTGGCGAACAGACCGACTGCAATGGTCCCCCAGATCCCGTTCAGCAGGTGTACGGACAGGGCACCAACCGGATCATCGATCCGAAGGCGATCGAAAGCAAGGACGCCGAGGACCACGAGAACGCCACCGACAACACCGATGATCACCGACTCCAACGCTCCCACAAACGCGCACGGCGCCGTGATCGCTACCAGACCTGCCAGGGCACCGTTGACCGTCATACTGAAGTCCGGCTTCCCCAGCAACACCCACGCCGTGACCGTGGCTGCAAGCAAGCCTGCCGAGCACGCAAGGTTCGTGGTGACGACGACGTGGCTGATCCCCCTCGCATCGGCTGCCATGAAGCTGCCCGGGTTGAAGCCGAACCAGCCCAGCCAGAGGATCATCCCGCCCAGGAAAGCCAATGCCATATTGTGCCCGGGAATCGGCAACGGTTTGCCCGAGGGGTCGTATTTACCGGTGCGGGGCCCAAGCAGCAGAATGCCGATCAGACCGGCCCACCCGCCCACGGAATGGACTACCGTGCTACCGGCGAAATCCTGGAATCCGAGTGCTCCCAGCCAACCGCCTCCCCAGATCCAGTGCCCTGCAATCGGGTAAACCAACGCAACCAGGAAGACCGAGAACAGCATGTACGACCAATAATGGATCCTTTCGGCGACGCACCCGGAAACAATCGTGGCGGCCGTTCCGGCGAACACGAGCTGGAAAAAGAATTTCGCAAACAGGGGGATGTTCGCCCAGTCGAGGGAGCTAAAACCGGCTCCGTCCTGAGAGGGATTCACAAAGAAGCCCGTGGTTCCCAGAACAGCGTTGCCATCACCGAACATCAAGCCGAACCCAATCGCCCAGTAACTCAGGCTGGCAATTCCGAACACAACGAAGTTCTTGCCCAGGATGTTGACCGCGTTCTTCGCACGCGTGAACCCCGACTCCACGCAGCCGAACCCGGCGTTCATCCAAAACACCAGGAAAGCCGCTACCAGGGTCCAGACCGTGTCAGCGATCACTTTCAGTTCCGCCGTCGTCACCCCGGCCTCCTCAGCAAAGGCTGTCCGGCTCACCGACAGGCATATCACACCCGCAAGAAACCCAGGAACGAGCACGCGCAGACGCTTACGGAACGCTCGCATGGAACCTTGTCTCCGCTATTCACCGGTTAACGGTCGACAACGCTGCACAGTAGGCGCGCAGATTCTGCAGCACGCTTTGTCATTCCCGCGTCCATCCCCTCACGGGCCTGGCCCTCGGGAGCCGCGTTACGCAGTCGTGCGGCTGCGCTCAGGGAGACGCTGCTTGTGGTCCGGTATCATGTAACCGTCGCGCAGCCGCCCGTGGTCGCCGAGGTTCCGGCCATAGATTGGTTGCCGGCTCGTCCCGCGCCGGCCCAGCCCACTCTGGTACTGGGGACTGCGGCGGGAACGAACGGAGTCCCGAGCACTGCACCGGGGATGAACAATCGGGGTTCAGCAGCCTCGCAATGCAATGAGCGTGCCAAGTTGGCGAGGTCGCCGAAGGTTTCACTTTAACCTCCTGTACGACAAATGGATATCGCGCACATCCCCAAAGGTCGGGCTTGTGGTGACCGAAGCGGTTGGCTCAGTTCGATCTGCTGTGCCCGTTTGTTGTGCATGTTCTGCGTCATGTTGTTGCAAGTTGGGGTGGTCGGCAGCGGGGGGCGGTGTGGTC
>Ga0256839_1006436_pt1 | contig 10276 bp, 11 predicted proteins | sample 354166metaG_FD_185968 | JGI IMG/M metagenome (GOLD analysis project Ga0256839, IMG submission 185968) | Hydrothermal vent microbial communities from Mid Atlantic Ridge, Atlantic Ocean - 354-166 | ecosystem: Environmental > Aquatic > Marine > Hydrothermal vents | place: Atlantic Ocean: Mid... | reverse complement strand
GCAGGATGATGAAACGCTCGCCCGCCTGGGCCGAACCGGCCAACAGGGCCAGCATGAAGGCCACCCGCGACACCCAGGCCCCCAGCGCGGTCATGGCAGCACCAGGTGCCGGGACAGGAACGACCGAGCCTCCTGCGAACGGGGCCTTTCGAAAAACTCGGCCTCCGGCGTTTGTTCGCGGACCTGACCGTGATGCAGAAACACGATCTCTTCACCCAGACGGCTGGCCAGCCCAAGGTCATGGGTCACCATGACAACCTTGGTGCCGCCCGCGGCAACTTTCGCGATCAGCGCTTCCAGTTGCTGCGATCCGTGCGGGTCAAGGCTTGATGTCGGCTCGTCCAGAAACAGGACCTTCGGCTCGTTGGCAAGCGCCCGCACCATCGCCAGCCTTTGCTGCTCGCCCCCCGAAAGCGTTCGTGCCGGCTGCCTGGCGCGTCGGGCCAGCCCGCCAAGCTCAAGCAATTCGTTCAACCGGCCCTCGCGTCTTTTGCGGGCGACATGCTGGACCTTCAGGGCATACATGATGTTCGAGGCCACAGAGCGCCGAAGCAGAATGGGCGCCTGAAAGACCATCGCCTGAGCCGTGCCGCCCGACCCGACCCGCACGCTCCCCTCGGACGGTGGGATCAGCCCGTGCATGAGACGCAACAGCAGGCTCTTGCCGGCCCCGTTCGGCCCCAGAATCATGGTCGGCGCCGGCGTGTCGATCTTCAGATCCGCGATCTCGAGCAAGTCCTGCCCGCCCGAACGGAATTTCAGCCCGCGCACACGGATCGTGGCGTCGCCCGGTCTGTCAGCGCCACAGGCTTCAGACATTGGTCACGCGCCGTTGCGTGAGCCCGAGCGCCGTAACCACCGCGTTCACGCCGATCGCGATGAGGATCAGGATGCCGCCAAGCGCCAGCGCCATCGCAAGATTTCCGCGCGAGGTTTCAAGCGCGATTGTCGTGGTCATGACCCTGGTCACATGGTTGATGTTGCCCCCGACAATGATCACCGCGCCGACTTCGGCGATGGCCCGCCCGAACCCGGCCGCCAGGATGGTCGACAGGCCAAACCGGCCTTCCCACAAAAGCGTCGGAACGGCCCTCAGACCCACAACCCCGAATGAGCGCAGCTGCTCGGAATATTCGCCCTCGAGGTCTTCGACCAGTTGCCGCGTCAGGGCGGCGATGATCGGCAGGACCAGAATGGTCTGGGCAATGATCATGGCCGCCGGCGTATACAGAAGCTGAAGAACGCCAAGCGGCCCGCTGCGCGACAGCAGCATATAGACCAGCAACCCGACCACGACCGGGGGCAACCCCATCAGGGCATTGACCAGAACGATCAGCCATGACCGGCCGGCAAAGCGCTTCACCGCAAGCAGCGCGCCAAGCGGCATGCCGATCAGCGCCGAGATCAGAACCGCGGTCAGCGATACTTTCAACGAAAGAAGCACGACTTTCCACAGGTCGGAATCACCTGACAGAATCAGGTCCAACCCCTGGGCAAAAGCCTGCGCGAAATCATGCATTTGTGACCGACCGCTCCTTTGGGACAACTTACGAACCTATGTCCGCCCGATGCAAGCCGGAACGGCGCCTGCGGCCGGCAACCGCTATCGCCGCAAGCGGCCCGAGACCAGGGAAACGACAAAGATCAGGGTTGTCACCACGACAATGCTCGGCCCCGGAGGGGTGCCGATTGCCGCCGCTCCAAGAACACCCGTGACCGAAGCGGCTGCCCCGAACACGGCCGCAGTCACCGCCATCTGTTCCGGAGACCTGGCAAACCCGCGCGCGGCGGCCGCCGGGATGATCAGCAGGGCGCCGACCAGCAAGACCCCCACCACCTTGACGGCAAGGGCCACCACAAGGGCCAGCGTGACCGTCAGGACCATGCGTTCGCGTCGCGGGTTGATGCCGGCAGAGGCGGCAAGCTCTTCGCTGACCGTTGCGGTCAGAAGACCGGACCAACGGACAACCAGAGTCGCCAGAGCCAGGAAGGATCCCCCCCAGATCAGCACCAGCTGGGTCTGCGTCATTTCCAGGATATCGCCAAACAGCAGCGCTTCGACATCGATCTGGTCATCCTGGAAAAAGGAAATGCCGACAAGTCCGACCGCCAGGGCCGAATAGGAAAGCACGCCAAGGTTGGTATCGATCGGGCGCCCGCCGGTCACCATGGCCGATACCGACAGCCCCACGAACAGCGCAACCATCAGCGCCCCGGCAAGGATCGGCACCGAAAAGGCCAGGGCAATGGCCACCCCGAGGATTGCAGCATGGGCCACGGCATCGCCAAAATAGGCCATGCGGCGCCAGACCACGACCGACCCCAGCGGACCGGTCGCCAGTGAAAGCCCGATACCGGCCAGGGCCGCACGAAAGACGGGATCTTCAAGCATCGCCTACAGTCCACATTGTTGATGATCGTGGTCATGGTCATGCCGGTAAAGGGCCAGCACATCTTCGGATGCGCCAAACAGCTCACGATACTCGGGCGTTTCCAGCACATTTTCCGGCCGGCCCTGGCAGCAGACATGGCCGTTCATGCAGATCACGCGATCCGAAGCGCCCATGACCACATGAATATCATGGCTGACCAGCAAGACAGCGCAGCCCAGTTCCTGCCGGACCTGCTCGACCAGGCGATAGAACGTCGCCGCGCCGGACTGGTCCAGCCCCTGCGTCGGCTCATCCAGGATCAGGATGTCGGGTTTCACCAGGATGGCCCGCGCCAGCAGAACACGCTGGAACTGCCCGCCCGACAGTTCGGTGACCTGCCGGTTTTCAAGACCCGGCACACCCAACTGCGTCAGCACTTTCGAGACGTCTTCCCCGGGGTGGCGATGTGGCAGGCACAAGAACCGCTCCACCGTCAGCGGCATGCTCGCATCGATGGCAAGGCGTTGCGGCAAATACCCGATCCGCAGGTCCGACTGGCGTTCGACCACGCCGCTTGTGGGTTCGACAATCCCCAGAAGCGCACGCACCAGCGTTGATTTGCCAGAGCCGTTCGGGCCGACAATCGTCACGATTTCGCCCCGGTCGATCTCGAAATCCACATTCTCGATGGCCGCCACCCCGCCGTGGTGGACAGTCAGCCCCTGCGTCCGGATCAGGCTCATGGCCGGACCTCCCCGGCGCATGAGGGGCACAGCCCGGTCATTTCGACATTCATGTTTTCGATCGAAAACCCCGCGCGCATGGCCGAGCTTCGCAACCCCGAACTTGCCGCCGTGCCCGGCAATTCTGCCACAAGGTCGCATCCCGAGCAGATCAGAAATACCGGGTCGTGGGCCTCTTGCGGCATGGCGCAGGCCGCAAAGGCATTCAATTGACGAATGCGATGGGCCAATCCGTTCTCGACCAGGAATTCCAGCGCCCGGTAAGCAACCGGCGGCTGATTGCCATAGCCATCGCGCACCAGCCTTTCCAGCACCTCGTAGGCGCCCAGGGCGCGGTGTTCTTCCAGCAATATCTCCAGCGTCCGCCTGCGCACCGGCGTCAGGCGCAGCCCGGAATATGCGACCATCCGCTCGACCGCGTCCAGGGTTCTGGCGCAGCACGCATCATGGTCATGCGCGGCAAAAGCATGTTCCAAACCGGGATCCTGTTCTTGTTGCTGGGCCAACTCACGAGTTGTGATGTTATAACGTAACAGAATCTGGCGTGCAAGCATCAAATTCCCGACAGTGACGGCGGAACGGGATCAGCCTTCAGAGGCGGCCCGGAACCAGGCAACGATTGCCGCGCGTTCTTCGGGCTCGATGTAGGACAGGTTGGCCGGCGGCATCGCGGTGCTCAGCCCGGCTTGCAGGTAAACCTGTTTCGCGTGGCGGGCCAGGTCGTTCGGCGTTTCCAGGATGATCCCCTTGGGCGGCCAGGCCATCCCGTCCCAGGATGGCTCGGCGGCGTGGCACATCGAGCAGCGGCCCAGGACAATATCGGCCACATCCTCGAACCCTTCGGCGGCGGCAAACCTGCGGGCCTGCGGGCCCAGCGAGACCTCTTCTTCGGTTTGCTGGAACATTGGCGCCGTTGACAGCCACATGATCACGATGAACAGAACCGCCGTCGCCAGCCATGTCCAGGTCGGATTGCCCTTGCGCGCATGAAGCGAGTTGAAATAATGCCGGATCGTCACCCCCATCAGGAACACCAGCGACGCGATCAGCCAGTTGTATTGGCTCGCGAACGCCAGCGGGTAGTGGTTCGACAGCATCAGAAAGATCACCGGCAGCGTCAGGTAGTTGTTATGCGTCGAGCGTTGCTTGGCGATACGCCCGTATTTCGCATCGGGCACCCGCCCGGCCTTCAGGTCGGCCACCACGATCCGCTGGTTCGGCATGATGATGAAAAACACGTTCGCGGTCATGATCGTCGCGGTGAACGCCCCCAGGTGCAACAGCGCCGCACGGCCCGAGAACACCTGCGTATAGCCCCAGGCCATCGCGACCAGAATGACATAGAGCAGCACCATCAGCCGCGTGTTGTCATCGCCAAGGCGCGACTTGCAGATGGCGTCGTAGATCACCCAGCCAAACCCCAGCGATGCCAGCGAAATCAGGATCGCTTGCCACACGGCAATATCGGCGACGTTCGGATCGACCAGAAACAGTTCCGCACCCATATAGTAGACCAGGATCAGCATCGCGAAACCGCTCAGCCAGGTCGAATAGCTTTCCCATTTGAACCAGACCAGGTCGGCCGGCATTTGCTCGGGCGCCACCAGGTATTTCTGCACATGGTAAAAGCCGCCGCCATGCACCTGCCACTCTTCGCCGTCGGCGCCGCTGGCCAGGTTGCGGTCGCGGTGCAGGCCCAGATCGAGCGCGATGAAGTAGAACGAAGACCCGATCCACGCAATCGCGGTGATCACATGCACCCAGCGCACGGCAAATTCCAGCCACGCTTCCATTGCCGCCAAATCGTACATTGCACCCTCCGTATCGCACCGATTGCCCAGGACTATACCGGCCCCCACTTTTTAGTGTATCCTGCAAATCGCAACAGACTTTCAAATTCAGGCAGATAATCATGGCCTATGTCCGCAACCTGCAAATGTTCGTCCGGGTCTATGAACTCGGCGGGATGAGCGCGGCCGCCCGCGACCAGCGCACCTCGCCGGCGGTCGCCTCATCGCGCATATCCGACCTGGAAAAACACCTGGGCGTGCGCCTCTTCAACCGCACCACGCGCAGCTTGAAACCCACCGAGAACGGCAAGCTCTTCTACGACGGCGCCCGCAAGGTGCTCGACGCCATCGCCGAGGCCGAGGCCGCCATCGCCAGCGCCGGCGACAACCCGCGCGGCACGCTGTTTGTCGCCGCCCCGCTCGGCATCGGGCGCCGCTTCGTGGCGCCGGCGGTGCCGCTCTTCAAGGACAGCTACCCGCAGATCGACGTGCGCCTGCGCCTGTCGGACCGGGTGATCGACGTGACCGGCGAGGGGCTCGACCTCGCCTTCCATCTCGGCATCCTCGAAGACAGCAACCTGAAGGTCCGCGTGATCACCGAATGCCCCCGCATCCTGTGCGCATCGCCCGCCTATGTCGCGCGCCGCGGCCACCCGGAAAACGGCGAGGCGCTGATCGCCGACAAGCACGACTGCCTGTCGCTGCGCTTTCCCGGCGCCAGGGAATTCCAGTGGTCGCTGGAAACCCCGTCGGGACGCCGGAAATTCGCCGTCACCGGCCCGTTCGAAAGCGACGATGGCGACGTGTTGACCCGCTGGGCGCTCGACGGGCGCGGCATCGTGATGAAACCGATCTTCGAGGTCGCCGAACACCTGAAATCCGGCGCCCTCACCCCGGTTGCCGAGGCCACCCCCCCGGTCCCGGTCCAACTCGCCTGCCTGTCCCCGCACCGCCGCCTCAAGGACCCCAAGGTGCAGCTTTTCACCGATTTCATGATCAATCACATCAAGACCCAACTGGCCAGCGCCGGCCACGGCTGACCCGCCCCCGGCCGGACAGGGGCCACTACCCAGGGCGCGTTCAGATCGCGCCGAACACGGTCGCCCGATAAATGGCCGCCGTGGTGGTCGGAGCGCGCAGCCGCGCGCGCGCTCCATGCAGAACCTTTTGCGCCCCCCGGTAAGAGACATCCAGGCGCTCGGCCAGTTCCGCTCCGTTCATTCCGCAAGCCGCCAGGCTCAGCGCCTCGCGCTCCCGACCGGTCAGCCCGGTGGTCCGGGCCACCCACCCTTGTGCCTTGCAATGGTTCCAGAACAGCGTGATCAGCGCCCGCAACTGCCGGTCTTGCGCGCGGTCGTCCTCATGCAGTTGCGCGACGGTGTCCCGCCGGCCCAGACAGGTAATGGCAAAGGGCGCCCCGGTTCCCACGTCCTGTCCCGGCAGGTTCACGGCCAGGGCATTTTCCTCGGGGATCAATTGCGACGCGACGATCCCGGCCTGTCTTTCGGGAAGATGATCGGAAAAATGCCGGACCAGCGCTTCACGGCCGATCACGGTCGTGGCCCGATTTGTGGCAACGGCAACAGACACCGGGTTTCGCAACTGGCCCCCGGCACGTTCATACTGCCGATCCAGATCCCGGTTCAAAGGCCATTTCAGCATTTTCACACCGCCGGTCAGATGGCCGAACGGCTCTGCAAGCACGCCGAAAACGGGGCTGGCAAGGCCGACATGCTCCAGGCAGGCGCACAGCCTGTCCCAGGCCGTATCGAAATCTGCAATCTCCGGCAACTGCGCGGCAAACCGGGCAAAAGGTGCAGCTGGCGCGCCGCCATCGGCGATCGTTTCGCGCGGGATATCCTGTTCCCTTTGCCGCCGCGCATGGTTCTGCCAGAAGATCACCACGGCTTCGGCCGTGCGCAGCACGCCCAGCCGGCGCCGCACGGACGCCAGGTGCTTGTCCACGGTCGAACAGCTGATGCCCAGAGCGGTCGCCACCTGCTGCACCGTGGCACCCCGGGCCACCTGGCGCAGAACCTCCTGTTCACGGGGGCGAAGCTGGGCAAGCAAGCCCTGAAATTCGGGGGAATCCCTCATTTCGAATATCCAAAACAATCCGACAGGTGGGCCGTGGGGTCCAAAACAGGAACCCAGACTAGCATGAATCCGCAATTATGCAAAATCCGGCCCGGCCCTAGGATGATCCTGTGAAAGGCGCTCGGCGGCACCCGCCCGGGCGAAACAGGAGACCGGAGACATGAAACACCTGATGACATCCACTGTCGCCCTCGCGGCGGTACTTGCGGCCAGCGGCTGCGCCACCAATTCCGCGCCGCCGCCCCCGGTCAACCGCTATGAACTGGGCGATGCCGTCACCACCACATTTGATCCGGCGACAAACACGGTGACAGTGCAGCAGGGCGCGACATCGGTGCAGATGGGCCTGAACGTTGCCAGCGCCAACTCAGCAACCTATTTGCTTGGCGGCGGGGCCGGGCCTCTGTTCACCAGCGCTGTGCTTGCTCTATATACTCCGGACACCGGCGCGGGCCGGGCCACCGCCTATTATACCGACGACAACAACGGTGCGCTGGCGGGCGCATACACCACGCGCAATACCCCCGGACAGATGCCGACGGCGGGCAGCGCCATGTTTGCCGGATCCTACACGGGGTTTCGCGTCGATCCCGCCGGCGTCGGGCAGGATTGGATCTCCGGCGATGCAACGCTCAATGTGGATTTCGCCAATGCCACGATAGACGGGGTCGTTGCCAATCGAGGCGGGCTCGACCCTTACGCCGACCTGATCCTGCAGACCACGGCGCTGAGCCCGGATGGCAGCTTTGCCGGTGCGACCTCGGGCGGGAATCGAATCGCCGTTTTCAATACTGCCTCCCCGGGCAACTACGGCGGCTTTGTTCTGGAACAGGGCGGATCGGGTCTGGTCGGGGCGGTGAGCCTGGACCATTCCAGTCCTGTCACGTCAAGCACCGAATACGGGGCGTTCTATGCACAATAGGCGCGGCATTGGCCCGCCCGGCGCCCCTTGATCCGGTCGCAAATGGCGGACCCGCAGGTGAAGGAACCGCCAGGCTCTGCACAGCGCAAGCGGTTCCAGACCGCGTTCCAGACTTTTGCAAGAGCCTTGCCCCCTAGCTCCCCCGGTAGGTCGAATAGCCGAACGGCGAAATCAGCAACGGCACATGGTAATGCGCGCCCGCGTCCGAAATGCCGAACCGGATCGGGATCACATCCAGAAACCGCGGGCTTTCCGGTGCCGCACCCACCGCATCCAGGTAATCGCCGGCATGGAACACCAGTTCGTAAACCCCGATGCGAAACTCGCTCGCCGGCAACATCTGCGCATCCGTGCGCCCATCGGCATTGGTCACCATCGCGTGGATGAACTCGCGCGCATCGCCCAGCCGGAACAGCTCGATATGCATCCCCGCCGCCGGCACCCCGCGCGCCGTATCCAGCACATGTGTCGTCAGAAAACCCTCGGCCATCACCTGTTCCTTTCGCTTTTCCCTATCATTGCCCTGATCGCGCAGAAAAATCGACCTCTGCGCGAGATAACAACTGTTTTCGTATTTTTTTGATAATCATCCCGGATTTTTCGCGTATTCAGGGGAAAACGAAAGCGAGCACCATGGCAGACCGCTACCCCAGAGACATGCGCGGCTATGGCCCGACGCCGCCCGCGGCCAACTGGCCCGGCGGCGCGCGCATCGCCGTCCAGTTCGTCGTGAACTACGAAGAGGGCGGCGAAAACAACACCCTGCACGGCGACGCCGCCTCCGAAGCCTTCCTTTCGGAAATCGTCGGCGCCGCCCAGTGGCCCGGCCAGCGCCACTGGAACATGGAGAGCATCTACGAATACGGCGCCCGCGCCGGCTTCTGGCGGCTCCACCGGATGTTCACCGGGGCAAATATCCCGGTCACCGTCTACGGCGTCGCCACCGCGCTGGCCCGCTCGCCGGAACAGGTGGCCGCGATGCAGGACGCCGGCTGGGAAATCGCCAGCCACGGCCTCAAATGGGTCGAATACAAGGACTGCCCCGAAGACGTCGAACGCGAGCACCTGGCCGAAGCCATCCGCCTGCACGGCGAGGTCACAGGGGAGCGCCCGCGCGGCTGGTATCTCGGGCGCTGCTCGATGAACACCGTGCGGCTCGTGGCCGAAGAGGGCGGCTTTGCCTATATCTCGGATACCTACGACGACGATCTGCCCTACTGGAAACGCATCGGCACCCGCGACCAGCTGATCATCCCCTACACGCTGGACGCCAACGACATGCGTTTTGCCACGCCCCAGGGCTTCAACGCGGGCGACCAGTTCTACAGCTACCTGAAGGACGCGTTCGACACGCTCTACGCCGAGGGCGGGCGGATGATGAGTGTCGGCCTGCACTGCCGCCTGATCGGCCGGCCCGGCCGCGCCGCGGCGCTCAGACGCTTTCTCGACTACGCGCAGGGCCACGAAGGCGTCTGGTTCCCGCGGCGCATCGACATCGCCGACCACTGGGCCGAACACCACCCGCCGCAAGACGTCGAACGCCCCTCGGAAATGAGCCGCGAGCGTTTCGTCGAGGCTTTCGGCTCCGTCTTCGAACATTCCCCCTGGGTCGCCGAACGCGCCCACCGGCTCGAACTCGGCCCGGCCCATGACTGCGCCGCCGGCGTGCACAACGCGCTCGCGCGCGCCTTCCGCTCGGCCCCCGAGGAAAAGCGCCTCGCCGTGCTCACCGCCCACCCCGACCTCGCCGGCAAGCTGGCGGCGGCGAAAAAGCTCACCGCCGAAAGCACCGCCGAACAGGCCAGCGCCGGGCTGGACGCGCTGACCGACCAGGAACGCGCCGCCTTCAGCGAGTTGAACGCGCGCTACACGGAAAAATTCGGCTTCCCCTTCATCATCGCGGTCAAGGATCACGACAAGCCGGCGATCCTCGAAGCCTTCAAGACCCGCCTCGAAAACGACCGCGACCGCGAATTTGCCGAGGCCTGCCGCCAGGTTGAACGCATCGCCTGGCACCGGCTCAAGGACATGCTGCCATGAGCTATTTCACCCCCCGCGGCGGCCTGCCCGGCCAGTCCGAACGCCTCTACGCCCCGGCCGTGTTCACGCCGTCCTACGCGGTGATCCCGGCCAGCGTGATGACCGACATCGTCACCTCCAACCTGCCGCTCTGGGCCGATACCCGCGCCTGGGTGCTGGCCCGCCCGATGACCGGTTTCGCCGAAACCTTCGCCCAGCTGATCGTCGAGGTCGCGCCCGGCGGCGGCTCAACCGAACCCGAACCCGACCCCCAGGCCGAGGCCGTTATCTTCGTCACCGACGGCACCCCGACGCTGACGCTCGCCGGCACCA
>Ga0256839_1006435_pt1 | contig 10276 bp, 7 predicted proteins | sample 354166metaG_FD_185968 | JGI IMG/M metagenome (GOLD analysis project Ga0256839, IMG submission 185968) | Hydrothermal vent microbial communities from Mid Atlantic Ridge, Atlantic Ocean - 354-166 | ecosystem: Environmental > Aquatic > Marine > Hydrothermal vents | place: Atlantic Ocean: Mid... | reverse complement strand
TCGGTGCTCGAGCACCTGGCCTGCAATATCGCCCGCTATCACCTGTGGGCAGACGGCGCCTCGGAGGCGGTGAAACAGCGCCGCGACGAGGCGGTGAAATTCCTCACCGCCATCGCCGCCGGCCGGGTCAGTCTCGGCCTGTCCGACAGCGGCACCCGCGCCACGCCCAGCGACGGCGCGCAGATGGAATCCGGCGGCCGCATCTTCGGCCGCGACCAGGGCGGCTTCATCTGATGACCAATCTGGACCTCACGGCCCTGGACGATGCCGTGCTGGACAAGCTGCGCGCCGATATCCACGAGCTGCGCACCGTGGACACCATCGGCGCCGAGGAGCAGCTTACGGCGCCGGCCAGCGACCCGCTGCCGGCCGCCTACACCCTGATCAACGGCGCCGTGTACGACCCGGCAGATGGGGTCAGCGGCTACCAGAGCGGCGACGTCACCGTCACCGTGTTCGTGCGCGCCCGCAACCTGCGCGGCGGCAGCGCGGCCCGCAAGCGCAGCGGTGGCGCCTACGACCTCATCGCCGGCGTCATCCAGACCCTGCTGGGTTACGCACCGGCCACCTGCGGCCCGTTGCAGCTGGTGGAAATCAGCGCGTTCTCCGTCGGCCGCAACAACGCCACCTACGCGGTGAGATTCGCCGCAGACACCTACGAGGAGTCCTGACATGCCCATCCGACACGGACGCAACACGCAACTGCTCCTGCAGCGCGAGACCACCTTCCGCACCCCACCTGCCACGCCCGCCGCCTACCGCATGAAGTGGAGCGAGCTGGAGTTCGGCCGCGACCCCCAGCGGCAGGAAGACCCCACCATCCAGAACACCCCGCTGGCGGTGAAAAAGGATCCCGGCGACGAGATCTTCGGCGGATCGCTCAAGGCCATCCTCTGCCTCAACGACATCGGCCAGTGGTTCACCCTGCTGTGGGGCACGCCGGTGACCACCGGCATCGGTCCCTACACCCACACCTGGACCCTCAGCCTGGCCGCGCGCCCCTCCGCGCTGCTGGAGCTCGGCTACCTGACAGCGAGCAAATACCCGCAGTGGCTGGGCGTAATGCTCAATACCCTAAGCTGGGACATCAAAGAGGCGGACCAGTCGATCAGCATGGAATTCATGGCCGGTGAGGAGGTCGTACCCGAGCCCACCGCGCCCTTCGACGCCGCACCCACCAGCTACGCCAAGAACCGTGCCTGCGCCAAGGGCGGCGAGATCTACGACGTCCAGGGCGCTTCCACCCTGGGCCGCATCAGCAAGGCTAGCGTCAAGATCAGCAACGACCTCGAGGGCCAGAACGTCGCCGACGGCAAGGACGGCTATGGCGAGATCCTGCTCGGCCAGCCCAGCATCGAGGGCAGCGTCACCGTGCTGTTCGACGACGGCACCAACATCTTCGACCACGCCCGCGACCATGCCAGCAAGCCCATGACACTCATCAGCCGCAATGCCGACGACAGCGCCCGCCTGCAGCTCAACCTGCCGGCCGTGGAATTCGACGAGGCCAAGCACAAGATCGCCACCTCCAAGGGCCTGCTGGTGGACACCAACTGGCGCGCACATGCCGACGCCACCGCGCCTACCCTGGTGCTCACCAACGGCATCAGCAGCTACTGATGGAGGACATGGACATGGCAAACAAGACACAGACACAGGCACCGGTCACCTACCACGATCAGCACTACGTGGCACGGACAATCAGGGTCGGTAGGGATGAGCTGCGTGTGGCAAACAGCCGCATCACCGTCACCGACCCGGCCCACATCAAGGCCCTGGACAAGCTCCACGGCCTCGTCAGGGAGGGCAAGTAAATGCTGGTTTTGGGCGGCGTTAAACAACGTGTGGAATGGTCCGATGCCGGCGTCTGGCTCGACCTCGTGCCGCTGCCGGAAGACGCCGATCAGCGCTACATCGAGCAGACTATGACCGAGGTGCGCGACGATGACGGCAAGCTGACCAATATCCACCGCGACACCGCGCGCTACGCGCAGCTGGTCGGCCGCCACTGCATCAAGGACTGGGGCGGCGTAGTGGATGCCGATGGCCAGCCGGTAGCCTGCACGCCGGAAGCCATCGACGACCTCATGCGCATCTCACAGGCGCAGGAATTCGTTTTCTCCCGCGTCAAGGGCCTCGCCCTCTACCGCCGGCAGGAGATCGACGACGCGGGAAACGCCTGACCGCCCTGGTCCGCTGGGTGCGCCAGGGCGGGCCACAGGCGCTCGATGCCCTGCACGATTTGGGCGAGCAACCGGCCGCGGAGGACCTGCCGCCGCCACTGCGCTGGGAGTCGCCACTATGGCGGCTCTATTTGTCCCTGGCCGGGCAATGGAGATGGGGACCGCGCGGCCCGGTAGCCCTCGACATCGGCGTTTTCATGCCGCGGATCGAGGCCAGAGGCTGGGATATCGATGTAGCCCTGGATCTGCTGCGCCGCATCGAGGTGGAATTTCTGACTCCGGAGGAAACCGATGGCTGAACCGAAAGTCCGCGTCGTCCTCACCATCGACGGCAAACAGTACGAGGCCGGCCTGGACAGCGCCGACGACAAGACTGCGCGCTTTGGCCGGACCAGCAAGACCACAGCCGCCGGCGTCAGCCAGCTCTCCGGCGCCGTCAAGCTGCTGGCCGGTGGTTTTGCCGGCATCCAGCTTGGCCGCCTCATCTCGGACGTCAACCGCACCAGCGTCGAGTTCGAGGCCCTTAGAAACAAGCTGGCCTTTGCCACGGGTGGCGCCGAAGAGGCCGCCAACTCGATGGAGTTTGTCCGCACAGAGGCCGATCGTCTCGGCCTCGAGCTGACCACCACAGCCGGCTCCTATGCCACCATCGCCGCCGCCGCCAGGGGCACCGCCCTCGAGGGCGACGCGGTGCGCGATATCTTCCTCGGCGTCGCCGAGGCATCCACGGCCCTGTCTTTGTCCTCCGAGCAGAGCGAGGGCGCCCTGCTGGCCCTCTCACAAATGATCAGCAAGGGCACCGTACAGGCTGAAGAGCTGCGCGGGCAGCTCGGTGAGCGCATTCCCGGTGCGTTCCAGATCGCCGCCCGTGCGATGGGCGTTACTACCAGTGAACTGGGCAAGATGCTCGAACAGGGCCAGGTCATGGCCGACGACTTCCTGCCGCGCTTTGCCGCCGAGATGCGGCGCACCTTTGGCCAGGCGGCAGTAGATAATGCCGATAGTGCCCGCGCACAATTCAATCGGCTGAACAATGCCGTTACAGATCTCAAGCTGAGTATTGGCGCCAGCGGCTTAACAGGTGCGACGGTCGCGGCTGCGCAAGAACTGGCTGGCATTGTCACAGCGCTGAATATGTCATCCGGCGCAGCAAATGACGCACAGGCCAGCTTCGACCCATTGCGACAGACACTGCGTGTCATAGCATTTACGGCCGTCAAACTAAAAAATGAGCTTGTTGATATCGGCGACCTGATGGGTGCATGGGCGGCCGTCGCCGCGGCTGGCGTCGATTTCGGTCCAGGTTATTTTGCCCGTTTTGAAAGTGCCTGGAACACCATCAGCGAAGCACGCAAGCAGAAGCGTGAGCAGATCTTGAGTGACGAACAGGCCTTCGTCGCCGCCCTTGAGGGCATCGGCCAGCCGGCCGCAACGGGCAGCCAGCCGAAAACACCAGGTGTTTCGCCACCGCCAGCCGCTGGCAGTACACCCGGTGCTGGCGGTGCACAGGAAGGCCCATCCACCCTGGAGCAGCAACTCCAGCGCCAACTCGCCCTCTACGGCCGGACCGGCGAAGCCGCCAAGGTCCGCTACGAGGTCGAGCAGGGCAGTCTGGCCAACCTCAGCCAGGCGCAGAAAGACCGCCTCATCGACATGGCGGAAGAGCTGGAATTCCGCAAGGCCAACGAAACCGCCATCAAGGAGGCCATCGCCACGCAGAACGAGGCCATCGAGGCCGACCGCCAGTTCGCCGAGGCCAAGAGGCAGGCAGCGGAAGCAAATCTTGCCGCCATCGAGCAGGTCACCATGACGGAGGCAGAACGAGAGAACGCCCGCTATCAGGAGCAGCTCGCACAGCTCGACGAAGCCGAGCGGCTCAAGCTGGACACGCTCGTGGGTTACGACGAGCTGCGCCAGCGCCTGGCCATCGAGCATGAGCAGCGCTTGAGCAAGATCACGCTCGCAGGACTTACCGAGCGCGAGAAATTCCAGCAGCTGTCAGCGGGCGCCCAGGCCAAGACCATTTTCGGTTTTCTCGCCTCAACCACTGCCGCCGCTGCCCGCCACAATCGAGCCCTGTTCCGCATTAATCAGGTAGCCGGCATCGCCAATGCCATTATCTCAACGCAAGAGGGTATGGCGAAGGCGCTGACATTTGGTCCCATTCTCGGCCCGCCGCTCGCAGCCATCGTTGCCGCCGCCGGCGCGGCGAATGTCGCCGCCATTGCCTCGGCGAAATTCGGTGGCGGCGGCTCAATTGGCACGTACTCTGCCAGTCCTGCTACTGGCCTGCCGACGCAAACGACGGCCGCGGCAGATCCCTATGCCAGCTCCGCCTCAGCCAACACCGCCGCCAACACCGGCGGCACTACCATTATCGAGGTCGCCGGCCGCGATACCGATACCGTCACCCTGGCGCAGATGGACCAGATCTGGGAGCAAATGCAGGACGCCATCGAGCGTGGTGACCGCATCCTGTTCCGCCGCAACAGCGCCCAGGGCCTCGAGCTGACCGAGGCCGCCGCATGAGCAGCGTGACCTACACCGCCACCCGCTCGGTCGTCGCCAGCCATACTGCCGGCAATAACTACGCCCTGGATTTCAGCGCCGGCAAGCTCGACCGCAAGAGCAAGACCGCCCGCAAGACCCACACCTCACGCGGTGGCCAAAGCGAGACCCTGCGCTACCGCCAGACCATAACCTGGGACATCACCACTACCCGCATCAGCGGCGCCAACATGCCCCTGCTGCGCGAGTTCCTCGACTCCGTGGATGGCGGCGAGGTATTCACATTCGACCCCTATGGCACCGCCGCTGCGCCGGACAACCCCGTCAACTGCAAGCTGGACAGTAACGGCTACAGCGAAACCCGCCACGGCGGCACCGATTCATTCCGCGTCTCGTTCCGCGTAAGAGAGATTTAAGGGCCAATCAATGCGCGTTGACAATGTCACCTATGCCGATTTCCGCCGCTCCGAAGCCAAAGACGTCCGCTACGTCATCAGCATCAATTTCGGTGATGATGCCAATCCCCGGATGCACTATTTCACGTCGCATGCCGACTGCGCCGTTCCTGCCGACGCAACAAGCGTCAGCTATGACGTCATCGAGAACATCTCCGGCCAACAACAGAAGCTGGATTTATTGCGCGCACGCTCAGACATCGGCGGAGTGAATTTCAGCGTCATCGACCCCCTGGGCGCAGTCACCACCGTTATCACCGACCAACGCGCCGCCGGCTACGGCCTGCGCCATAAAGAGGTTGTCGTCTATCTCGGTGGTAAAGGCTTTGCCTGGGCAGACTACGTCGTCGCCGCCACCGTCATCATCGACAGCCGCGAATGGCAAGACGGCCTGCACAAATTCAGCTGTTCGGACATCCAGCGCACAACACGCAAGCAGATTTTCGACCGCCGCAAAACCACCCTGCGCAACAGCATCACCCAGGACGATACCGTGCTGCCCGTCTACAGCACGGCCGATTTCGAGTTCAACACCCACGGCCCGAGCTATTCCGATGCGCCCAACCTGCGCGTGATCTACGTCGACATCGAGGACGAAACGGTCCGCATCACGGACAAAGTCGATGCGCCCATCAGCATCACCGGCACCGACATCAGTACCAGTGCCGCAGACAACTCCATCAACAGCACAACCACCGACTTGTCCGTGTTCGCCCAGGGCCAGCAGATCGTCATCTCTGGGACCAATGATGGCATTTACCATATCGCCCAGCCGCCGACCACCAACAAGATCATCGTCACCGAGAGCCTCACGACCACCGCCGCAGGCCCCACAGTCAATATCCTCGCCGATGTCCAGTTCTACAACTGCGTACGCGGCGCGCTCAACACCAAGCCGGCAGAACACAAAGTCGATGCCACTGCCGACGCCGACCGTCGTACCAAGGTCACGGAGCGCATCTACATCGAGATGCCACTGCTCAAGATGGCCCTGGCGGTGCTCACCGGTAACGTCAACGGCCAACCCGACCCGTTCCCCAGCAACTGGACGCTTGGCATCCCTACCAAATGGGTGGCCACCAGCACCTTCACCGATCACCCGGACTGGTGGGACACCACCGACGACACTGCCGGCTTCCAGGTGCGTTTCAATGGTCTGAAAAAACGTGACGGCAAGAAGTTCGTCGAAGAGCAGCTGATGCGCCTGCAGGGTGCTTTCTTGCGCGTGCAGGCCGATGGCCAACTCGCGCTGCGGCGCAAGGCGCGCGTGTCCGCAAAGGCTGCCTACGTCGAGGTGCTGGACGAGACCAATCTGGTCGAGTGGACTGCGCTCAAAGAGGACATGAACGCCGTCCACAATGCGTTTACCATTCACTGGAATGCCGATCCAAAAACGGGCGAGCCAAATCGCCACCTGACGCTTTTCGATCCCTATTCATACGATTTGAATGGCGAAGCCAACCCGCTGGAAATGACCTTTGAGGGCCTCAGTGGATTTACGACTACCCAAGCCACCTTGTCCCTGTTGCGCGACTCCGCGCGAGACATGTTTGCCGGGCCGCCACTCCTTGCGACGGTAAAAGCCCTGCCAAGCTATAACCACCTCGAGCCCGGCGACGTCGTGCGCTGGCGCACGTCATTGGTACGCGATCCGGTTGATGGTGGCAACCTCGACAGATCGTTCATCGTCATTGGTGTGCGTAATGACTGGCTGACTGGTGGTGTGGTCCTTATGCTGTTTGGATCGTCGCAGGAAGCCAAGCCTATCAATGATGCCGAATCTGCAACACTACTACCCGACTCGGCCTACACTGTAGGGCAAGAGATTAGGGCCTATTTAGACGCCAAATACACAGGCGCCAATGGCACCAAATACACGGTTAACGGTGGTGTTCTCCACATTATCGATGATGTGGAATTTGCAGGTGCTGCTGATCTGTCAGTAGGGGGCAACTACTACTATTTGGGTGATGTAGTCTTTGATCAATTAAATAGTAGCGGTAACAAAATCACCGTGCTCATTGATCAGAACGTGCGATTCTGGTTTAGAGGTTTTTATGATTACCGCTGCGATATCGATGGGGTAGGGCGAGGTCTGCCTGGTGGCGTCCGTGAACCTGACGCATCGACATACAGTTATAGTGAGCGGGGCCAGGCTGGGGTACTAGGAAACACGCAAGCTGGCGGCGGTATGGATTTCCGCTCGGTGACGGCACCTAATAATTCTTTTAGGCTACGTGTCTATTCCGCAGAGTATGGGTTCAACAGAATTGCAGGAACGAATTCTGGATACTATTACGGCCTAAAAACTGTTGGAAAATATCAAGCCTTACCGTTCTACTCGATACGCAATAATGGCAGTAGCCTTGACGGGTTGCCAGATGATTTGCGTGGCTCATCGGGTAGTGTTGGTGGGTCTGCATGGCAAACAGGTAGTCTTCCGGATGCTGTCGGTGGTAATGGCGGTAATGGTGCTGCGTCATTGACTGTTGTTTGTCGTGGTATTTCTGCTGGAGCCAGCGCAACGGTCAATCTCAGTGGTGCACCTGGCCAGGACGGCCAACAGATAACATCTGCAAACAGTGGTGGCAATGTCGTCTCAGGTAGTGGTGCAGGTGGCTACCCGTCCGGGTTTCTGATCGTATTGGACGGGCAGAATGCCACCGAGACTGGTGTCCGGGACAGCTTCGTGGCAAATGTCGGTCAATCGAATCTTCTTGGCACAAGAGCTCCAACAAAAACATTCACTGCCGCCCAGGGCGACACAACCCTATATCGCAGCTTCTTCGAGCCATACCAAGCAGAGAGCAAAGTCGACGCCAACCTGCGCATCCAATACGTCCCCGTTAACGACGCCCCATCCCCAGATGCCCCAGACCTCCCAGACCGCCCCCTGACCATTAACGTCCAGGAGCAGGTGTCCACCAAAAACGGCCTCAACGAATCCGGCCTCGAGGTCTCAGTCAATCCGCCAACGGACCCCACCTACCGCGGCGCCCGCCTTGCGATCGCCAAGGCCGGCACAAATTCGTGGATTACCATCGGCGATGCCTACAATACCGAGGAGCTGGTGTACCGCGTGCCAGCCGATGGCAGCACCTACACGATCCGCGCCTTTTCCATCAGCCTCGACGAAAAGATCTCCACCGAATACGTCGAGACAACCCACACCGTCACCGCCGCCGCAGGCCGCGCCGTCATTGCCGCTGGCAACGAAATAGCCACATCGCCGACCGTCGGCCAGGCCACCAACGGCCAGGGCATCGTCCAGCGAGTCGAGTCCATCAGTGGCTACAGCCCAAATGGTGTCGAGAAATTCAAGCTCGACGCATCCACAGGCAAACTCACCGCAACGGACGCCAACATCTCTGGCCTCATTACCGCCAATGCCGGCGCCATTGGCGGGTGGAGTATAACCTACGGAAACCTCGTCTCAGGCGGCCTGACCATTGACGCAGCCAACCAGCGAGTAAGGGTAGACAACGGCGCAAACTGGGCCGAACTGTCAGCCGCCAACGGCTTCCGCGCCTGGGACCAGGTCCTCGGCCTCACTATAGACATACCCACAAATGGTGGGGCGCCAACATTATCCTCTGGCGTGATCAAGGAGATGGAATACCAGATTTACACCTCTGGCGTTATTAAAACATCTGTTGACCCAGCGACCAACGGTGGTGTGATAGTAGACCCAAATGGTGTGCAGGTATTCAATCCTGCAGGGGTACGTACAGTATTCCTCGACGGTGTCAACTCAGATCATGAGATTATCGGGAAAATAACAATAACTGCTGGCTCAAGTGGTGTTACAAACCTTGCCGACGCCGGCGCCCTCGCCGGCCAAGATGACGTCGACTGGCAGCTGCAGGTAACAGGCGCCAGCAAGCCGCAGGACAACGCCACGGTCGGCGCGACGTGGGGCTCAGACATCAACGGCCAGCCGTCGGACGTTGAGCTGCTAAATGATTATGCGGCTGTCGCGAATTACGACAAATACCTCGGCACCGACCTATCCGCCGGCGTATCCAACGCCGAGCGCGTGGATTTCAAGGTCACAAACAACACCGGCACCGACAATATCTGGTACAAGGTCGTCGAGTGGGAAGCTACTGCAAACTACGACGGCATAGGCATCAACGGCGCATTCCAGCATGGGCGTTCTGACCGCCCAACATATTTGCAGATCATCGATTTTGGGTTCAATACAGGCCTGCTGCCGGCTGTTGGGTATCAGAATTTCAAAAAGCAAATGGATCCTGGTGGCTGGGCGCAAATGCGCATTTATCAGGACACCAATACGTCAGGCAATCCGCGAATAACAGTCTATTTTGTCGTCAAAGTCTATTCGTCAGCTGTCTGCTCATTTGACATATTCCGCAAACAGACTGGGGCAACAAAAATCTGGCAACGTGGACTGTCGTTGGGCGCTGGGTACACTCCTGCCGGGACTGAGATCGTCGCTGAGCTCAATCGAGGTGTGCAGGATAATTCTGATGTCACGCGACAAAACTCGTTTGTTCCAACAATCACGTGGGAATTTCTGAATTCAGTTGATGGGTGGGTGCCAGGTAATTGCACACTGACGCCAACAGCAGACTCGATCATCGTTACCCCGACAAATGCCGATCCGATTCCAAGTGTCAACACTAATTTTGACGGTGGCCTGGCACCCATAATCAGGATGCGAGTACGCCGCAATAATGCGGCAGGATCGTGGGATGGCCGCGTGTTCTATAAAACAGCCAGTCATGGCTGGAGCGGCAACTATTACAAGCAGTTCCAGGAGCCTGATAATTTCAGCGAGTACCAAATCATTGAGCTCGATATGGCCCAGCTGACTGCTGGTGGTACTGATTGGATCGACAATACGATCACCGCTATACGTCTCGATTTTTATAACAGCTCGACGACGATTGTCGAAATAGATTGGGTCTCAGTAGGTAAGCGGGCAGTTGACGTCCTGAAGTGGCGTGGTGTGCAGGACAATGCCGACGTAACCGCCCTCAACACCGCCGCCGACACCGCCGCCGTCAACGGCAGAGCAGCCGCAGCGGTGGACAGTGACGCCGCCGCAGGCGCCACATTCACTGGCGCCGATCTCGGTGTCCAGGGCGGACTGTTGCCAAACTGGGC
>Ga0256839_1006434_pt1 | contig 10276 bp, 10 predicted proteins | sample 354166metaG_FD_185968 | JGI IMG/M metagenome (GOLD analysis project Ga0256839, IMG submission 185968) | Hydrothermal vent microbial communities from Mid Atlantic Ridge, Atlantic Ocean - 354-166 | ecosystem: Environmental > Aquatic > Marine > Hydrothermal vents | place: Atlantic Ocean: Mid... | reverse complement strand
TACACTCAATTATGCTCTCAATTCAAAAACGCAAGACATTGATAAAAAGTTTTTTTAGCATGCCTGATACGAAATACATCAATCAGGCTTTTGGTGGGTAGTGCCAATACTTATGCAACGATTAATATTTGGCTGCTTTCGGATTTTGTAATGCCTTGCTCTATAAGGAAACACTCAACATCTTTCCTGTCTTTCTCATCAAAATTGGTTATTGTCAGGCTAGAGCCGTCATGGGAAAATGAAAGTTCGGCTGTAGTATCTGCGCTGCTATTTGTCACCAAAGCTACAATATCGCTGGGCGAAAGGATTTCAATACCAAAACTATGATAAAGATTCTCTGAGGCTCTTAATATCGCTTTTTCTGATGTAATAAATCCAGTGATTTCATGATGAATACACTGAGCAATATGGTTCAGGTCAGACTCATCATTATCACTAAGAATATTTTGGTTATGGCGTTCGGGAAATACTGTGGAACGCAACTGGCTTACTATTGGTTCAAGCACCTTCGTTGAGACTTCTGGCAAAGTCGGAAGGCTTTTCGACAATGACAAGAGGGGATCATGTTTAAGCTCATGGGATTGTTTTTCTAGCTCAGACACAAACTCATGTGTGACACATATCTGACCGCTTCCATACATAGAAAATCCAAGTAACTGTTGGACAGTTGCAGCATTGCTACGATTCTTTGTTAAATCCAATATTACGTTCACGTCAACAGCATATGTGACACTTGCAAGAGTAGATTTTGTCTTTACCGTTAAGTCAGTGTGCTGAGTTTCGGATGGAAATTCGGCAGGGTCAAATAAACTGGGGACATCAAGATCTTTAACCCTTACATTGATTCTTCGGCCTGTTGTTTTTCCGCCATCGATTTGCTGAGATACTTTATATCCCTGTCGTTCCCAAAACTGATTTTCTTTAAGATCCGCAGCTACTCGCGCGGATATTGACAGGCAATTGTACTTTTCGCCGTATTTTTCCAATTCATGAAGCAAGCTGCAGGCCAAATTTTGACCACGATTCTCTTTCTGTACAAAAATTTGAAGAACGTGCAGCGATGGCAGTTTTCCTCCAAAAATGAGATGACCACAGTACGCACCTTCATCATCGGTACAAACCCAAAGCCTTCCTTGCTGCGCATGTTCCTGATAGGCAGGACGAGGTAAGAAGCCAAATGATCTCCTATTTTGATCTGCCGACCTGATAACTTGGTCGATATATGGCTCTATCAGATCACATTTCTTGAGTATCTTAAAGCTCATTTTTTCTAGTAATTATTCTTATGGGAAGATTGATCACTACCATGATGAAAAATCATTGCAAACACTCCTTATCAATGGAATTATTATTCAGTATATATTTAACATCACCAGATCAATAATAAATCCGTCACTACTTAAGCCTTATAAGTTAACAGCTTGCTCCTGAATTTTATCCAAAATTTCATCAAAATCAGGGGGGCTACCGTAATAAAGTGGCTGCGTTGTTTCAAAAGCATTTTTATATGTTTCTCTAACGTCAGTGTCAGCAATTAAAAATGCATCATTTTCCGAAATATTAAGATTATCCCCTGTTCTGAACCGCACCTTTTTCCTTTCGTGATATTCAGGTGTTCCGATGAAAGACTGCACATCAGCATGATCAAGAAGTTTTGCCAAATCGTAATAGTGGCGCATAAAGTTGACAGGAAAATCACCAGACTCTCTTTGTTGCCTGTATTTGGTGGAAACAGTCTGGAGTTTCTCGACAAAAGTATATCCCGGGTGATAGCACTTTATCTTTTTCGCACAATTATCAAAAAATGATATTGGTGAGGCGCTTGCTTTCTCATAAGCCCAAGATGCTATGTCAACTTCAGAATTGGGAGCCGTATCATCAAACCCAACCTCTAACAATATTCCATCTTTAAGGCCAGGCAACCCATCATAGTGGGATTTGTAATTTAGACGAATGCCACCACTGCGATAGTAATCACCATCATCAAATGCTATATCGCGCTCTACGCTTTCAATCCCGTCAATGGAAATATTTTCGGCTAGCCAATCATAATAATCTTTACGCGAATTTATATGAGCAGATTTTTTGGTTTGATTTTTTCCTGTAAAAACTTTAAATGAAGGCGTTGTCGAATCGGCCACAGGGTCAATATGAATATCAATATCTTCGGAGAAGCGCTCAATAATACCAAAACCTTTCGAGAGTGATGTTCCACCCTTAAGCTCAAAAATGAAACCTAAAGTGGTTAGCCCATGAAGGCAGTGCATAATCCAATAATCTTTTTCCACCAACTGAGGAATAATTCCTCGTTCCGTGGCAACGATTTGTATGAGGTCGGGGAAGTCCCCTAAATCATGAAGATAGGGAGGATTAGCTGGCATTAGCGAATACAGAATCAAAATATTTTTTACTTGCTGCATTTGCATACTGTTTGACCGCACGTTTCAACTTCCGAGATTCAAGCTGAACCGCTTTGCTACGAACACGAGCACGCACCGCATTTTGATCTTCTGCCAGATCCTTTAAGTTATTCACAAGGTCCACCAATAGAAATTCATCCGTCAGTTTTTTGGGGAACTTGTATTTGCGGCGGAATTCAAAATGATGCCCGCCCAGCTCGAAAGTTCCATGGCGCTTATAGTTGTACACCACCGTTTTATTGTAGAGTTGAGTGGTTCCTACACCGAGTTTGTTGTATGCATTAGGAGTCGTTAAAAGAAAATCGTCATCCTTCAAGAATTTTCGAACCAGCTCCATCTCGCTCGCAGGAACCTTACCAAATACAGATTCTTTCGGATGATAATAGAGCCCATTTTGAAGCTTCGTTAAAAAGCCCTCATTGACCAACTCCTGAGCATGGCGATCCACGCTTTTAGACCATTGAGCGAGGTCTGCACGGCGATATACCGTACCAGGCCGCAGATGCCGTTTGAGTTGTGCCAAGCGTTTCATGGGGATTCTCTCTCTCTGTATTGGCTTAAATATAGTCTCAGAGCACAATTTAATCAACAATATGATTAAAAATTCATGCATTAAATATCATAACCAATTGTAATTTATATTAAAAATCATTCCTCTTCGGTTAGTTCAGCTCTCTGCTGAAATATTGTTGTAAACAATATTTTGTAGAGGTTTCGCATGAGAATGGCAGAAATAGGCTTTTTCGAGTGGCAATCACGTTTCCAGAGTGAATATGGCTGTTTACAGTATCTCCAAAAGCTGAAGTGGCCAAACGGGTTTATTTGCCCCCAATGAAAAGGTTGTTCCAGAATATAAAAGATACTCAGGCAATCGGTTCAGCGGTAAAATTCCTGGGTTTTCGGGCGGGCACTCATTAAGCGCTGCGACAATCGGTGATATTGCAGCGGCACTGATCCGTTCATGGCTGTTTTTTCCTCTTCATTGCTTCTGCGCAGAGCCTCCGGTAGAATGCGTCGCTCAAAATTCGGGTTGCCCCAAAAGGCAACAAACCTTGCTTCACCGTGTTGTATCTTCTTTATTTCTTTCTGAAAGCGAAGGCGCGCGGGGGGCGTTAACCATAAGGAATGCTCGTGAGACACTACGAAATCGTGTTTCTGGTCCACCCTGACCAGAGTGATCAGGTTCCCACCATGATCGAAAAATACAAGGCAACAGTCGAAGGTGATGGCGGTAAAGTTCATCGTCAGGAAGACTGGGGGCGTCGCCAACTGGCTTATCCCATCAACAAAATCCACAAGGCGCATTATGTGCTCATGAACGTGGAGTGTACCGCTGAGGCTTTGGAAGAGCTGGAAACCGCTTTCCGCTTTAACGATGCGGTGATCCGTAACATGGTGATGCGCACCAAAACAGCAATCACAGACGCCTCTCCGCTGGCCCGTTCACGCGAAGACGAGTCTCGCGAGCGTCGTTCTGCATCGGCTGAAAAAACCGAAGCGCCGAAAGCAGACTCTGCTGCTGAAGCGGTCCCTGCTGAGGCTCCTGAAGCTGAAGCCGCTACCGAAGCCCCTGCGGCTGAAAGTGCAGCAGCACCCGTGGAAAATACCGGAAGCGCTGAGGCCTGATAGCCTCCGTTTGTTGAAAAAATGTTGAGAGGATAAGTGAATGTCACGTTTTTATCGTCGTAGAAAATATTGCCGCTTCACTGCGGAAGGCGTCAAAGAGATCGATTACAAGGATCTGAATACGCTGAAAGCCTATGTATCGGAATCGGGAAAAATTGTGCCCAGTCGTATTACTGGCACCAAGGCCAAATACCAGCGTCAGTTGACCACAGCCATTAAACGCGCCCGTGCGCTGGCGCTGTTGCCGTACAGCGATTCACACCAGTAAGTCTGGTGTTGATTTTATCACTGCCCACGGCAGAGTGGGTGGTGAGTCTGGTATGTAATGAGCGAGGCGGAATGAAGTGAAGGTGTTGGCGGAATTCATTCTGCGTGGGCCGAGTCAGGCAATACTGTTCGTTGTTGGCACAGCAGTGCTGGCCATGGTGTTGCCGCCTCTGAGCGTACTTAGCGGCGCGGCGGTTGCTCTGGTGACCTTGCGCAATGGACCACGCGCCGGGGCGATGGTGATGTTGGGCAGCACGGCTTTTGTGGCTCTGCTGGCTTACTTGTCTTTGGGCAATCTATTGCCTGGCGTAGTGTTTTTGGCTGTGCTGTGGTTGCCACTGTGGGTACTGGGCTGGGTGTTGCGCGAGACGCGTTCTCTGGCGCTGGTAACAACGGTGGCGGGTATGCTGGGCATAGTTGGCGTGCTGGCGATTTATGCCATCGTAGGTGATGTCAGTGCCTGGTGGCAGCAGATGTTGATGGCGATGTTTGAACCCGCCATGGAAGCAAATGGCCCGCTGGCTGATCGCGCGACGGTAGAGGCGATTCTGGCTGACCTTTCCAGAATCATGACCGGCATTGCGGCAGCAGGCGTGAGCCTGAACGTGCTGCTGTGTTTGTTTCTGGCACGGGCCTGGCAGGCGCAGCTATACAACCCGGGTGGTTTCCGCAGCGAGTTTCATGCGTTGCGTCTGGGACAAAAACTGGCGCTGGTGTCGCTGGGTTTTATCGCGCTCTCGCTGTTGCCGCTGGGTGTGGTGTCACACATGGCAGGCGAGATTGTGATCGTGATTCTCAGTCTGTACGTGATACAGGGACTGGCGCTGTTGCATTCGATTGTTGCCCAGCGCGGATTGCATGTGGCCTGGTTGGTGGTGCTTTATTTGGTCATGTTATTTGTTATGCCGCATCTGGTGGTATTGGTGGCGGTGATGGGACTGGTGGATACCTGGGCGGATTTTCGCCGGCGACTTGCCGCAAAATAACCGGCACGGTATACGGAACGGATTTTTTAAATCAAACATTGATGTAAGTTGAGGAAGCTGCAATGAACGTAATTTTATTGGAACGGGTGCAAAATCTGGGTGACCTGGGTGATCAGGTGAGTGTGAAGGCCGGTTATGGCCGTAACTTTTTGATTCCGCAAGGCAAGGCAGTGTCTGCCAGCAAGGACAATGTTGCCAAATTTGAAGCTCGTCGTGCTGAGCTGGAAAAGGCTGCTGCGGAAAAGCTGGCCGCTGCCGAAGTTCGCAAGACGGCTTTGGAAGCGCTGGAAATTACCATTACCCAACAGGCCGGTGAGGAAGGCAAACTGTTTGGTTCTGTGGGGACTCATGACATCGCCGAGGCGATTACGGCGGCTGGCGCCGAAGTGAGCCGTGCCGAGGTGCGTTTGTCGGAAGGTGCGCTGCGTCAGGTCGGTGACTACGAGGTCAGTATTGAATTACACAGTGATGTGCAGGCCGCAGTGAAACTCAGTGTGGTTGCTGAAGCTTAATCCTGCACGTACGTTCTTTGCCAGCAGGCGGGACACATTGTAGAGAGGTCAGGCGGCATCCCGGGGCAGCTTCGGGGTGCCGCTTTTGTTTTTTTATTGCCGGATGTTTTTCTGCCTGTGTCTTACCGTTTTATCCCGGTCTTTTCGGCCACAATCAGGTAACATGATGCGACGATGAACGAGTTAGAGTATCCACCCGAAATCGCCGACATGGCTACCGAAGCGTTGCGTATGGCTCCGCAGTCTGTGGAGGCCGAGCAGTCTGTGCTGGGCGGTTTAATGCTGGACAACGACGCCTGGGACAAGGTCGCTGATCTGGTGGTGGAAGAGGACTTTTATCGTCGTGACCACCGCTTGGTTTTCCGCGCTGTTGCCAGTCTGGCATCGCACAGCAATCCTTTTGATGTCGTCACACTTTCCGAATGGCTGTCGCAACAAGATTTGTTGGACGAGGCAGGTGGCCTGGCCTATCTGGGGGCGCTGGCCAAAAACACACCCAGTGCGGCCAATATCAAGGCCTATGCCGAAATTGTGCGTGACCGTTCGGTGCTGCGCCAGCTCATTACCGTGGGTAATGATATCAGCGGCAGCGCTTATCAAACCGAAGGCCGCACCACCGAAGAATTGCTGGATGGCGCTGAAAGTGCGGTATTCAAAATTGCCGAGCAGGGCGCGCGCGGTAAAAAAGGGTTTACCGCCATCAAGGATTTGCTGGTTAAGGCGGTGGATCGCATTGACGAGCTGTTTCAGCAGGACAATCCTATTACCGGTGTACCGACAGGCTGGGACAGTTTTGATGAAATGACCTCTGGCCTGCAAAAAGGTGATTTGGTGATTGTTGCCGGTCGTCCTTCCATGGGTAAAACCTCTTTTGCCATGAATATCGCCGAGCATGCGGCCATCAAGGGTGGCGTACCTACTGCTGTATTCAGTATGGAAATGCCCGGTGAGCAACTGGCGATGCGTATGCTGTCGTCGCTGGGACGTATTGACCAGCACAAAATCCGTACCGGTAAACTGGAAGATGAGGACTGGCCACGATTGACTTCGGCGGTGGGTATTCTCGCTGATGCGCCGTTGTTCATTGATGACACACCGGCGCTGTCGCCCAATGATCTGCGTGCCCGTGCCCGTCGCCTGAGTCGTGAACACGGCCTGGGACTGGTGGTGATTGATTATTTGCAATTAATGCAGGTGCATGGCAGTAAAGAAAACCGTACCAACGAAATCTCTGAAATTTCACGTTCACTGAAAGCCCTGGCCAAGGAGCTGGAAGTGCCGGTGATTGCGTTGTCGCAGCTTAATCGTGGTCTGGAACAGCGCCCCAACAAACGTCCGGTGATGTCGGATCTGCGTGAATCCGGTGCTATTGAGCAGGACGCTGATGTGATTGCCTTTATTTATCGTGACGAAGTGTATAACGAAGACAGCCCGGACAAAGGCACCGCAGAAATTATCATTGGCAAACAGCGTAATGGCCCCATCGGTACCACGCGCCTGACTTTTCTGGGCCAGTTCACCCGCTTTGAAAATTTTATTCATGACATCTATTCCGATGACGGCGGCTATTCGCACTCGGGTCCAGGGGCATGAGCCGGGCGGCACACGCCGTCATTGACCTTGATGCCCTGCGCCATAATCTGCAACGGGCCCGGGCAGCTGACCCCGAAGCCAGACAGTTTCTCGTCATCAAAGCCGACGCTTATGGCCACGGTTTATTGCCGGTGGCACAGGCACTGAACGATGCTGACGGTTTTGCTGTGGCCAGTCTCGAAGAGGCACTGGTGTTACGTGAGGCGGGTATTCATCAACCTGTTCTGTTGCTCGAAGGATTTTTTCACCCTGACGAGTTAGCCAAAATTCAACAATACCGGTTAGATATCGTGGTACATCATGCGGCACAACTGGATGCCCTGGAATCTTTGGTCCGGCAGCAGGATATTGTAAAGCCGGTGAACGTCTGGCTGAAAGTGAATACCGGCATGCACCGCTTGGGTTTTGCCATGGCGTCCGTGTCAGCGGCATGGGCACGGCTCAGTACCTGTGATGCAGTGAATCAGCCGCCACGGCTGATGACCCACCTGGCCTGTGCTGATGATTTCCACAGTACCCGCACCCAGCAGCAAATCGACGCTTTTAACCGGGTGTTACCCGGCGTGCAGGCTGAGCGCAGCATCGCCAACTCGGCGGGCATTCTGGGCTGGCTGGGCAGTCGTGCTGACATTGCTCGTCCCGGCATCCTGCTTTATGGTGTTTCTCCCTTTTTGAACGAAACCGGCGCTGAACGCCGCCTGCGCCCAGTGATGACCCTGCGCAGTGAACTGATTGCGATCAACGTATGTCAGGCGGGCGATGCGGTAGGTTATGGCGGTCACTGGGTTTGTCCTGAAAGCATGTCTGTTGGTGTGGTGGGCATCGGTTATGGCGATGGCTATCCCCGCCACGCACCGACGGGCACACCCGTGTTGGTCAATGGTGTGGAGGTGCCACTTGTTGGACGTGTTTCCATGGATATGATTTGTGTGGACTTGCGTGGCTTGCCCGATGCGCAAATTGGTGATGAGGTGGTGTTGTGGGGAGAAGGTCTGCCTGCGGAAACCGTGGCGCGTGCGGCGGGTACCATTGCTTACGAATTATTTTGCAGCGTTACCGCGCGTGTACCGCGTAATTACGTGTAGGGTGGAACAAGCGTAGCGGTTCCACCAAACGGAAAAGAGACATATTCAAGGTTCGGTCAGCTATCGATGTTCACCTTGATTCACCGTTTGCTGGTGGGTTGTTGTTGCATAAGGGTTTTGTTTTTCGTGTTTTCAGTATATCGGTGGAACCGCTGCGCTTGTTCCACCCTACGGTTTTGTGCTGTGTTGCATGGAGCGGAATAAAAAATGATCAATATCCCAACTTCACTATTTTCCCGGTATGTACCCACAGGGAATAAAGACAGTGTCCACCCTGCGAAATCGAATATTAACCCTTGTATAACGAGAAATAGATAACATGGCGAAAAGCAAAATCGCTTACGTGTGCAGTGATTGTGGTTCGGATTTTCCCAAATGGCAGGGCCGCTGTGATGATTGCGGTGCATGGAATACCCTGTCGGAATTTCGCATCGGCAATGCGTCGGCGGGTCATAGCGATAAACCCGGAGCCGGGCAGTTTGCCGGTTATGCGGGCAGTTTGTCGGATGTGAAAACCCTGGCCGAGATCGACCTGACCGAGCTGCCGCGTTTGGGCACGGGGGTTGATGAACTGGACCGGGTATTGGGCGGCGGGCTGGTACCGGGTTCGGCGATTCTTATCGGTGGCCACCCCGGTGCGGGTAAAAGCACCTTGCTGTTACAGGTGTTGTGTCGCCTGGCTCAAACGCAAAGTGCCATGTATGTGACCGGTGAAGAATCTCTGCAACAAGTTGCCATGCGCGCGCAGCGTTTGTCCCTGCCCACAGACAGCCTGAAAATGCTCAGCGAAACCAGCGTGGAAAGCATTTGCGCCATGGCCGAAAAACACAAGCCTAGATTACTGGTGGTGGATTCCATTCAGGTCATGAGCCGTGAAGGTATACCATCGGCTCCCGGCGGTGTGGCGCAGGTACGTGAATGCGCGGCTTATTTGATTCGCTATGCCAAACTGAGCAATACCGTGCTGATTCTTGTCGGCCATGTGACCAAAGACGGCACCCTGGCCGGGCCCAAGGTGCTGGAGCACATGATCGATTGCTCGGTGATGCTGGAGAGTTCCACCGACAATCGTTTTCGTACTTTGCGCGGGGTAAAAAACCGGTTTGGTGCGGTGAATGAGCTGGGTGTCTTTGCGATGACCGAAAAGGGATTGCGCGAAGTGAAAAACCCCTCGGCGATTTTCCTCTCGCGTGCCGATGAACCCGCAGCAGGCAGTGTGGTGATGGTGGTATGGGAAGGGACACGGCCTATTCTGGTAGAGCTTCAGGCGCTGGTGGATGACAGCAATTATGGCAATCCCCGGCGTCTGGCAGTGGGCGTGGATCAAAACCGTTTGTCCATGTTGATCGCTGTGTTGCATCGTCACGGCGGTGTGCAAGTGGGTGATCAGGATGTGTTTATTAACGTCGTGGGTGGCTTGAAAGTGCTGGAGACCAGTGCAGACCTGGCCTTGTTGCTGGCACTTATTTCCAGTTTGCGCGACCGTCCGCTGTCTACGGATCTGGTGGTGTTTGGCGAAGTAGGGCTGTCGGGTGAAATCCGGCCAGTGCCCAGTGGTCAGGAGCGCCTGAATGCTGCGGCCAAACACGGTTTCCGGCAGGCCATTGTGCCCGAAGCCAATGTGCCCAGGGGCGGCATCAAAGGTATGAAAATCGTGGGCGTAAAAACCCTGGCGGCGGCTTTGGCGGCTCTGTAGATGAGGCTGGTTATGCCGTCTGCCTATCATTCAGTATTTGCTTTTTACCAAACATATAGTGTAATGGCACATCTTGTATTCAACACCATGA
>Ga0256839_1006433_pt1 | contig 10278 bp, 11 predicted proteins | sample 354166metaG_FD_185968 | JGI IMG/M metagenome (GOLD analysis project Ga0256839, IMG submission 185968) | Hydrothermal vent microbial communities from Mid Atlantic Ridge, Atlantic Ocean - 354-166 | ecosystem: Environmental > Aquatic > Marine > Hydrothermal vents | place: Atlantic Ocean: Mid... | reverse complement strand
CAGCCGGGCTGGCGCAGGGCCTCGTGCAGGGCGCGCGCCTGCCGCACGCCGGTGCGTGGCGAGGTGGAGATGATCCAGCTTCCGCCTGCCTGCGCGCGCAATTGCTCCACGGCCTGCCCCAGCCGCGCGGCATCGGTGGCATCGAACAGCAGCGGCCAGCGCGCACCGCCCACCAGCACGCCGATCCATGGACGCGGCAGGTGGGCAAGCTGGCGCTGCCAGTGCTCCAGCACCTCTTCATCAGCAGCGGGTGGCTGCGCCGGGGGCAGGTCCAGCATCACCACGTTGGGTGCATCTTCCGGCAGGCCGTATTGCGGCGTGGTGAGCAGCAGGTCGAACCAGTGCAGCGGCGCGCGCGGACGGCCCAGCCAGACGATGCGCGCTGCCCGGTTGCGCTGCCGTATCCAGCGCGCCACCGGCACGGCGCGGCGGCCCACGCCAATGACGAGATCGGGCCACGGTGGCTGAATGCACGCGCGTGCCTGCGGGTTCAGCACCTGCAGGGTCGGTGGCAGCAGCGCGTTGGGAAGGGCGCGCACGGCACTCCAGGCAAGCGGCTTTTCCTCCAGCATGGGGGTGCACGGCAGGTGCTCTGCCGCCTTTGCCACCACCAGCTCACCCAGCGCCCGCACCTGGGCGTTGTCGCCGGTGCGGTGGCCGGTGAGCAGCCAGATGCATGGTGCTTGCACCCCCTGCCGTGGTTGCCCTGCCCTGCCCTGCCTGTTCGCCGTCAAGGCCCCCTCCCGTTGCGGCCATTCGCACCTGCTTTTCCGCTTTCTGCGCAAGCATGCGAAGTGGCTTAGGGCAGATGCCGCAGGCGGGCAAGTGCGGCTGATGCCGGGTGCTGCGAGTGCGGATGTCAGCGCGGGCGGGCGCTGCCGAAATAGTGCCACGTGAGCGACTTGGGGCGCGGCAGGAGGTAGAAGTTTTCCATGTGCTCGATGTCGAAGCCGGCGTCCTTCAGCCTTTCGGCAATGTCGCGGTTGAGGTTGCAGCCACCGGCCAGCGGCCGCCACAGGGGATTGAGCAGGTCCTGCGTGCGGGCAACGCGCGGCTCGGCAGCACGGCCATGCTCGCACAGCAGCAGCCGCCCGGAGGGTTTCAGCACGCGGCGAAACTCGGCCAGCGCGGCTTCGAGATCGGGGATGGAACAGCCGGTGTAGGTGAGCAGCACGGTATCGACACTGCCATCTTCCAGCGGCAGGGCCTCTGCCGTGCCTTCCACCAGCTCCACGCTCACCGGCGCGGTTTCGGCACGCTGCCGCGCCAGGTCGAGAAATGGCGCGGCAGGGTCGATGCCGATGACGTGCTTCACGCAGGCAGCATCATACAGTGAAAGATTCAGCCCCGTTCCGACGCCCGGCTCCAGCACCACGCCCTCGGCCTGCGGCACCAGCCGCTGCCGCTGGCGCATTACCGGCCCCAGGGCGCAGACATGATCCAGCGCCGGGCGCATCAGCCAATCCTGCAAGCGCCTGAAGGGCATGGCGTTCTCCCTCCTCCCCGCACCACACGTTGTCAGCCCTGATGGTCAGCCCTGATGCAGCTTCTTTGCCAGGATGGTGCTGGAGGTGCTGTGCTCGAAGCTGACGTGGCGGCCGGGAAAGACGTATCGCGCCGCCTTCTGCGCCATCAGCGCCGCCTCGTGAAAGCCCGACAGGATGAGCTTCAGCTTGCCGGGATAGGTGCAGACATCGCCGATGGCGAAGACTCCGGGGATGGAGGTTTCGAAGTTCTCCGTGTTCACGGCAATCTGCCCGCCCTGCATCTCGAATCCCCATTGCGCCAGCGCCCCCAGCCTGCCGGCAAGGCCGAAGAACAGCAGGCAGGCATCGGCGGGGATCTCGAACGTCTCGCCCTGGTGGCGCGCCTGCACCGCCTGCAGCACGCCGTTTTCACCAACAAGGCCGCAGATCTGCCCCAGCCGGAAGTCCATCTGCCCGGCCTCGACCATCTGCCGCATCCGTTCCACCGATGCCGGAGCGGCACGGAACTCCTGGCGCCGGTGCAGCAGGGTGAGGCGCTCTGCATGCGGGGCCAGCTCGATGGCCCAGTCGAGCGCCGAATCGCCACCACCGGCCACGACGATGCGCCTGCCACGAAACTGCTCCGGATCGCGCACGGCGTAGAAGACGGACTTTTCCTCGAACTCCTCCAGCCGCTTCAGCGGCGGGCGCTTCGGCACGATGGCTCCGCTGCCGGCAGCCACCACCACCACCGGGGTGCGGAAGCGCTTGCCGGAAGCCGTTGAGACAATGAATCCGCCACCCTCTTCCTGCGGAATCCTTTCAAGGACTTGTGCCGATTCATTGAAGTGGAATGTGGGCTCGAAGGGTGCAATCTGCTGCAGCAGGCGCTCGGCCAGCTCGGCACCGCTGATGCGCGGCTGGGCGGGAATGTCGAAAATGGGCTTGTCGGGATAAAGCTCCACGCACTGCCCGCCGGCATGGGGCAGGATGTCGATGACATGGGCCGAGATGCCCACCATGCCCAGCTCGAACACGGCAAACAGCCCCACCGGCCCGGCTCCGATGACGAGCGCCTGGGCATGAATGGTTTCAGCCTGTGCGGACACCTGTGCCAAATGCCTTGCCCCTGCCGTTCGGACACTTTCTCGTGAAAATCGCAAGGCGTGCCGTGCACGCGGCGATTTTCCACACCGCCACCGCCCTGCCCCCTGTCCGGCCACCCGGGAATTGTCCACAAGATCGCCGGGCGCAGGGGCTTGGGCAACGAACAGCCCTACCCCTGCTGTTCGGGCACCTGCAGCTCAAGCCCTTCCAGCTCGGCCGTTACCTTGATCTGGCATGACAGCCGGGAGTTCTCGCGCACGTCGAAGGCGAAATCCAGCATGTCCTCCTCTGCCTCGTTGCGCTCGAACAGCTCCGGCAGCTTCTCCTGCCAGGCGGGATCCACGTAAACGTGGCAGGTGGCACAGGCGCACCCCCCGCCGCAGTCGGCATCGATGCCCGGCACCATGTTCTGCACCGCTGCTTCCATCAGCGTCATGCCCTCTTCGGCGTCCACTTCATGGCGCTTGCCGTCCGGGTCGATGAAAACGATCCTTACCATTCCTGCTCCTTCCAGCATTCCTGCCGCTGCATGCCCTTGTGCATGCAGATGTTGCCTGGCGGTTGCCCATGCGTGCGTGCCCGATTGCGCGCCTTCATGCGTGCATCCGGGACATCGGCACCATCTGGCCACATCCCGCACCGCACGGGCCGCACGGTTTCGATGCAGGGCTATGGGCAAAGCCACGGCGTTTGTCAAACACCGCGGCATGGCGCTGCTGCAAACCGGGATGAAAGTTCGGCAAGGTTATCTTGCCCGAACACGGAAAAAGCCCCTTTCCGGCAGGGAAGGAAGAACCTTCAACCCTCCTGCTGCGCGTGCCAGCGGCGGCAGGCATCACGCAGGGCATCGAGATGGGCCGAGAGGTCTGCACGGGCATCGGCCAGCTCGGCGGCGGTGGGGCTGCCCTCCTCTCCTGTCAGCAGCTTCTCCAGCCAGGCGGCGGCATCGGCCAGCGGAAAGGCTCCAATGGCACGGGCCGAACCCTTGAGCCGATGCAGCGCCCGGCGCTCGGCCTGCGCATCCTGCAGGCCATCACGCCGCCATTCGTTCTCGAAGCCGCGCACCTCGCCGCAGAACATGGCAAGCAGCTCCTGCGTGAGCGCCGGCTCGCCCATGGTATAGCGCTCCAGGTGGCCGAAATCGATGAAATCCGCCAGCGGTGCATTGCGCCCGTGTGCCTGCGCCTGTGCCTGCCGCGAATGCCGTGCCTGCGGTGCTGATGACATGCCGGGGTTGCCCATCGTTCCACCTCCGGGCCGGGCGTTTCCACATTGCTGCAGGTGATGCAGCCGCCGCAGGCCAGCCTCCCTTGCGAAAGACCTTCGCCTGCGGGCATGTTCCATTGCAGCACAAGGGAGTGAACAGGCGGTGAATGCGCGCGTCAGCCGCCATTCACGCCACACCGGAGGCGGAAATGCCGCCGTTGGCGGAAACACCGACGCGATGAGGAAGAGCGCCGCACGCCTTCATCACGTCCTCATCATTCGAAGAACGTCTTCACCGCCGCTTCCAGCGCATCGCGCATGTCCGGGTCATCGGTCAGCGGCTGGATGAGTGCCATCTCGCAGGCATCGAAGGGCGCAATGCCGCGGGCGATGAGCTGCCCGGCATATACCAGCAGGCGGGTGGAAATGCCCTCGTCCAGCCCGTGCCCCTTGAGGTTGCGCGAGCGCTGGGCAATCTGCACCAGTTTCTCCGCCGTGTCGGCATCCACCCCGGCCTCGTGCGCGATGATCTCCTGCTCTATGGCCGCCGGCGGATAGTCGAACGACATGGCACCGAAGCGCTGCTTGGTGGACTGCTTCAGGTCCTTCAGCATGGACTGGTAGCCGGGGTTGTAGGAAATGACGATCTGGAAATCCGGGTGCGCCTGCACCAGCTCGCCCTTCTTCTCCAGCGGCAGCACGCGCCGATGATCGGTCAGCGGGTGGATGACGACGATGGTGTCCTGGCGCGCCTCGACGATCTCGTCCAGGTAGCAGATGGCACCAATGCGCGCTGCCGTGGTCAGCGGCCCGTCCTGCCAGCGGGTGCCGTTGGCATCCAGCAGGAAGCGGCCCACCAGGTCGGAAGCCGTCATGTCCTCGTTGCAGGCGACGGTGATGAGCGGCTTCTTCAGCTTCCACGCCATGTATTCCACGAAGCGCGACTTGCCGCAGCCCGTGGGCCCCTTCAGCATCACCGGCATGCGGGCGGAATAGGCCGCCTCGAAACGCTCCACCTCGCTTTCCACCGGCCGGTAGTATGGCTCGGAAGTGATCTCGTACTGCTCACGCTGTGCGGTGTCGGTCATCTTTTCTCGTTCCCTGCTGTCGGGCCGATTGGTGCGGCATGGCTGCCTTGCGCCGGCATTGCTCCTGCTGCCGTATGGCACCGGCCCATCACTTCGTCAAACTCAGGTAAAGCTCCGGAAGCTTCTCCGGCAGCCGCGCCACGTGTTCCAGTATGAGGTAGTTGCGCGGGCCGAAGATGCGCGAAACGTATTCATCGGCATTGGGGTCGATGGTGAGGCAGAAGGTAGTGATGCCGGCGCGCGCCAGCTCCTCCACCGCCTTCTTCGCATCATGGCGCAGATACTGCGGATCGCGCACGTCGTTGTCCGCGGGCTCGCCGTCGCTGATGAGAAACAGCAGCTTCTTCTGGCTCGGCTGCTGGCCCAGGATATGGCCGGCATGGCGCAGCGCCGCACCCATGCGGGTGGAAAGCTCGCCCTTCATTGCCGCCAGCCGCCCTTTCACCGCATCGCTGAAGGGTTCGTCGAAGTCCTTGAAGCGGTAGTATTCCACGTCGTGCCGGCCGTTGGAGGCAAAACCGTGAATGGCCAGCGGATCGCCGATGAGCGAGATGGCCTCGGCCATGATGGCGGCGGCCTCGCGCGAGACATCCAGCACCGTGAGGGGCGCTGCGTCTTCGCCTTCCTCGCCCGCCGTGCCCTTCACACCCGTATTGCCCTGGCTCCTGGTGGCGGACGAAACGGTGGCGGTGAGGCTGTCGATCGGGTCATTGGTGGATTCGGAAAGGTCGATGAGCAGCAGCACCGCGAGGTCGCGCACCTGCAGCCGGGTGCGGATGCCGATGCGCGGATCAGGCTGCATGCCGCGGCGGATGTCGATCATCGCCTCGATGGCGAGATTGAGGTCTATCTGGTCGCCTCCTTCCACCTTGCGCTGGCGCACCACGCCCTGCGGCTGCATGCTCTCGATGAGGTTCTTCAGCCGCCGCACCAGCGGGCGATGGCGCTCCAGAATCTCCTCGATGCGCTCGGGCTCTCCGGCAACGGGGCGCTTCTCCAGCAGTGTTACCCAGTTGGGCCGCTCCAGGTGGGTCTGGTAATCCCACTCATGGTAATGGTAGGGCGAGGACACCGGCTCCTTGCCCTCCATCTCGTTGTAGGAGATGCCATAGTCCTCGTAAGGGAACAGCTCGGTCTTCAGCACCCAGATCTCCTGCGCGTCATCCCCCGCCGTTTCCACGTCCACCGTGTTGATGAACTCCATGACGCTGACATACTTGCGGCGCTCGCCATCGGGCGAGACGGCGATGAGATCCACATCATCCGGCTGCTGCGATTCCCACAGGCAGCGGTTGTCGTCGCGGTAGGGAGCAGAGGGCACGTCCGTGCGCGCATTGAAGGCGATGCCCATCTCCTGCGCCTGTTGCGCCAGCTCAAGGCCGATCTCCCACGCCAGCCGCTCGTCCTCCAGCCGCCCCTCCTCGACCGCGGCGCGAAAGGCGCGCACCGCATGCTGCACCAGCGGATGATCATCCTGCCAGTCGTCATCGACGAGGGCGCGGGCGATGCGGTCAAGCAACGGCCCCAGGCTGTCGCCAGCCGATGCATCCGCCGGCAGCAGCTTCTTCCACAGCTGCTTCAGGCCGGGGAAGTTGGCAATGGACAGCGCCTCCACCCGTGCATCCTCGATGATGCCGATGAGCGCGCGCTGAAGCGCGCTGCGTTCTTCCGCCTTCTCGTCATGGCGGGTGTGGACCACGTGTGCCGCCGCATGTGCTGCCGCGGCGCGATACAGGTCCATGCCCGTGGCCGGCTGCAGGTGGCGCTCCGCCGCCTCTTCCTCGCCGATGTCGTCATAGGCATCAGGCAGGTGAATGACATAATGCTCGATGTAGGGGCGGTAGCCCTCGCGCGTCTCGAAGTCGCCGGAGGTGGGGCGGAGGAAGAAATCACGCGCCCACAGCGAGCGCAGATACATGATGAGGCGGCGCTGCACGTTGACGAACAGCACGCCGCGCTGCTCCTTCTTCAGCACCGCCAGCGCACGTTCGCTCTTCAGGCCGAAGTAGGCCACCTGCTCTTCCAGGTCGTTCTGGAAGGCGGAGATGCCCCACGCCACCCAGCGCCGCAGCCCGCCCAGCGTGAGCTTGCCCAGCAGCACCTCCAGCACCTCCAGCATGGGGCGGAAGGCGCGCGGCACCTTGCTGGCGACATGATCCATCAGCGACAGGAAGTCGCGAAACAGCGCCGCATCACCCAGCCGCTCGGCAGCCGTCGGCGCGGTGGAGAACAGCATGGAGATGGCCTCGGCGCTGGTCTTGGAAAACAGCCGGATGCCTGTTGACAGCAGGTCGAACACCGCCTCCTCGCCGATCTCGCGCGCCACCAGCGGCGCGCTCTCGATGAAGGAGACCACCACGTCGGTGCCGCGCCCCAGCGCCTTCAGCCCGGCAGCGCCTTCCAGCCATGCCTGCAGGGCGCGCGGGGTGAACACGCGCACGGCCTCGCTCCACACCGCCTGCAAGACCTCGGCGGCATGTTCGCCCAGCTCTTCCAGCAGATCCTCGTAATCTGACAACTGCACGGACATGCCGGAACACCATTTGGTGGAATGAAACAACGAGGCTGAAGGAAGGTCAGCGCCTGCAGCACGCGAAAAAGCACCTGACGGGCAGGATGCCGATGCCCACTTGCCCATGCGCTGATGCGGGCATCAGCCAGGCAGACAGGCAGGCCCTGCCGACACATGGCTCCGGCCATGCAGCACGGGGTGGCCCGATCAACCTGCCCGGATCACTCGCCTGGCCTGCCAGCAAAACACACCAGCACCACAGCGGTTCCGGCAAGTGTCATGCCTGCCTGCACCCGAGCGGCACGCCTTACTGCCCTTGCAGCCGCATTCAGTCCGGCCACACCTGCCGCGATGCCAGGCTGCCTGCCTGCACATGGCCGGACTGGCGGCCACGGGCAGCGCCGGATGCCTTCTTCTTCGCGGCGGCCTGCGCATCCGCCTTCTTGCCGGCGGCCTTTGCAGGAGCACCGGCCTTTTTCGCCCCACCCTTGCCGGATGCGGCCTGCTTCTCCGTCTTGCCTTTCTGCTCATCCGCCTGGCTGATGCTGGCGGAAAGCTTGTCCTCAAGCCTTGGCATGGTCGAAAACCTCCTTGATGATTGCCTCGATGTCCTGCTTCGCCTGCTTGCCGCGCGCTCCCAGCTGATACACGCTCAAGCCCTCCAACGCCGCCCAGCGATAGGCGGCGCGGCGCATCATGACGCTTTCCAGCACCGGCATGCGGTTCACCTTCAGGGCATTGTGCATGGCCCGCGTCAGCGCGCTGCGCGGCTCTCCCTGGTTGAGCACCATGAAGGCGCGCAAGTCCCCGTTCTTCTTGCGCGCCCTTTCCACCGCCTCGACCATGTGCATGCTGCTCCACAGGTCTGGCGGCGAGGGAAGGATGGGCATGAGCACCACATCAACCGCCTCCAGCACCGCCGGCATGCGCGCATCTTCCAGCGATGGCGGGCAGTCCACCACCACGTGCCCGGCTTCCCTTGCGGCCCTGGCAATGGCCTTGGCGACGGCATCGCCCGTTGCCCGCACTTCCGGAAGTTTCGCATCCGGGTTGGCGCTGGCCCAATGCTCCAGCGTGCCTTGCGGGTCGGCATCCAGCAGCACGGTGGGCGCACGGCGCATCAGCCCCGCTGCCAGGTTGATGGCCAGGGTGGTCTTGCCGCAGCCCCCCTTCTGATTGGCAATGGCTATGCGCATGTGCCGTGCAAGGTGTTCATCTCGCCGATGATGCTCCCTGCTCCCCCTGTTGTCCGTCTTCCTCCAGCAGCAGGTCCACCTGCCGGGCAAAGGCGAAGTCGGCCTCGTCCAGCGCCCTGCCCTCGCGTGCCTGGATGGTAACGGTTACGTGTGTCTGTGCAAAGTGCAGGTTGGGATAATAGTCCTCACGCTCGGAGAGTTCGGTGAGCTTGTCGAGAAACCGCTGCACTTCCGCGTAAGCGGCAAACAGGAACTTGCGCGAGAGCACCGCCTGGCGCTGCTGCACATCCCAGTCGGGGTGCAGGGAGGCGCGGATATCCGCCGCTTCATCCGCCATGGTGCTGTGCTCCCTCCTGCCGTTGCACTTCCAGCAGCCACTTTTCCACCGATGCCAGGTGCTCCTGCTCCTCGCGCAGCAGCACGGCAAACAGCTCGAAGGCCTGTGCATGGCGCACACGCTGGCAGTAGCGCGCCGCCTCATCATAGAGGCGAATGGCCTCCAGTTCCAGTTCACGGTCTATCAGCAGCATGTCGGCCAGCGAACGGCCCACACGCACCGCCGGCAGCTGGGTGCTGCGCGGGGCCATGCCGTGCAGCAGCATCACGCGGATGATGCGCTCGGCATGTTCCAGCTCTTCCTGCGACTCGTGGCGCATCTGCCGCGCGGCGTCGGCCATGCCCCACATCTCGAGCAGCGTGGCCTGCGCCAGATACTGCTGCACCGCTGCCATCTCGTGATTCAGCGCCCGCGTCAGATAGCCGGAAAGCCTGGGATCCACCATCGTCTGCCGTCTCTCGTGCGCTTCAGATCATAGGAAAACCGGATGCGCCAAGGCCCGCGGCACGACCCCGTGCACCTTGTGAAGATTGGCACCTCGTGCAGGCCATGCTCCGGCTGCCTCACCGCTTCATGTCATCACGGACCTTGCTGCCCGCACCAGCAGGCCGCCGTGCGGGCCATTCTCCATGCAGCCATCAACGCTCAGCGCCCCAGCGGACGGGCGGGCACCTGCTCCGGCTTCTCGGGCAGGATGCTTTCCACCTCCGAGTGCACGCGGGCAATGATGTGCGCCGCCACCAGGCCGTCGCCCACGCGCTCGCAGGCGTCGGCACCGGCACGCACCGCCGCGTTCACCGCACCGGTCTCGCCACGCACCATCACGGTTACATAGCCGCCGCCCACCAGAAAACGTCCGACAAGACGCACCTCGGCGGCCTTCGTCATGGCGTCCGCAGCCTCAACCGCAGGCACCAGGCCGCGCGTCTCGATCATGCCCAGCGCAATTCCCGTCGTCATCGTGCTCGTTCCACCAGGTTGGGTTGTCAGCGACGGAGCCGCGGGGCGATGCCGGAAGAGCCCAAGCCCTTCATGAGGCATTCGCCTGCCGCTGCTCCGTCCGCATGTGTCAGACTTCCGGCTTCTCGGGCAGGATGTTCTCCACCTCCGAGTGCACGCGGGCAATGATGTGCGCCGCCACCAGGCCGTCGCCCACGCGCTCGCAGGCATCGGCACCGGCACGCACCGCCGCGTTCACCGCACCGGTCTCGCCGCGCACCATCACCGTTACGTAACCGCCACCGACGAAGAAGCGGCCGATCAGGCGCACCTCGGCGGCCTTCGTCATGGCGTCCGCAGCCTCAACCGCAGGCACCAGGCCGCGCGTCTCGATCATGCCCAGAGCAATTCCCGTCATGTCAGCCAT
>Ga0256839_1006432_pt1 | contig 10279 bp, 8 predicted proteins | sample 354166metaG_FD_185968 | JGI IMG/M metagenome (GOLD analysis project Ga0256839, IMG submission 185968) | Hydrothermal vent microbial communities from Mid Atlantic Ridge, Atlantic Ocean - 354-166 | ecosystem: Environmental > Aquatic > Marine > Hydrothermal vents | place: Atlantic Ocean: Mid... | reverse complement strand
ATTAAGTAGGTTGGGAATCCACCCTCCTTAAAAATATCATCTAGATCTTGATGAATCTCATATTCATCCTGTAGAGCCGAGAGCTTCTCTTTATACCCTCTATAACTATCTAGATATTCTTTAAGCCCCTCTAAAGCCTTTATACGGGCGTCGACCTCACCTACAGCCTTTACAGCCTCTCTATACCTCCTTTCAACATCTGAATATTTCTTATTCAGCTCTTTAACCTTGGATTCCAACTCACTGATCTCCTTTTTAACCCCCTCTTCATCGAGACCCTTCACCCTCTCCTTATAACTCTGGAACAGCTCAAAATGTCTACTCAAATCCCGGTATAAACTCTCCACAATACCGAGATAATCTTTTAGCATCCCCTTTATCTCCTTTAAACTTCTACCCTCAAATTCTGAAGTTATTGACGCTGTCTTAAAACCTAATTTATCCATCTTGCCAAGTAGATTTGTAAAGTCTCTGCCAAGCCTATTAGACTCACTCTCAATCTTTGTTATGAAGTCGATAGATACATCAACCAGATTCGTCTCATATACCTTAGGCTTCTCAAGACCCAGCTTTTTAGAAGCCTCCTCCAAAATCCTAACTATCTTTCCTATCATCTCTCTAAGCTTCCTATCTAGTCTCTCAAGCCTTCTTATATCACCCTCAATCCGTTTAATCTCTCTCTCAACCCCTCCCATCTCTTTCTCCAGCTCCTCTATACGTTCTCCAGCCTCTTTCATAATCCTATTTCTATGCTCTTCAGTCAAGGGTGAGCCGCACACTGGACATGTTGAACCCGCCTTGGATAATTTGCTGATCCTATCCCTATACATACTTATCTCGGATGATATCCTACCCTTCCTCTCCCTTAAGCTATTAAGTTTTCCCCTAAGAACAGCTATCTCCCTGATATCACCCTCCATCAAAAACTTCTCGTAATCTCTAATCAAGGACCTCAAGTCACTCTCATAACTCGCCAGAGCCTCCATAGTATCGAGGATCTCGGCTGCATTCTCAATATATGACTTGAACTCCTCAATAATAGTATCCTTCAATTTATCTGGTTCTATATAATATTTGGAGAGCCTATTCTTTGCCTCCTCAAATTTAGCTGATACCTCTTTAAACTTCTTGATATCCCTAAGTAAGTCATTCAACTCTTTTTGTCTAAACTTCAAACCCTCCAACCTATCTCTCAAATTATCAAGCTCCTCTTTCAGACTTGTGACTTCCTCCTCCAACTCCTTCTTCATACTCCGCTCACTCTCTAAAGCCTCTTCAAGAGCTTCACTTGACACCTCAACTACTCCGAGAGTTTTGAACCTACCCTCTATCTCACTTAACATATTTTCCACTACATTCATCCTATTCTTTATCCTTTCAAGCTCCTCCCTCACCCTCTCACGAACCTTATCAAATCTATATTCCAGCAATTCAAGGAGATAGTTCCTCCTCTCCCTCGGAGTTATCTCCAGGAAATTTGCTACCTTCCCTTGTCTAACTATATAAGTAGCTAATAAAGTCTTGAAGTTATGCCCAGTAAGTACTCCCATATTGGGATATTCAGTTCTAGGGTTGACACGGTAAACCTTTTTATTAGTAACTTCAAATAAAGCTCCATCGCTAGACTCCAAAATTATAGTCGCCTCAACACCTCCTCCTCTATGCATCCTGCTAACCGCATCTCTACCTATATTACCCCTCTCATATGCCACTCCAAAAAAGGCATATGTAATACTGTCCACGAAGAAGACCGTCTTACCAGCCCCATTATCACCCAAAACCATTACAGGATATTTAAGGCTTCCCAACTCAAGCGATTGATTGGTGAATGAACCAAAGTTTTTAACCTTAATCTCTTTAATCTTAAGCTTAGGCACCTCCACCCACCTCCTCAAAATACTTTAGAGCTTTTTCATATAGCCTCCTCCTATACTCCTCCGATTTTCTAGATATCTTAGAATCGATATAGGCTTTGAGCGCCGTCTTATAATCGAGCCCAGAGGGATCGATACCTTCTCCAACCTCCAAAGCCGAAACTTCACCCGAGTATCTAAATTCCACCCTACATCCTGATACATCCCTACTAAAAAGATGCTCCCTGACCTTCTTGCGGATTAAATCACCAAACTTTTTATACCTATCCCTATCCTCATAGAAAATCCTGACCTTAACGAGAGCATCCTCCAAGTCGGGTGCGTCATGTGAGACCCTATCTATAATACCTTCTATGGAACTATAGTCACCGAGATTCAAATTGATATAGTACATCTTAATCGGCTCCACGGCTATCGGCTTAACGGATGGAGCGCCATTTAGAGATACATCTAAAAAGTATTTTCTGTCGAGAGCCTCATCAAACCTAAGCCTATTAAGGCTTCCCGAGTAGTAAACATTATCAGTCCCGACCATCTGCATCAAATGAATATGGCCTAAGGCAACATAGTCGAACAGGTCCGGTCTAATGTCTGTCAACGTCAGATTCTCAATCCCAATCATCTCCTCGGAATAGTCACTATACATCTCGGAGAAGCGTACTCTATCCACTTGGACATGGGCCAGTAGAACCTTATACCTATTCCTAGCTTTGGAGACGCTCCGTTCTAAATATTCTCTAACCGCCGAAGTCCAGCCTTCACCAGGATATACATAAGGAAGTGGAATGATCGATGTATCAAGTTCATCCAATTCTAAAGTGTATCCACCCTCCTCCGATAACTTTACCAGATAACTCATTGAATATACATCTATATACTTGATATACCGACTCAAATCCCTAGAGAACATAGCTAGAGAAGCTCTCTTCATCCTCCTAACCTGGGCATCATGATTCCCAGCTATAACAACCGTGTAGACCTCATTCTTAACAAGCTTTTCAAGGGCCTCAGCGAACCTCTTCGAGTAAAGAAGACTTGAATCAACATCTTCAAATATATCTCCAGCGATTAACATAAGCCGAATATCATTATCAATTGCATAGTCAATGGCCTTCTCAAAATTATTGAATGTATACCTAGTAATCACCCTCCTCAAACCTAAATGTCCTCCCTCGACCCTACCCGGATTAACATCTACCGACTTAGGGTAATACCCTAGATGAAGATCCGAAAGATGTATAAACCTCATATCACCACCCCAAATCTTAAAAGATGATGGAAAAATAAAGTAAGTGTTTTCAGATACAGGAGAATTTTCAAAACTGGAGAATCTTTATATAATTTACGGCTCTTCAAAATCTGTATACCTCCTAGCCCTTAGACTCTCAGCTACCCATTTTATAAATCTATAGACAAATGACCTTTCCTCCCCGACAACCCTTGCCATCTCTTTTGGTATTGGAATCATATCACTGGATACATCAACGGCTCTCAGGACAACTGGATACCTGAGTAGACCACTATAGAACACCATACTCCCCCTTGGAAGCCTTACAACCAACTCCTTAAACCTCCTCTTCATAGGAAGACCGGTCGTGGCAACCTCGGCGTCACGTTCATCCTCAAGATTAAAAATAAATTTACTCCATAGCATGGCGACTACATTGGGATCCAGCTCCCTAGGCCTCTGATCAATAGGAATAACTATCAAACCATATTTACGATACTCCCTTGCAATCCGACCAAAGGGATTCTCAAATGATACATCCCTACCTAGGAACCTATGGGCCTCCTCAAGATAAATCGCTATCTTACCCTTCAATTTATATTCTCCCTTTGAAACTAGTTCATCAACAACTGAAATCAAAGTCTCTCCAATGTAATTCGCTACAGCCATGTAGACAAAGGGATTCCTACCATATTTACCTCCCATGTTGATGACGACGCTCTGACCAGATAAGAGTTTAGCCACTATCTCATGATACTTCTCGATATCTTCATCCTTAAATGAGATGGGAAGTCTCAAGAGGTTTGAGAGACGTCTTCTACCAGCCCTAAGAGAGCTTAAGAGAGACTTATCACCCTCCATAGAAGCCATAAATCTGGATGCTAGATCCATCAAAGCCGAAACGAGATCATCCTTTGAATATCCTTTTAAATCAATCATATCCTTTGAAATCATCTCCTTAGCGACTCTCTCCGAAGATTCCACGTCATATAGTAGGGGTAGGACCCACATATCTCGAGCGAGGAATTTATATGGGGCATTATCATCCTCTCCTAACTCTCTAAGTATGTTCTCAGCCCTCCTCTTAAAATCACCTATGTTCGCTTGGAACCCAGGTGGATAAGTATATCCACCCGTCAATGTAAATAAATCTCCTATTGATATGCCCTTCAAAGGAATCTTTAATTGGTCACAGTTTAAGGAATTAGCTATTTCAGGGTCTAAAGCATAGACCAGAAAATCTTTAACATTGGACACGCTATTTACGTATGAGCATGCTCCATCAATAACCTCCTCACCCTTATCATCCAAGAGGCTCTGGCTATACTCACCCTGAGTATCAAAGATGAGGAGCGAGATCCTACCCTTATCCCTCAAGATATTTGAATCCACATACCAATTATATACAGCCGTATACCCAATCAATAGATTAGCTAAAAACGTCTTTCCAGTCCCAGACTTACCAAATATACCAAAACTTAAGTTATACAAGGTATCGATAGGAATAGGGACGAATACCCTATCTCCAAAAATAGTCTCAACCGAGCCAACTGGAAAAGAGACCTTATAGTCTGGGGCTCCATAGAACGACTTTACACCTCCAATCTGATCTATATAGAGGGTTGAACCGATGGATGGAAGGCTAACAACCTCCCGAACCTCACTATCAATCTCATGTTTACTCTTCTCAGCAACTGGGATCAGGTTTAGAATGTGTTTAGAAGCGTGATCCCTAACAAACTTTATAAAACTATCTATGAAGCGGGTCTCCTCCAACTCCGAATATAACCTCTCGACATCCCTATCAACACTATATTCAAGCGAATCAACGACACAGAGATACAGCTTCTCACTACCCTCAATAACGGCTAATCGGCCTATCTCAATAGACTCTACATCGCCAGCATCCTCCAAAATCACTTTTACTCCGCCGTCAAATGAGGAGCTAAATACCCGGCCTCTAAACCTACTCGACACTCCTCCCCACCTCCTTAAAGACATTAACCACAATCTCAAGGGAAGATCCATTTCTATATGCATAGGACAGGAATTCATATAGTAGGGTATCTAGTGAAACCCTTCCCTTAAAAGTCTCATATAGATAAAGGAAGAGATTTCTACATAGGATATAATCATCAAGCTTTACATAAAGTAGAAAGCTTAGATCAAGCTCTCCATCAAACAGAATGGACTCGACATCATCCTCCTCCAGGAGATATACAGGCTGGTGAGGCTTAACCACTAATGAGAAGAATGACTTAACATTACCCCCTCCATCAACCTCATAGATTGGTATGATATCCACTGTATATAGGTATTCATTCTCGAGGTCACCATACATCTTCTCCGCATCCTCACCAAAATCGAGTACAACAGAGGTAAACTCGCCTCCATACTTGGTCTTAGATATCTTTGTACCAACCAATCCGATTAAGCCACCATCCCCTGAAGAAACTAGGAGGAATACACCGGGCCTGACAACACTAAACTTCTCCCTAGCAATGAAAACTGTTACAACGTCATCCCTAACCTCCATCGTCTCCCCAACAAGTGATTCAGATAAACCTATATACTTCTCGATAGCTATTCTCTTAACCATTATACCAGCCTCCTCCACTTCCTAAGACTCTTTCCACTAATAGATTTCACATAAGAACCTTTCAATGTATTAGCGATATCAACCTCAATAAACCTACGTATATCACCCCTCAATACACAGCTCTCATGAGCCTTACCCAGTAGATATGGATAGCCACGTCCACGTATCGCATCTAGATATACAGCCCTAAGGACATCCACATATCTCCTACTACTGTATATGCTGGATGGGAATTCAACCCTAACTATATTGTAATCTGATATCTTAAGATAGACAGCATATACATCTATATCATGTTCCTCAAGGGCTTCAGAATATACATGGAAGACCTGGCTGTGACTACCTTCCTCAAGAACATTATCCATAATCGCCCTATCCCTAACCTCAAAGTCTATCTTTCCCATCAACTTAAGAACTTTAGAGATCAATGTAGAGCCTGTATAGAAGACGCCGGCATACACTATCCTATTCTCATCCAGATAACTGAAAAGATCTCTATACAACTCTATATAGACATCCCTAAGCTCCTTAGCGAATGAATATGTATAGCTAAGGTTAAAGCTCTCATCAAAAAATATGTAGATATCTCTAAAGCCCATCCTCTCCCTAATATCCATCAGATAATCTACAAACTCCCTGAGAAACTCATGCTCAACAAACTTCTCTATTACCCTAAGATCCACCTCATAATTCTTTATCAGAACAAAATACGGTACATATCTACGGTCACTAACACCACTTCCCCTCCCATATCCCCACAGATTAAACCCCATATTAACCAGTAGATAGGAAGGATCTCCATGACTCCGTGGACTATGACTACTCGAATCAAAGCCAGCCAGTAGGTCACCCTCAAAAGACCTTAGTAGAGACTTATAATCTGGAAGGGGATACGAACGAAGAGGAGTTAAAGGCTTGAGATACATCTTTAAATCTATATTAGATGGGAAGGATTCGGGGTCATCATATACATTCCTATATTCATCTACCGCCTTATCCAAATCTATCTCAACCAATTCCTTCAACACTTTACCTGAGACCTTCTTAATCAGGAGAAGAAGCTCCTCCCTAGAGACCCCAGCTAGAGACGGCCTACCATCAATACCCCTCAACTGATACACACTTATAGATTCACGGATATCCTCAACATTCATACTCCTCAATCCATGAATAGACCCCGAAAGATATATTTAGAGAGAGTAGAGTGAAGGTATGCATGTACAGTAAATTTTTATATAATTCGTGAATAACCGTTAAAGAGGGATTTATAGTGTATAAAGGGCAATATCTATATTTTGACTGGGTGGTCAGACTTGCCAAGTAACAGGTCATTCAGAGAGGTTATAGAGATTCCAGATAATATCCATGAACTATCTATAAAGGCTGATCTAGCAGATTTAATATTTGAACCCCATGACGAAGATACTCTAATCCTACATGGATTCATATTAGGTGGGGATCCACCCAAGATAGACAAGACATGGAATGAGGATAACCTCGATATTATGATTACAAGGGCTAGGAGCGAGAGTAGAATCTATTCAGTAAAGATGAAGGTATTCATACCTATGAACATCATAAAGAAAGCGTTAAACGTATCGGTCGATATAGGCGATATAAGGGTGGATGGACTCCCTATAAACATCCTTAAGATTGATGTATCAAATGGAGATATACTTACAGGGGGAGTCATTGCAGACCAGGTTAAACTAAGTAGCCAAAATGGGGACGTAATATTTAGAGGTGGGAATTTTAAGAACGGATACTTCTCCACAATCAACGGAGACATCAGACTCGAACTTCTAATGGAGAAAAACTTTTATATATACGCCTCCTGCAACAAAGGAAGGATACGGATATCCATGCCTATTGGAGTCTCAGCCAAGATAATGAGTAAAGCATTAAAGGGGAAGGTCCTAATTACCCCAAAGAACTATATAAGAAGTTACACCAAGGGAGAATATGAAGAGATAGTATTTGGAAATGGCGATGCAGATATAAAGCTTGAGACCCTACATGGAGATATCAATATCAACCTCTTCGCCGAACTACCGATGAAACCCTCCTAAACATCCTTATATTAACTAAAGCACCGGATATTAAAAGGGGTAGTAAATAACTTGAGATACGGTACAATATTGCTATATATACAGATGAAGAGTCACCGACGGGAAAGAAAGAAGATATAATAACGCCCTCGGTAACACCCAACCCACCTATGGTGATTGGAAGGCTCGAGAGGGTATTAGCTATATACACTATCAAAAGAGATATTATAAAGCTATGGCTCGGTATAAACCTGGATGAAATAATATAGAGGACCAAGCCAGACGATACACCTATCAAGATAGAGAGTGTGAAGACTACTGGAAAAGCTTTCGACCCGAGAATAACCCCGAGGAAATGATTCCTAAACATCTGTATATCCTCAGCAACATACTTATCAGAAAATGACTTAAATCCTAGACGACCCATGACATTAGATATCAATCTATATATCTTTGAGAATCCCAGGACGAACAATAAGTTACCTATAACTATCACGAGACTTATGATCAAGCCAACATAGAGGTATATATTGAAGAAACCGTTGAAGAGGCTGAAGATCGACCCGAAAACAATTATAACGAAGGAGGTTAGGACTTCCATAAAGACTTCAGAGTATGATATTGAGATTGCCTTACCCCTATCGACATCCATCTTCTCTAGGTAATAAATCCTATAGAGCTCATCACCTATGTATGAAATACCGATTAGGGAGAAGAACTCACTACCAAATCTTAGCGATATAGCATCATAAAACCCGAGATTTATCCCGCTGTACTTCAGTATAGAGTAGAATCTTAATCCCTTCAAGAGAAAGACTAATATCGAGATTAGGGATGCCACTATAATTAGGTCGAGATGCATCATTAAGGAGGATAAGTCTAGAGAGAACAATATAGATAGGCCGATTATTATGGCAAATGTTATCACAAGAATAGCTATAAATCTCTTCAGCCCATTCATCAATCGAAATAAATATTTAGATAATGTAATTCAAAACTTTACTTATACATCTAACAACCTCTTTTTAAGCTCTCCCAAACCCTTATTATATAGGAGGGATAGTTAGTGACGAGAAAATATAGGGTCTCCAACTTCACACTACAGTTTATCCTCTCAACCACAAGGGGGACTCTCGAAAATATAGTTTTAACCCTTGAAGTCGATGGTGATGAGAAGAGAAGGCTTAGAATGTATAACATACCTCTCGAGATTGCATGGGAATTAGAAAAGTATGCCGAGAATAGTGGAGAATTACCCACAGTCCAGACAGACTTTAGATATAGCATATTCGATGTATTGATGGAGCTCCCTGACATAGAGAATATCCTAAGAGAGAGTGTTGAAGAGATAGTTATAGATAGACTGCATCCTGAGTCAAACGTCTTCTCAGCCGAGGTTAAACTTAAGAATAACTATAGCGGTGTAACCAAGAAGATTAGAATGGTCCCAAGCCACGCCGTCCTACTCTCAATTATGGGTAACATCCCCCTCTACATATCTGAAGATCTATTAGAATTCACTGAGATAAGTATGTCAAAAGAGGAGGATGAAGAGCCTGAACTAAGGATATTTCCATATGAAGACGATGAATTCCTAGATTTCTATGACGATGAGGAAGATGAAGATTGGGATGAGGGTGGAGAGGAAAGTTAAAGCCCCAATATATCCAGTGTCTTCTCAAGTAGATGGGGAGAAGCAGCTGATATAATATCTACCCTCCCAACCTTCTCAATAGACACCTTATATGAGCTGCCCTGCCTCATCCAGACCTTACCACCAGCCTCCTTAACAATAAGCTGGCTAGCCCCTATATCATACACTCTAAGGGACCCCCTTATATCAATGTGGAGATCAAGGACTCCCTCAGCCACTAGACAATCCTCTAAGGCAGCAGATCCGAGATGCCTTGGATAATTAGTATACCTAAGAATCTCGAGACTCTTTGACTTCCCTGGAATCTCATGGGTTATAGCTATAGAGACAAATGCATCGATAGTCTTCAATGTCGGCCTCACCCTTATACGCCTACCATCTTTATAGGCACCTATACCAGCATATGCAAAGTAAGCCTCACCAGTGAAGATATTCCTAACATAACCAGCGTATACATCATCTAGGTAGGGGCCATCGGAAATAGCCAGGGATATAGCGCTGTACCTTATACCTCTAGATATATTGCTTGTGCCGTCTACCGGATCCACAATAAGTATAGCTGGGTTAGAAGATTTGTAATTTCTAAACCATTCCTCCGAAAAAACTTTAGGCTTAAAGCCCTCCCTCTCAAGAAACTCTCTCAATGCAGATGCAGAGGCATAATCAATAAGCTTACCAAACTCTTTTGGGGTTAGCTCTCCATCATAGACTTTAGACTTCCTCTCTTCATATACTTCCATAATCCTATTATACATCTCCTCAGCAGCATCTACAAATAGCCCTTCTATAAACTTCCTTTCAAACCTCCCCGTCATTAGCTAACCCCTTGCCTCCTCATCAGCGATCTTAAGACTCTCGTCAAATGCATCTACGAAA
>Ga0256839_1006431_pt1 | contig 10280 bp, 12 predicted proteins | sample 354166metaG_FD_185968 | JGI IMG/M metagenome (GOLD analysis project Ga0256839, IMG submission 185968) | Hydrothermal vent microbial communities from Mid Atlantic Ridge, Atlantic Ocean - 354-166 | ecosystem: Environmental > Aquatic > Marine > Hydrothermal vents | place: Atlantic Ocean: Mid... | reverse complement strand
ATGCATCCATTCCCTCTTTCCACATACGGGTTTTCTTTGTTATCTTCCCTTTTTTTATCAAGGACTTTACTGCTTCTGTGTCAAAAGGCCCTTCAGAGTTTCCTTCTATGGCGACAAAGTATGCAAGTTCATTCTTAGTTAAAGTGGGAGGGCTTGTTTCCTCTTTCATGCTTTTTGCCATCTCTTGTCCCATGGCAAGGCCTGCCCCTATGCCTACTATATCTCCTATTGCTCCGTTTTCACTGTTGCCTAGGGCTTGGCCACTTTGGTATTTGACATGTTCATTTAAATCTCCAGTTAATTCACGGCTTGTACGTGTATCAAGCGCTCTTTCTACCTCATCAGGAAGAGAGATATTTTCTATGAGTATACGAGTGAGTTCCAAGCCATAGTCTGAAAATGCAGGAGAGATACGTTCTGTAATATACTTCCCAAATTTTTCATAGTTTGCCGCAAGATCAAGAACTGGAGTCTCATCTTCTCCTAATACCGTTGCAAGTTTTGAGAGGATAAGATTGGTAAGTTGCCCTTCTATTTCGTCGGTAGTGAAATGTCCGTCTGTTCCAACTATCTCATTCAAGAAAGTTTGGGGGTCAGTTATACGTATTTCATACGTGCCAAAGGCACGTAAGCGCACCATAGAAAATTCTGGATCTCTTAGCATAATAGGGTTTTTTGTCCCCCATTTTAAGTCAGTAAAGCGTTTTGTATTTAAAAAATACACTTCTGCTTTAAAAGGAGAGTTGAATCCATGATCCCAATGTTCTAAATCGGTAAGAATTGGAATATTTTTCGTCTCAAGCTCATAGATGCCTGGAGTGAGTATGTCTGCAATAACACCTTCATGTACAAATACCGCAACTTGAGACTCTCTAACGGTTAGCTTGGCGCCATATTTTATGGCATTCCCTCGTCTGTTAAATCGGTAAACCATCGTATCGGAAGAATCATCTGTCCATTCAATAACATCTATAAATTGTCCAAATAACCAATCAAATAAACCCATTTTATGATTCCTTTGTACTATCTGCCAATTCTGGTACTTCTTTGGCTCTTACTTTAACTGCAAGCAGAGCATCTTTAAGCTCTTGCTCTGTTTGTTGCAGTTCAATAAGTGCAGCAGCACGTGCCTCTTTCCCTTCTTGGGCAATACGTAAAGAGTCATCAAGTGTCGAGATGAATGTTTCGTTTGCTTTTTTGATACTCTCTATATCGAAGATACCACGTTCCATTTGTTTACGTACTTCAGCATTTGCTTCACGCAGACCTTCTGCATTTTTTTCTAAAAGTTCGTTGGTAAGATCTGCTGCATCTTTGACAGCATTTGCTGTTTCATGGCTTCTAAAGATAGTGACTGTCTGAGCCAGCTGATTTCTCCAAAGTGGCACAGTGTTAACAAGGGTTGAGGTGATTTTAGAAATAAGTGACTTGTCATTTTCCTGAATAAGTCTAATGCTTGGTAGCGACTGCATAGTGACTTGACGTGAAAGTCTAAGGTCATGCACGCGACGCTCTAACTCATCTCTAAATCCGCGTATCTCTTTTAGCTCTTGGATGGCTAGCATGTCATCGTTTGAATCTCGCACTTTAGCTTCATACTCTGGTATGATGTCTTCTTTAAGTTCTGTTAATTTGGTTTCTCCTGCTTTGATGTAAAGTTCTAGGTTTCTAAAGTATTCTAAGTTAGCATCATAAAGTTTATCTAAAGAGACAATGTCAGTCATAAGTTGGCTTTTGTGCTTTTCTAATGAATTTGAGATGTTATCTATTTGATCACGGACTGTTTCATATTCTTGAATGAATTTGACCAAGGGTTTGGTTGCACCAAAAAGTTTTTGCCACCATGCAAGTTTTCTATTAGGGTTAAACTCATCCATATCAAACCCACGAATGGAGGCTACCATTTCGTTAAGTGCAGCACCTGCAGCACCTATGTCTTTGTTTTGTACCCCATCTATCATACGGTTAGAGATGTCATCTAGTTTTTCTTGAGCAGAAGAACCAAAATAGATGATAGATTTTCTGTCTGTGATATCTAGTTCGTTCAGTGCATTTTGAAGAGCCGTAACCTCATCTGCCATAATCTCTGGGACAATGTCACTTTTTTCTGCTATGGCTGTTTCTATAATCTCTTTTGTTTTTGCTTCCATTCGTTTCCCTTTGAATTAAATTGATACCTAAAGTGTAGCAAAGCTATACTTTAAACTTCTTAGCCTTTTATTTGCTCTTTGAGTACATCTATATGCACATCAAGGTCAAAGGCATTGTTTTGTTTAAGACGTATAAGCTCTCTATCGAGCTTCTCTTCTACTTCATCCATAAGTGTATGAAGACGTGTTTTTGTCTCAGGTGTAATGTCTGTTTCTTCCAAATCTACATACGACTGTGTCACTTTTTTAATGCCATCTATGTAGACGATGAGAAATTTTCTTGCCACACGTATATCTTTGGGGTCTTCTTGGATGGTTTGTAAAATGTGTTTGGCTTTACTAAGAGCTGTGTTTATTTTTTGCTGCAAAGAAGCATCTTTTATGTTTAAGATATTACTTTCAATGCTTATGAGTTTGTCTTTGGCTTCATTGATAGTCTCTAGTACAAAACTTGCAGAGACATCACCAAGGTTTTCTAGTTTATCTTTTTTAGGGTCAAACCCATAGTAAAGGTAATACCCAAGCACGGAGATAGTGGCTAAAAAAGCAGACTTGACTAAAGGCTCAGAGCCTGTAACAAAGGCAGTGAAAAAAGTCGCCAAGCCTAACAGGTATCCTGCAAACATTTTGTACGGTACTTTAGGTGCTTTGGTAAAGATGCTTTCATGGTAGGCACTCTCTTGCACAAAACCTCTTTTGGCAAGTCTAGCCACAGCTAAAAAGAGAAAAAAGCTTACTCCGTTGAGCAAAAAGGCTTGAATGTTTGTTTGAAACAGTGCAAGAACTAGGGCTAAAAACAAAGGGATGAGAAAAATATAAAGTAGCACCCCTTTGGCATTTTGATAGTTTGGTTTAGAAGGTTGTTCCGGGTTGTAACGTTTTGCTTTAGACATAGGTAGTCCTAAAAAAGGTTTGCAAGTGGATACCACACTGCAAAGCCTGCTGAAAAGAGCATAAACACTAGCCCTAAAGATTTTTTTAAACGAGGTGAAAGCATAGGTTCTTCCTAATTAAGATATTTGTATGAGTTATTCTATCTTGAAACCATGAATAGAAAGCAAATGAACTTACATCACCATATCTACATCATCATGGTCTTCAAAATATTTGAAGATACGATTTCTTTCTTCTTCTGACTTTACTGTACAAGAGGCATTGTAGGTAGTAAATTTACCTGTTTTAGATTGGTTACCTATGGTGCATGTGTGTGGCTTATTACCTTCTATTTGCATAATTTCTTTGATGCATTTTTCTAAAGCATCTTTATTACGGCCTATAATTTTAAATCCCCATTGCGTAGGGTAGTTAATTTCTGGTTTATCCGGTGTTTGGTTGTCTAAAATTTTCATCTCTTTTCCTTATCTATTAAAATCGCCAGAGTTTCCCCCTGACTTATGTTCTAGCTGCACATTTCTAATGACCATGCCTTTGTCTATGGCCTTGAGCATATCGTAAATAGTAAGTAGCCCTACACTTACTCCCGTGAGTGCTTCCATCTCAACCCCCGTTTTGCCACTAAGCTTAGTAGTGACGGTGAGTTTAAAGCCTGGGAGTTGAGGGAGTTCTTCTATGTCTGTTTTGACTGAAGTAATCATCAGTGGATGACACATAGGGATGAGCGTGCTTGTTTGCTTCGTAGCTTGGATGGCGGCTATGACAGCTGTTTGTAAGACGGGACCTTTTTTTGCAGTGTTTGCTACTACGGCGTCAAAAGCAGGCTGACCCACTTCTATAATACCTGAAGCTGTGGCAATACGAGTGCTTTCTGCCTTGTCTCCGACATCTACCATTTTGGGTTTGTCTTGTTCATCTAAGTGAGTTAAATTCACGGATACACCTGCGTTTTTTTAGTATTTTAGCATATAAAGTGAAAAAAAACCTAATTGACGAATTAAATACCAAAATATCTTGACTTTTATCACCAATTAGGATACTATTACTCAAAATTATAAAAACAATAAAGGATATTTATGGTCTATGCATATGTAAGGCAGGTTCCCGGTTTAGATAATTTGGTAGAACAGAAAAATGCCATCATAACATTTTCACATCTTAAAGGTATTGATATCGACAAGGAAGTAGTGGAATATGCAACTAAAGATTTACCTATTAGTCAAAGAAAAGAGTTTGAGACTTTTTTAAAGTCTTTAGCTGATGAAGAGTATACCGTGATTGTCTCTTCTTTGTCTGTATTGAGTACAAAAGTAGATGAGTTGGTAAAAATTATTAATTGTATGCTTAGTCATAACGTTGATTTATGGATTTGTGATAAGCAATTACTCATAAATAAACATAGTCGCATGACTGACGTTTTCCCCCTTCTTGAGGCGTACAGACAAGAACCTAAAAATGCAGTGCAGATTGGAAGACCAAAGGGGAGTAAGTCAAGTTCCAAATTTGATATTTATCATGGTGAAATTATGATGATGCTTTCACAAAAACAGAGTGTTTCTGCTATTGCACGGATGTTAGAAGTAAGTCGTTCATCACTAAAGGACTATATTGAGTCAAGAGGATTAAAAAACTTGGTTGCAAGTATTGGTAGTGCGGCTCAAAATTTAGAAGACAAAGAGGTGGACAATATTGTATTGATTTGTCCTTTTGAGGCAGAAGAAATAAAACAAAGAAAGGTGTCATAATGGAAACAACACTAAGGCATGAGAGCCAAGAAAAACTTGAAGCAAAAAAGAGTAAAAGAAATAGAGCAAAAGAATATTTGAAAGGATGGATACCCTACCGAATCAAGAGATATTGGGTCTATGTAGCTGTAACAATTATTTCACTGGTAATGCCATGGATTACTATCAACGGGAATCATCTTTTTTTGCTCTCTTTTGATCAAAAAAAGTTGCATTTAGCTGGTGTGGCATTTGACATGCAAGAGTTATATTTGATGCCTTTTTTGCTCATGTTGCTTTTTTTAGGTATTTTTGCAGTGACTGCTGTAGGTGGTAGAGCATGGTGTGGATGGGCCTGTCCTCAGACCATTTTTAGAACAATTTATAGAGATGGTATTGAAACAAAACTTTTAGGTTTACGTAAACGTATCAAGAACAAGCAAAAAGATCCAGATATGTCTAAAATGGAAAACAAAGTAAAATTTGTTATTGCAATATTGCTTTGGTCTATTTTAGCCTTTATTGCAGCAGCTGATTTCTTGTGGTTTTTTGTGCCGCCTGAGGATTTTTTTGCATACCTCTCTAACCCTACAGAACATATGACACTTGTAGGTATGCTAGTGGGGATTGCTCTTTTTATTATAGCAGATGTTGTATTCATAAAAGAGAACTTTTGTGTATATGTTTGTCCCTATAGTCGTGTGCAGTCTGTATTATATGATGATGATACTATTATGGCTGTTTATGACCCCGTACGCGGTGGAGATATTTATGAGGGACATGGTAATGATCGGCATAAACAGTTTACGAAACAAAAAGACCTTTTAAGTGTAGAACCAAGTGCAGAGTGTACCACATGTGAGTCCTGTGTCACGGTATGTCCTACTCATATTGATATTCGAAAAGGTTTACAACTTGAATGTATCAACTGTCTTGAGTGTGTAGATGCCTGTACAACAGTAATGGGAGCATTGGGTAAACCTTCTCTTGTACGTTGGTCATCTGAAAAAGAGGCAGTTAAGCATGAAGGAAAGACAAACTATTTTAGAGGAAAGGTCATTGCGTATTTTACAGTCTTGAGCATTGTTTTAGTGTCTCTTTTTGTAATGGGAAGCAAAAAAGAACATATGCTTTTAGATATTAACAAGTCCCCAAGACTTTATAAGATTTTAGAGAATGGTGCGGTACAAAATGATTACATATTTATGTTTTCCAATACAGATTCCAAAGATCATACGTATTATTTTGAGATAGTAGGAAATGAAAAGATTAAGATAAAAAGACCTTCAGAACCATTCAAAATAAGTGCAGGAAAGAAAAAGAAAAAAGTTGTAGTACTTGAAGTAAATGAACCTTTAGGAAATGCGACACATAAAGATGCACCCATACCAGTCAAGATAAAAGCTTATGCCTTAGACGATAAGGAAAACATAAGTGTAGAGAGACAAGCAGTCTTTATGTATCCAAGTGCAGATAAATTAAAAAAATAGGAGTAGCTATGAAGCAGAATGAACCAAACCTAGAACAAATAGAAGACTATTTTGGCAAAGAAAGTACTGAAAAACGTTTAACGGTATATATAGTAATACTTTCTGGGTTGTTGATTGGGGCTATTTATGGCATCATTGCATCAAACACAAGTGTTTCGGATGTTTTGGTAGATAAAACACAAACAGGAATTCTTAAGTATTAGAGGGGGACAGTATGAATCAAGTTTTAATCTTAGGCGGTGGCTTTGCGGGTGTTGAAGCAGCTATTTATTTACGTAAACAAAATATAAACGTAACGCTGGTAAGCAATAGGGATTATTTTTACATTTATCCTACCTCTATATGGATACCTACAGCAGAGGTAACAAAAGAAGATGTCTCAGTTCCGCTTGATAAACTTGCAATGAAGCATGGATTTAAACTTATTATAGATACCGTAGAAGCATTTCAGGCTCAAGATAAAAAAGTAACACTCAAAAGTGGACGTATTTTGAAAGACTATAACTATATTGTCCTCGCCTTGGGTCAAGATAAACTAAAACATGCTGGCATGGAACACACTTTATCTATTTGTGGTAAGCCAGAAGAAGCAGTGGCTCTTTATGAAAAATTAGATCAACTTATCATGAGAGGAGAAGGGAAAATAGCTATGGGATTTGGTGGAAATCCTAAAGACACATCAGCTGTACGTGGGGGACCTGCATTTGAGGTACTGTTTAATGTACATAATTATTTGAAGAAAAAAGGGGTACGTAAAGATTTTGAACTTACTTTTTTCGCTCCTATGGAAAAACCAGGACAAAAAATGGGCGAAAATGCACTTGTTATGATGGACAAGATGTTTACCCGATACGGGATTAAAAAGAAAGTTGGCATTAAAATTAAAGCATTTTCACAACAGGGTATTCTTTTTGAGGATGGTAGTCAAATAGAATCTGATTTAACCATGTTTATCTCTGCCGGGACAGGACATGAAGTATTAGTACAATCTGGGCTACCCTTAAGTGACGCACAGTTTGTACTTACAAATGAGTACAATGAGGTAGAAGGATTTGAAGGTATTTATGCCATAGGAGATTCTGCTTCACTTATGGGGCCTGAATGGAGAGCAAAACAGGGGCATGTAGCGGAGGTGATGGCTAGAAACGTTGCACATGCTATTAATGCACATATACAAGGTATAGACTCCAAATATAGTTATATGGAACATCTCAATATTTTATGTGTTATGGACACAGGAGATGGTGCCGCTTTTGTGTACCGAAGCGAAAAAGGAGGTAAAATAATTCCTCTGCCTTTAGTAGGTCATTGGATGAAAAAAGCGTGGGGATGGTACTGTAGATACTCCAAGTTAGGAAAAATTCCTAGAATACCAGGTATGTAATTATAATTAAGACTAAATTTATCCTATTTAAGCCATAATGCCTTACAAAATTATTTTAAGGAATTAAATATGGCAACAGTAACATTTAAAAATGACATCGTATGTAACCTAGGCGGAACAGAAGTAAACGTAGGTGATACAGCACCAGAAGTGACAGTAGTAAACTGTGATCCGATGCTTCAGGATGAGAAGATAGGTGGAGAAGGTAAAGTACAACTTGTCGTGGCTGTACCTTCACTTGACACTGGTGTGTGTGACGCAGAGACTAGAAGATTTAACAAAGAAGCAGCTGATTTAGATGGTGTAGAAGTAATTACCGTATCTATGGACCTTCCGTTTGCAGCAGCTAGATGGTGTGGGGCAGCAGGTGTTGAAAACTTAAAAGTATGTTCTGACTTTAGAAATAAGGATTTTGCAAACGCATATGGTGTACTTCTTGCAGACGGTCCTTTAGCTGGTGTAACAGCAAGAGTTATTTTTGTTATTGGTAAAGACGGAAAAATTGCGTATAAGCAAACAGTTCCTGAAATTACAACTGAACCTAACTATGATGAAGCGATTGCCGCAGCAAAACAAGCGACAGCGTAGTTTCTTTAGTAAAACAAGCGACAGCGTAGTTTTTTAGTACAAGCAGCGGTATAATTCTTCTCTCAAGACCCTTTTGGGTTTTGATATTTCTTTTCTTTACTTTCAACACCCCTCTTTTTTACATACTTTTTGTTACAATCATCCTATGTATACATACAAACATTTTTTACTCATAACATTGTTAGTATTTTCTTCACTTTTTTTTACGGCATGTGAACCTGATGTTCCTAAAGACAGATACTCTCTTGAAGAGTGCAAAGCCGAACTTTTAGATGCAAAGGACTATGAGCAAGATGGGAGTATTGACCGTATTGTTGTGGTGAAAAAAAGCAGAAAGATGTATCTCTACAGAGATGGGAAAGTGCAACAGGCTATCCCTATCTCTTTAGGCAAAAATCCTTTAGGGCATAAGCAAGAAAAGGGGGATTTTCGTACCCCTGAAGGTGAATATTTCATTCATAGAAAACTTTGTTCTCCTAAATACTATCGTTCTTTATGCATTTCGTACCCCAGACCCTCTGACAAGGCAAGTGCCAAAGCAAGAGGGGTGAACCCTGGGGGAGATATCACTATCCATGCGCAACCCAAGTGGAATGCAGATGGTAAGGATGACAGCTACACGCTTGCAAGAGATTGGACGAAAGGTTGTGTAGCCGTTACAAATAAAGCAATGAAAGAACTTTGGTATGCGGTACGTGAAGGTGTACCTATTATAATAAGGTAAAAAATGGCATTTACACAAAAGCAAATAGATAAATTTAACCGACAGAAGTATATTACGGAGTTAGAAAAAATATCGAAAAATATTTTCCGTATGTTACGAGACGAGCATATAAGCTCTAAAGATTTTGTGATAAAATTTGAACAGCTTAAAAAAAAGTTTGATGAACGTGCAGACATACATTTAGACTCTGAGTATCATCAGCAGTTAAAAGCCTATATTATACGTTTACATAGGGCAACATGTTTAAATAATGACTTTACTGATAAAAACTTTGAAGACATTAGAGATGCGGAGATGAGTAACCTTAATCGCTTGCAAAAGTTGAAAAATGGCACCTCTTACAAAAAAGATAAACATAAGGCAAAACGACAAAATCAAGATTGGGGATAGACTCTCAATAGAAAAGGAAAAAAATGAAAATATATGCATTAATTTTAGGAACTATGGCAGTATTGTTTTTAAGTTCATGTACTAAGCCTGTTTCCTATGGGAAAGTAGACAAAACACCTTACGATACTAAAGAGTGTCTTAAGGAACTTGCCCGAGGAGCAGAACTTAAAGGTACACCAATAACACGAATTGTGGCGTATAAGAAAAGAAGAACGATGTATGCATATGCTAATGGCAAACTTATGTATACGTTTAAGTTTTCTTTAGGTAAAAATGGAGACAAAGGTAATAAAGTAAAAGCAGGTGACTACAGAACACCAGAAGGTTCATACACTATTGTGCGCAAAAAGTGTGACAACAGACTCTATAAATCACTTATGATTTCATATCCTAATGCAAAAGATAAGGCTAGAGCAGCGCGTAGGGGAGTCAATCCAGGAGGATATATTACTATTCATGGACAACCCAAGTGGAATGCTGATGGTAGAGGAGATGCGTATACACTTTCACATGATTGGACAGAAGGGTGTTTGGCTGTTCCTAATGCGGCGATGGATAAGCTTTGGAAGGCAGTTGCAAATGGTGTGAAGATAGATATTCATGCATAATTGTAAATAATAGATCAATTTTAGCTTAGTTTGATGTAGTTTAGCTTATCATATTGAATAATATTGATGTTTCTAGGAGAAAAGTATGAAGAAAACTATAGTAGTGTTAGGTCTGTTCGTAGGGAGTGCCTTAGCGATAGCTGGAGGAAATGTATCCTCTAACTTATCAGATATAAGTGAAATACCGGCTAAAGTATGTAAAGCAAATAAAATTTTCATTGAAAAAGATGTGCAGCTTATGTGGCAAGATCAATCTTATACGGAGGCTGAAGAGGGTGCATATAAACGACAAAAATCTATAGGAAAAGCAGGTACCCATGGGTATGCT
>Ga0256839_1006430_pt1 | contig 10280 bp, 9 predicted proteins | sample 354166metaG_FD_185968 | JGI IMG/M metagenome (GOLD analysis project Ga0256839, IMG submission 185968) | Hydrothermal vent microbial communities from Mid Atlantic Ridge, Atlantic Ocean - 354-166 | ecosystem: Environmental > Aquatic > Marine > Hydrothermal vents | place: Atlantic Ocean: Mid... | reverse complement strand
CCCGGCGTACACGATAGGCACTTTTGGGTGCCTGAGTAGATCGCATCAATCTTCCACTCATCAACCTTCACCGCGGTGCCACCGAGCGAAGTCACCGCATCAACAATGGTCAGGCAGTCGTGCTGATGGGCAATTTCAACCAGCGTCTTGGCATCGGACTGCGCCCCCGTCGAGGTTTCAGCATGTACAAAGGCAACGACTTTCGCATCGGGGTTTGTTTTCAGCGCATCATCTAGCTTTTGAGGGTCAACCGCGTCACCCCAGCGATCTTCAACCATGACAGCAACACCACCACAGCGCTCAACATTCTCTTTCATGCGCCCACCAAAGACACCATTTTGACAGATGATCACTTTATCACCCGGCTCCACTAGGTTCACAAAGCAGCTCTCCATACCCGCAGAACCCGGGGCAGAAATTGGCATCGTCAACTCATTTTCAGTCTGAAATGCATATTTCAATAGCCCCTTCAACTCATCCATCATGCCTATAAAAGCCGGATCAAGATGACCGATGGTCGGGCGAGACATCGCCTCGAGGATGCGGGGGCTCACATCTGAAGGGCCAGGCCCCATCAATGTGCGTTGTGGCGGATGAAACGAGCTTACTGTCATGATCTTTCCTTCAAAGAATATAATTTTCGATTAACCCAGCTTAACAGTCGGGATTTATAACGCAAAGTAACCGCCGGCACAAACATTGATTCAAACAGGAGCAGGTTAAAACCAATGTAAAGCTTTAGATAGATTCTTTATGCAGTTGATTTTTATTACTTACTTTCTGAAAATTCAAGCAAGTATTGATAAAGTACTCGCGCTGATTTTGGTGGCTTCTGATGCTCGCGCTCCTTGCTTGCGTTGCGTGCCAACTGGCGTAGGTGCTGCCGATCGATCTCTGGAAAGCGCGTAGTCAGCATCTGCATCGCCGCTTTATCGCCCGCAATTAGCGCGTCGCGCCACTGCTCTGCCTCGTGGTGACGCCGCACTTCATCCCGGTGGGGTTGATAAAGGTTCTCTAGTGCTTGCCGAATCGCAGCCTCATCATCAAACGCTGCGATCAGTGTCGCGATTCGTGTGAGCTGGCGCTTAAGCGCACGCCGCGTAAAGCGCTGGCCATCTTGCACGGCATCTAGCGTCACCTCGCTCAGAGGAATTTTTGCCAATCGCGCGGCACTCAACTCAACTAGCGCTTCACCCAAGTCGCGACGCGCCAACTGCTCACGCTTCAATTGAGAGCGGCTTTTCTCATCGTCATGCGCCTCTTCTTCACACTCAAGCAGCGTGCCTTCTATCTCATCAAGAAAGCTTTCGTCTTCATAATTACGCTTTTTCTTTGCCATCACTAAAGAACCTCTGATTAATTCATGAACTCGTATCTTGAGTCTAAAATATCCAGCTTCTGCGTTGAAAATCTTCGCAATAGCCCGCTACAGTGTGGCCTTGGGTATTCTGTGCGATTTGTGCCCAGAGAGCCATAACAACTCTGAACATTTTAGAGCGCAACTTACTTCGCCCAGAATTAACCAGAGACTCCCTAAGCGATCATTTGAATCAGCAGGTCAAACAAAGAGGTGAGATTTTTGGCATTGCCCAACTCGGCCAAGATGACACCTTAGCCCAACCGGCGTGAAAGTGAGCAACAACCCAGCACGGTGCGGGATGGTATTCAGGCCACTTGCTGCGAAATACTGTTGCGGCAATGGGTGACATTATTCTTGTCGTCAAAATAGAGCAACGTCGGTTTAAAATTAACCAGTTCTTGTTGGTTAACCACTACATAAGCGCAGATAATCACGCGATGACCTGGGTCCGCCTTGTGCGCAGCCGCACCATTAACTGAAATTATCCCAGAGCCTGCTTCGGCACGGATGGCATAGGTCACAAAGCGCTCACCATTATCAATATTATAAACATGAATCTGTTCATATTCACGAATACCCGCGCGATCAAGCAGGTCACTATCGATTGCGCATGAGCCTTCATATTCAAGCTCTGCATGGGTGACACAGGCGCGATGAAGTTTTGCATTTAGCATCGTTTGCTGCATTGTTCTAACTTATCCTCACTAAAACAAGATCTACTGTGTTCTAAAACAGCCACCGGAAACCAGAGCAGCTCGGAGCTGACGCGCATTTTAACATATAAATCAGCGCTAACTACCCCAAATTCAAGCCAATATTATCAATCAGACGGGCTTTCCCTAACCACGCAGCGGCAACGATGACCAGATCTTGAGTCTCCACCCCTGCTTTTGAAAGATCCTTCGCACTGCGCACAGTGAAGTATTCCACTTTGAAACCACCCGTTTGCAACACCTCTATGGCCTGCATTTCAACCGTCTCATTGCTCTGAGTGCTAAGCTTCAGTTGCGATTTGGCCTGAGTAAGCACCCGGTAGAGCAGCGGGGCTTGTTGGCGCTGCTCAGCAGTTAAGTAACTGTTCCGTGAGCTCATCGCCAATCCATCACTTTCACGCTCGGTCAGCACGCCAATAATTTCAATTGGAAAGCAGAGTTCATCCACCATGCGCCGAATCACCATCAACTGCTGAAAATCTTTCTCACCAAAGAGCGCAACATCGGGCTGCACAATATTAAAAAGCTTTGCCACCACGGTGGCGACACCGACAAAGTGCCCCGGGCGGTGTTCGCCACAAAGAATATCGGAAAGCCCCGGCACCACAACCCGGCTTTGACCTTCATGCCCTTCAGGGTAAAGCGCTTCTGTTGAAGGCAAAAAGAGTGCACCCACACCCGCTTCACTCAGTTTTTCACCATCTTGTGCCAAGGTGTTGGGGTAGGCTTCAAAATCGCTCTGATCATTAAACTGCATTGGATTCACAAAGATGCTCACCACCACACGCTGCCCATGTTTCTGTGCCTGCTCAATCAGGCGCAGGTGGCCACGGTGCAGGTTGCCCATCGTCGGTACAAAGGCGATGCGTTCGCCCGCCATGCGCCATTTTCGCAGTTGCTGACGCACCTCACTGATCTCATTAAAGTGTCGCATCAAGTTAAATGCACCTATGCGATGATCTGCTCAGCAGCGGGAAACTCACCCGCTTTCACTTGGCGCGCATATTCCGCAACGGCGGCTTCAACCGAGGAGGCATCCTCAAGAAAATTTTTCGAAAAACGCGGTCGTTTGCCGGGCGTGATGCCCAGCAGGTCATAAAGCACCAGCACCTGACTATCGCAATCGCCACCGGCACCGATGCCGATCACCGGCACAGTGGATTGCACACACACCGCCTTCATCAGCGCCGCCGGCACACACTCCAGCAACAGCAGGTCAGCACCCGCCTGTTCCAGCAACTTTGCTTCCTCAAGCAGGCGCTGTGCCGACGCTTCATCACGTCCTTGAATACGATAGCTGCCTAGTTTATTGATCGACTGCGGCAACAGGCCAAGATGGCCACAAACGGGAATACCGCGTTCACTCAGTAGGCGCACGGTATCAACAATCACCCTGCCCCCTTCAAGCTTTACTACCTGTGCTCCACCCTCTTTCATCAAGCGCGCTGCATTGGCAAGCGCAAGCTCGGGGGTGGCATCAGACATAAACGGCATGTCTGCCATCAACAACGTGTTGCGGCTCCCTTGGCGTACGCAACGCGTGTGATAGATCGTCTCATCAATGGTCACCGGTACCGTGGTGGAGTAACCCTGAACCACCATCCCAAGCGAGTCTCCCACTAAAATCACGTCAATTCCGGCACGCTCAAGAATCGACGCGAAGCTCGCATCATAAGCCGTGAGCGTTGCAAACTTTTCACCGCGCTTTTTCATGGCGCGCAAGGTAGAAAGAGTGATTGCTGACATGGTGAATTTCCTCGCCTGAACTTTAAACAAGCCGCCCGTTAGAACTTCATTGGTAATGGGTTAAAATAGTGACGGCCGCTGGTAATCGTATAAATTTGTTCCAGCAGTGATTCGTAGTCATGCTCATTTGTGACTGGATCAAACTCCGCTGCATTCACCATCAACAATGGTGATGCACTGTAATAGTGAAACAGACGCGCATAAGACTCTACCACCTTTTTGAGATATTCAGGGCGAATCAGCCGTTCGTGCCCCAATCCACGTTTGAGGACACGCGCCATCAAAACCTCGATCGGTGCCTGCAGATAGATCACTAAATCCGGGCAAGGGGCATCTAACACCATCTGGCCGTAGATCTGATCATAGAGCCGCAGTTCATCGTCATCGAGTGTGATCTGCGCAAACAGGCGATCTTTTTCAATCAGAAAATCAGCCACTCGTACCGACCGAAAGATATCACCCTGACGCAGCGCTTCCATCTGTTGAACACGCTGAAACAGAAAAAAGAGCTGCGTTTGTAGTGCCGCGCTTTTCGGATCCTGATAAAAACGCTCGAGAAATGGGTTTTGATCCGCCCCCTCTAGTAGCAATTCGGTATTAAAAGTCGAAGCCAGCTTTTTCGCCAGACTTGTTTTACCTACACCGATGGGGCCTTCAACAACAATATAATCAGGAGGCGCTCTCAACACGGGGTTCCTCGCTACGCTTGTTCAGAATTTCCATGCCTCGTCTGGGGCAACGTTCAACCCATTTTTTTAGCCTGCCTAGCCCTGGAATTTCGAGTGTCGATGAGAGTTCTGCCATGGGATAAAGCACAAATTCACGCAGCCTGATGCCAGGGTGCGGCACGGTTAATGTTGGTGTATCGATCTGCTGCTTGCCATAGAGCAAGAGATCCAGATCCAGTGTGCGCGGCGACCAGCGAGGCTGCGCATCATCGCGCACCCGCCCCTGTGTCGCCTCAATTAATTGCAGTTGCAGTAGCAGATCATGTGGCAGCAAGGTGGTCTGGAATCGAACCACGGCATTCACATAATCGGGCTGCTGCCCGCTCGCCTCATTCGCTTTATCTGCCAACAACGCCTTGCTGAGATAAAAAGAGGAGCAGCACAACGCGCCTTCTTTCGCCAGCTTCTGTAGTGCAGTCAGCGCCAGCTCAAGCTGGTATGCTGGTTTACTAAGATTACTGCCGAGTCCAATCCAGACCTCAATCCCCTGCACGCTCACCTCGTCAACACTAACGACCTGTTTAGGATTACTCTGATGCACCTGAGCCACCCGCCGGTTTATCCGCTGCGGGTTTTTTACGCGGACGTCGTCGTGGGCGCTTATTAAGTGCCGCACGCTGAGCCGCCTGCGCAATCACCTCGGGATTTTCCAGCTGAAATTCAGTCCACCAGTCGCATAACGGTTGATGCGTTTCACCCGCTTCTGCGCGCAGCAGTAGAAAATCATACGCCGCCCGAAAGCGTGGGTGCGCCAGCAGACGCAATGGCCCTTTACCTGTCGTGCGCTTGAGGCGCGGCTGCAATTGCCAGATCTCGCGCGTCTGCAAACTAAAGCGTTTGGGGAAAACAACGCAACGGCTCTGCTCTGCCAACACCTCACCACCCGCCTCGCAGATCGACTGCACTTCAGTCATCCCGTCACTACGCAATACTTTTGCACGCTGCTGCATCGGCATCCACATCAGCACCGCATACAAAAAAGCGGGGGTGACCGGTTTGCCTGCAGCAATACGCGCATCTGTATTTTCCATCGCACGCAGAATTAAGGCGTGAAAGAAGCCGTGCTGATCACTCTCCAGCAGCGCCGCGGTCTGTGGGAAGAGGTATTGCAGCAAGTTATAATGGCTGAGCAGTTCGTAGCTCTGCACTGCACTGCCGCCCATAAAGAGCTTCAGCACCTCTTCAAAGAGGCGTGCGGGTGCAATCTCTTGCAGCAGATGCCCCAGTTCAAAGATGGGAGCCTCTGCTTCAGGGTGGATGCGAAAGCCAAGTTTAGCCGCAAAGCGTACGGCGCGTAACATGCGAACAGCATCTTCACGGTAGCGCACTTCGGGGTCGCCGATCAGGCGCAACATACCCGCCTCAAGATCTTCCATGCCACCAGCATAGTCGACCACTGAGAAATCTTTGATGTTGTAATAGAGCGCATTCACAGTGAAGTCACGCCGTACGGCGTCATCCTCTACTGTGCCGTAGACGTTATCGCGGATGATGCGTCCCTCTTCTGTTATACCACCCGCATCATCACCGCTGTGTTGCGCGCGAAATGTGGCCACTTCGATGATCTCTCTGCCAAAGTGAACATGAGCCAGACGAAAGCGACGGCCAATCAAGCGGCAGTTGCGAAACACCGCTTTGATCTGCCCCGGGTGAGCATCGGTCGCCACATCAAAATCTTTGGGCTCTCGCCCCAGCAAGAGGTCACGTACGCCACCCCCTACGAGGTGCGCCTCATAGCCAGCGTCCTTTAAACGGTAAAGCACCTTCAGTGCATTTTCAGAGATGCCGGCACGCGATAAAGTATGCTCGGGGCGGGAAATAATCGTGGGTTTAATAACAGTTCGTCCTAATCTTTTTTATTTAAATGCCGTCCACAGTTTCGGCTTGTGCATCGCACAATGGTGCGTATAATACCGCAAAACTGAGGCCTATCTTATTAATTTTATTGGTTTCATTTCTGGTCGGCACGGGTTTATCACAATGCTCCCTTCGTCTAGTGGTCTAGGACACCGCCCTCTCACGGCGGGAACAGGGGTTCGAGTCCCCTAGGGAGCACCACTTACTAACGGGCTAATCATCTAACGATTCAAACAAGCCCTTCAATCGAGTGCCAATCGAAAATAAGCAGTTGATTATAATCGATTGCCTTTGAGTATTCACCACTCTTAAATCCCAACCCTAAACTAATTTTAAGCAGTAACCCCACACATAATACTCTGCCTACAACCCTCGTTGGCGAACCGCTTCAAACAGACAGACCCCGGCCGCCACTGAAACATTGAGGCTTGAGACCGAGCCTGCCATCGGCACTGAAATCAACAGGTCACACTGCTCTCGGGTTAGGCGCCGCAACCCCTGCCCTTCGGCACCCAGCACGAGCGCCAGCGGCCCTTTGAGATCAGCATCAAACAACGATGTTTCACCACGTTCATCAGCACCCAACAACCAGAGCCCTTCATCCTGCAGTTGGCGCAACGTGCGTGCCAAGTTGGTGACCTGAATAAGGGGCACATGCTCTGCCGCACCGCACGCAACCTTACTGACCACAGGCGTGATCCCCACCGCACGATCTTTCGGCACGATCACCGCATCGACACCCGCCGCATCGGCACTGCGCAAGCACGCGCCGAGGTTATGGGGGTCTTGCACGCCATCCAGCACCAGCAAAAAGGGTGCCTTATCGAGGCTAGAGAGCAGCTCAGGAATATTCAGCGCCAATTGAGGCGAGGCTTTCGCACTGCACTCTGCAACAACGCCTTGATGTCGCTCACCTGCCACCATCGCATCGAGTTTGGCATGGGTCGCTCCCTGCAGTGCGATCCCCGCCCTGTCGGCCAGACTTTGTAGCCGTTTAATGCGCTGGTTTTTCTGTGCCTCACGCGCAATCCATAACATGAGAACACGCGCAGCATCCTTCTCCACCATCGCGGTGACGGCATGAATGCCAAACAGATAGCGACTATCAGAAGTGTTGTTCATTGTGCTATTGAGGACAAGCTAAAAAGTGATGCATTAACGACGACGTGATCTCTTTTTTACCGGAGCATCAGGATTATCATCCGCCTTACCCTCTGAATCCCCTTCACCCTGACTCTGCACTCTTTTGCCCTTGCCACGCATGTTTTTCTTTTTGCCAAAGCGTTTTTTGCCCGCCCCTTTCTTTTGCTTTTTCGGACTCTCATCATCGTTGTCTGATGACCCCATCAACGCAAAATCAATTTTGCTTTCATCAAGATCGACACGCGCAACACGCACGTTGATCCAGTCACCCAAGCGATAGACCATACCGCTGCGCTCGCCCTTCATCTCATGGCGCTTAGCGTCAAAGTGGTAATAGTCGTTATCGAGCGAGGTGATATGCACTAGCCCTTCTACAAAAATTTCATCCAGTTCCACAAACAGTCCAAAACCGGTGACTGAGGTGATAATGCCAGAGAATTCTTGGCCAACCCGGCTCATCATATATTCACATTTGAGCCAATCGATCGCATCACGCGTGGCATCATCAGCGCGGCGCTCGGTCATGGAGCAGTGGTCACCTGCCTCTTCCATGTTGGCATGATCATATCTAAAGTTATCAGCCGTGCCACCGGTAATCAGATGCCGAATACCGCGATGAACTAGCAGATCTGGGTAGCGACGTATCGGTGATGTGAAGTGCGTATAGGCCTCAAGCGCTAATCCAAAGTGGCCAATATTTTCAGGGTTATAAACTGCCTGACTCATGCTGCGTAGTAGCACTGTTTCAATCAGGTGACGATCTTCACGCTGTCGGACTTCATCTAACAATTTGGCATAATCTTTTGCCGTAGGCTTTTCCCCTCCCCCTAGCTTTAGCCCCATTTCAGCGAGGAATACTTTCAGATCTGTAAGCTTCTCTTCGGTCGGGTTTTGATGAATGCGGTAGACCATCGGAAATTCATTTTCTTCAAAAAATTTCGCGGTAGCCACATTGGCCGAGATCATAAACTCTTCGATCAAACGATGTGCATCATTGCGCACTGTCGGTACGATCTGTTCAATTTTACGTTCTTCACCAAAGACAATACGGGTTTCGGCGCGATCAAATTCAATCGCCCCTCGCTTGCTGCGTGCATTACGCATCGCATGGTAAAGCTTGTATAGCTCATTCAAATGAGGCATCAGTGCGTCATATTCACGGCACAAGTCTGCGTCGCCATCCACTAGCATTGCGGCCACTTTGCTGTAAGTGAGGCGTGCGTGGGAACGCATCACCCCTTCAAAAAAGCGATAGCTGCGCAGCTTGCCGCCGGGGGTGATTGACATTTCACACACCATGCAGAGGCGGTCAACATCCGGGTTTAACGAGCAGAGGTGGTTTGAAAGGATCTCCGGTAACATCGGGATCACGTTTTCAGGAAAATAGACTGAGTTACCGCGCAGCCACGCTTCTTGATCCAACACAGTATCGGGCTTCACATAGGCAGAAACATCGGCAATCGCGACCAGCAGTTTCCAGCCATTGCTGACCTTTTCACAATAGACCGCATCATCAAAATCACGCGAGTCATCACCATCAATCGTCACCAGAGGCAGTTCACGGATATCTTCACGCCCCGCCTTTGACGATTCAGGCACTTCACTGCCGAAACTGGCGGCTTCCTCTTCCGCCTCACGCGACCAGCGATTCGGTAGCTCGTGAGTACGCAGTGCAATCTCCATCTCCATTCCCGGCGCCATCTGATCACCCAGTACCTCTGTGATCTGACCGACTGGCTGTGAGCGACGCGTCGGCTGCTCTAGGATTTTCGCCACTACAATCTGCCCTGTTTCAGCACCGCCCTGTTTTTCAACCGGGATGATGATCTCATGGGTGATCCGTTTATTGCTCGACTCGACAAAGCCAACGCCGCTCTCTTTAACGAAACGCCCCACCACTTCATGATGCGCATGTTCCAGCACCTCGACCAGCGCCCCTTCACGACGACCGCGGCGATCTAGTCCAATAACACGCACCAATACACGGTCACCATGCATCACGGCATGCATCTGGCGCGCTGATAGAAAGGTATCATCACCACCATCATCGGGGACCACAAAACCAAAGCCATCAGGATGACCAATGACACGACCTCGAATCAGATCCATGCGGCTGGCCGGTGCGTAGCCGTCACGGCGGTTACGCACCAGCTGCCCGTCACGCTCCATGGCACGCAAGCGGCGGCGCAAGGCCTCTAGGTCTTGCTCTTCAGTCAGACCAAGTGCATCGCTAATCTCGCGTCGATTTTGCGGTCGATCACACTCATCAAGCAGCGCTAAAATCCCCTCTCTGCTGGTAATCGGGTTCGCGTATTTCTGTGCCTCACGCTCGGCAAACTTATCTTTCTCTGCTAATTTTTTACTCATGGCGCGTAGTATAACGCACAACCAGTGCTATCAAGTAATTTCAAAGGTTTGTAAGCGCTTAATAAACGACACACTTGCCCCAAGCTATTTGCCGCAACATACCGTCACGGTGTAGATTCCCAGCTGACAGGGAAGGTTGTGTTATCGATGACAAGGCGTCGTCAGATCCGATCCCGAAAAGCCCCTTTGGCATGGATGCCGTCGGGGCTTTGTCATGCGTGGGGCAGCAAGGCTTCGATTGCCTCGACGCTATCGGCCTGTGGCAGTTCGGTAAACACACGCCGCAGGTACGGGTAGGGCTCTAGGCCATTCGCTTTGGCGCTCTCGATCAGCGAGTACAGATTGGCACTGGCCTTCACGCCCTTG
>Ga0256839_1006429_pt1 | contig 10280 bp, 7 predicted proteins | sample 354166metaG_FD_185968 | JGI IMG/M metagenome (GOLD analysis project Ga0256839, IMG submission 185968) | Hydrothermal vent microbial communities from Mid Atlantic Ridge, Atlantic Ocean - 354-166 | ecosystem: Environmental > Aquatic > Marine > Hydrothermal vents | place: Atlantic Ocean: Mid... | reverse complement strand
CTGTCGGTTTTTCACTGGCGGTGCCTGCGTTTTTTTCCTGTTCTTTCGTTGCGTCATCGGCCTGTTGTTCGTCCAGTGCTTTGGCAGCCTCAGCAAAAGTATTTTCGCCGTTGTCTTGCGGTGTCTCCTCCTGTTCGTCCTGTTGTTCCTGCTGCCCGGCGGTGTCCTGTGGTGATTGTTCGCCTGATTCGGGTTGCCCGCCTGATCCGGTTTGTTGATCCTGAGCGGAGGATTCGCCTTGCTGGCCTTCTGTGTTATTTTCTTCGCTGTCCCGTTCAGTCTGCTGCCCTTCTTGCGACTGTTCGCTTTGTTGCTGCTGGCGCAACAAGGCTTCCACCGCAGCCTTGTTGGCTTGTGCATCATCCATTGTTTCGGGTGCCGATTTTAATGCCGCCTCGTAGGCCGTGATGGCTTCTTCGTAACGCCCGAGCTTTGCCAGTGCGTTGCCACGATTGTAATCGGCGATGGTGCCACGGGCCTGGGAATAGGCCTCCAGTGCCCGCTCATAGTTGCCACGCCGGTACTCGGCACTGCCGCGTAGCAGCGGGTCGCTGGCCACCTGGCTGGCGCGGTCGTAATCCCGTTCCGCCAGCGCCTTGCTGGCCTGTTGGTCAGGGCGTTGCCAGAGATCGTCCCAGCCCACGGCCATGGCGGGTTGCGGCGGCAACAGCACACCCACCACCAATACCACACTCAGCAGCCAGCCACGGCGGAAAGCCAGTGCGGCCAGCGGTAGCAGTAACACCGCCAGCCAGGGGCCGCGTGATTGCCAGTCCTGTCCTTGCAGCTCATTGGTCATGGGGTTTTCGGTATTCATTGTGGCATCGCTGGCCAGCAGGGCTGCGATGTCATCATTACCGCTGAAACGACGGTAGTGCCCGCCACCCGCCACAGCCACAGCTTTGAGCGCACCGCTCTCAAGGGGTGGCCGGATAAGCTGGCCGTCTTGCGTGCGCAGCAGTTGCCCCTGCGCATTGGTTAGCGGCTCGGGGGTTTCTGTACCGACGCCGAGCACCGATACGCGATAGCCTTTGCTGTGCAGGTCTTCAGCGACATCGCGAGCCTTGTCTCCGCTCACACCATCGGCCAGCAGCAGAATCTGGCCGTTGGTCATGCCCGCCTGTTGCAGCAATTCCCCCGCCTTTTGCAGGCCGAGGTCGGCGCGGCTGCCCTGCGCTGGCATCAGTTCCGGGTCCAGGGATTTGAGCAGGGCACGAATAGTGTCAGCATCACGGGTTAGCGGGGTGACGGTAAAAGCATCACCGGCAAACACCACCAGCCCGGTCTGGCCTTCCTCGTCACGGGCCAGAATGTCTTCGATTTTGAAACGTGTCCGTGCCAGCCGCGAGGGTTTGAGGTCACGGTTGAGCATGGAGCGGGACAGGTCGAGCACGATGACCCGCGCCGCGCTGGTCTGAAACAGGGGTCGCGGCTGTTTTTCCCACACCGGGTCGGCCAGGGATACTGTCGCGATCAGCCACCCCAGGCTGAGCAGCCATAACAATAAATAGGGGGTTTTCTGTGTTTGCCCCATCAGTAACAGTGGTTGCAGCCGGGCATCGATGATGCGGGTCCATGGGTTGTTGTCCGTGGCTGCGTGACGCAGAAACCACACCAGCAATGCCAGTGGAATCAGCGCCAGCAGCCATTGGGGCTGTAAAAAATGGAATTGCTCAGGCACGGGACACCTCATTCCGGGGGCGCACCGCCATGCGCCCGCGCAGCACGGCGGCCAAAGCAATCAGTACACTGAGCAGCAGCGCCGCGCCCAGTGGCCAGAAATAGAGTTCATTAATGGGTCGCCAGGTTTGCTTGTCTTCAGAGACGGGTTCAATGCGATCCAGCAAGGCATAAATTTTTGCCAGCTGGTTACTGTCGTGGGCGCGGAAATAACGTCCGCCGGTTTTTTCACTGATTGCCTTGAGATTGTCCTCGTCGAGATCACCAGCTGCCACACGGCGCATACCGAAGGGCGTTTGAATCAGCATCTCGCCACTGCCGATGCCGATGGTGTAAATGCGCACCTCTTCGCGAGCAGCCAGGTCGGCGGCCTTGAGCGGATCGACATTACCCGCCGTATTTGCCCCGTCGGTAAGCAGGATCAGCACCCGGTTACTGGCCGGTTCCTTGCGCAGACGCTTAATGGCCAGACCAATGGCATCACCGATGGCGGTTTGCTGACCGGCCAGACCGATTTGCGCCTCGTCCAGCAGGGTGCGCACTGTATTGCGGTCGAGGGTCAGCGGTGCTTGCAGATAAGCCTCGTCGCCAAACAGAATCAGGCCGATGCGGTCTCCCTTGCGCTGCTCGATGAATTCACCGGCGACGGCCTTCACCGCCGTCAGGCGGCTTAACTGGAGGCCACGGGTCTGCATATCCTCGTTTTGCATGGAACCGGAGATATCCACCGCCAGCATCAGGCTACGGCCACTCACAGGCAAATGTACGCTCTCGCCGATCAGCTGCGGGCGCGTTGCCGCCAGCACCAGCAGTACCCAGGCAAATATGGCCAGCAGCAATCGCAGGCGGGAGCGTGGACCGCTGTGCGTTTGCAAGTTGTCTTGCAGAGCTGCGTAAAAAGGAATGTGCAGCGTGGCCGGGGCAACACCGGGCGCACGCGGCAGCAACAGCGCCAGCAGTGGCAAGGGCAGGGCGGCGAACAGCCAGGGCCAGGCGAATTCAATATTCATTTATCAGTACTCACATCAGCGACTCATGTTCTTCTTTATCCACTCGCGCATCAAAGCGCTCAGGGCAGCCAGATCCACATCGGCGGGCAGAGTGGGTTGATAGGGGCCCGTGGCCAGCACCTGACCAGGACCGTCGCTAAATCGACCATTACCGCCGGAGTTGTCAAGAAAGCGCAGCCACTCACGACCGGTCAGCGCAGCGACTTGCTGACGGGGAAAACGCATCAGCGCCAGCCGTCGCAACAGAATGGAAAGCTCGGTGATGGTTTTCGGTGTGGCATTGTCAGGCTGCCCGGTCAGTGCATCGAGCATGGCAAGCAACTGCTGACGTTGGCGGTGCAGGCGGTACCGGCGCAAGGCAAAACGTGTCAACCACACCATCAGAACCAGCAACAACACAGCGAGCACCCACCAGCCAGGAGCCGGGGGCCACCAGCCGGGTTCGGCGGGCAGGTGAATATCACGCAATTGCAATGCCGACGGGTTATCTGGATTCATGCGGCGGTTTCCTGTGGTGGATGTTGTACTGTCGATGCCGCCCTGCCACCAAAATAACCACGCAGCACGCTGGCCACATCATCATCAGTAGACAATTGCAGCAGGGGAATAGCCCGGCTGCGCATCAGATCCCGCAATGCCTGATGATGTTGACTGAAGAAATCACCATAAGCCTTTCGTGCCGGGGCCGAGCGGGTATCGAGAATGCCGGTGTGCTGGCCGTCCGTGACACCATAACGCGCAGGCGGTGGCGGAGAGAGTTCCAGCGCATCAACCAGCTGAATAGCGATCACCTCGTTATGCTGGCGCAGCCGTGTCAGGTGTTTGCCGGTCTCTTCGTCGATGCCGTAAAAATCGCTGAGCAGAAAGACCAGACTGCCGGGCCGACTGACTCGGCGCAGGCGGCCCAGTGCCGTATTCAGTCCCTGTGGGTGAGGTGGCCGCTGGAGATTTTCCAGCGGATCAGTTTGCGCCACCAGTTGCCGGATCAGACGCAGCACGCCGTGCTTACCGCCGCGCGGTGGCAGTTCGTGGTGATCTCCATTAAACAGCAGGGCGCCAATACGGTCGCCATGAGCCGCTGCCGCCCAGGCAATAAGACTGGCCGCGCGCGCCGCAACCACAGACTTGAGCGCCCCCCGGCTGGCGAAAAACATACCGGGATTCAAGTCCACGCACAGCACCACGGGGCGCTCGCGCTCTTCCTGATAGACCTTGGTATGCGGTCGGCCCGTGCGCGCAGTCACCCGCCAGTCCATATTGCGGATATCGTCGCCGGGCTGGTAATGGCGTGACTCCTGATAGTCCATACCACGGCCACGAAAGCGCGAGGCATGTCCGCCCGACAATTGCGCACGAGCTGCCTGTTTGCGGTTGAGCCCCAGTTTACCGGCCTGCTGGCGCAGGGCGATTAACTCATCGAGACTGGGTCGGGTGGCCGCATTCAGCGCGGTATCCGTTGAGGTATCAGCGGCGGGCCGGTGACGGCCCGGCAGGAATCGCCGGAAAAACCACATCTCAGGCGACCGGGATCAGTTTGAGTAACTCACGAATCACATCATTGGCATTCATGCCCTCGGCCTCGGCCTCAAACGAGATCAGCACCCGGTGGCGCAGCACATCAAAAGCCACCGCCTGCACATCCGCCGGTGAGACATAATCGCGACCTTCCAGCCAGGCATGGGCGCGGGCGCAGCGGTCGAGAGCGATAGTGGCGCGCGGACTGGCACCATAACTGACCCAGCGGGCCAGCGCTGCGCTATAGGGTGCCGGGTCACGACTGGCCAGCACCAGCTGCACCAGATACTCCTCCACCGGTTCGGCCATATGGATGCTCAGCACCTCTTGCCGGGCAGTAAAAATCTGCGCCTTGCTCAGCGCCACCCCGGAAGCTGCCGGAGCAGAATCCTCGCGCCCGGCCTGCTGGCGGGCCAGTCTTAAAATAGCGTGCTCTGCCTGTACATCAGGGTAGCCGATACACACATGCATCAGAAACCGATCCAGCTGTGCCTCGGGCAGGGCATAAGTCCCCTCCTGCTCAATGGGATTCTGCGTGGCCATGACCAGAAACGGGCGGGGCAGGGGATAAGTGTGACGGCCCACAGTGATTTGCTTCTCGCCCATTGCCTCCAGCAGCGCCGACTGCACCTTGGCCGGGGCGCGGTTGATCTCATCAGCGAGAATCAGATTATGAAACAGCGGACCCTGCTGGAAATGAAAATCACCGGTCTCCGGGCGATAAATATCAGTGCCGGTGAGATCACTGGGCAGCAGATCCGGCGTGAACTGCAAACGATGAAAATCACCCTCCAGCACCGCCGCCAGCTCCTTGATGGCCGTGGTCTTGGCCAGGCCGGGCGCGCCCTCCACTAACAGATGGCCATCCGCCAGCAGCGCGATCAACAAACGCTCGACCAGCGCCTGCTGGCCAATAATACGTGCCTGCAAATGCTCGCGCACCTGATGAAATGCGGCGCAGGCCTCGCTGTCTGTAGTGACCGGGGCGATGTTTGTACTCATGGTAAAGGCTCCTTGACGGTATCGGATGTACTTGTGCTCTGTCTATTCGACCGGGTTTTCGACGGTGAAACAACGGGGGGCTATATTATCGTGAATCAGAGGTGTCGTGAATTGCTTGTTCCGGGTTCATCACGATGTCTGCTCTGATGTCAGAGGGCATGGTTTGTTCCCTCCGGTTTCATTCAGCGTTATCAGGCCTGGATGGCGGTGATCTTCAGCCAGGTGATGGAGATGGCCGGGGTGGTATGCAAAACACCCAGCCGGAATGCTAAACAGGGCAGTGATTATGTGCCCGTTTCTTATTATTCTCCTCTCACATCCTGTCAAGTGGACTAATAACCGCATGACCACCCCGGTTCAGGACATGGGTATAAATCATCGTCGTTGAAATATCCGCATGCCTCAGCAACTCCTGTACCGTGCGTATATCCTGCCCCGACATCAAAAGGTGCGTAGCAAAGCTGTGCCGCAGAGAATGACAATTGACCTTTTATGAAATGTCAGCTTTCTGGGCCGCACTCTTTTTACGGTCTTTTTGCCCCTTACCATCACGTACCAGAATTTCTCGATATTCAAAATTAACATCCTGAATCCGAAGTCGTACACAATCTATCAGGCGCAACCTGGCATCATAGAACAGCGAAACCATTATCTGTTCACGGCAAGATATTGAAGAAATGAAACCACCTCAGTGGCGCCAAGTTGTTCGGGATTATCTGCATTATTGAATAAAATGAAACGACATACCCACAGCTCATAGACTTGCTCGGTTCGGATTGAATAATGTCTCTGGCGAATTTCAGCGACAAGGGCTTCAAAAAAGAAGCATGCCCACGTAGTCACCCACCAAATCACTTTCATTATTTCGTTCTGTTTTTCTGGTCGCCTAGATAGGCGGGGCAGGGTTCTCCTGTTACCTAAAATCCGGAAAAGTCATTTTTTTTCTGAAAGACCTCCAACTTTCGGCTTGGATGTCTTATTGTCTTTTTATTATTTTCTGACCCCTTATGTTAATCAGTCAGAGGAACCTGTCTACTCGATCGTTACCCTTTCTTTTGTCTTTCAGTACATAACATATGGGCAATAGAAAGGTGATGTGGGAGGAGGGGTGTCGTGAGGCATCCCCCTGTCCCGATTAGTCTCTTGAAAGATTATGCATGCCGCCTTATAATCGTATGCATAATTTAAGGAGAAAAACATGAGAACTACCCTCGATCTGCCTGAGAATCTACTCAAAGAAGCGATGAAGGTTACCCATACAGGCACAAAAACAGCAGTGATTATTAAGGCGCTGGAAGAAATAGTAAGAAAATCAAAGATTTCAGGAATAAAGAAATACAAAGGGAAAATTGATTTAGATATTGATTTAAACGAGCTTAGAGATCGCCACTAGATGGAAGTGTTAGTTGATACCTCAATATGGATTGATTATTTTAGAGGGGGTGGCAACTCAAAAGATCTCGATTTTTTGATAGATGAAAATTTGATTATTACCAACGATATCATTCTTGCTGAGTTGATCCCTTATCTGAAAATAAAAAAACAAACGAAGGTTATCAAGCTTCTTCGTGAGGTGAATAAATTTCCATTGGAGATTCGTTGGGAGGAAATAATTGAATATCAAGTGAAGTGCTTAAAAGAAGGGGCGAACGGGGTGGGCATTCCAGATTTACTCATTGCTCAAAATGCAAAGCAAAATCGATGTGCGGTGTATTCACTTGATAAGCATTTCAGGTTATTAAATCAAGTACTGAAAGTTAAGTTGTATACGCAATGAGGCTAACAAGCGCAGTAGAGTCGGACAGTCCTCCGCAGCGTTTCGTTTGTGGCTAAAAAAGCCACAAGCCTCACCCCGCTACGGCCTGCCACTCACTGCGGACGTTAGAGCGCCAAGCGAAGCTTGCACCACCGACCCGAATCGCCCCTGCCACAAATGACCGGTGACCCGCAGACGGGTATTGATATAGCCGGTATAACGCCGGTGCGCATTCGCAAAGGTGCGGCGCAAGCCGTCTTCATCCGAGGGAACGATGATAATATGGGCATGATTGGGCATTAGGCAATAGCACCAGATTTCGGCATTAGCTCTTTGTGCCGCTTCACTCAATAAGTCTTTGTAAAGAGCATAGTCGCCCGATTCAAAGAACGTCTGCGCACGCCGGTTACCGCGCTGGGTAATGTGATGAGGGTGGCCAGGAATGACAAGTCGGGGAAGCCGCACTATGAACACAGTATGTTTTATTAGATGTATTTAGTAAACTGTCACCGTAATTTGTATTGCGACGATGTGCAACGCGGCCAGACGCAAAAGGCAACGTGCTATACCGGTCGCAGCGACTCACTCACACGCTGTTTATCAAAATGTGGATACATGCTCTACGCAGTCAACTGCGGGATTTAGGTTCAGTGTTATCAGATATGGATGGCGGTGATCTTCAGTCAGGTGATGGAGAGCAGCACCTGGAAAATGATTAATGGGGGCGTGCCAATCGGCCTGGGTGTTGTCGAAGCTTTCTGCACGACACTCACCAAACAGCGCTTTGGTGCATCAGGCATGCGCTGGAAATCAAAGAGTACAAAATGCTTTTTGTACTATTATTAAACCAGCAGGCGTATAGTTTGTATTGAATTCAACAAAATCCCCTTACCTGAGTCACTTTATCAAGAATAGACTAATGAAAATATCCTTAGGGTTAATAACCGTGGTTTTTATCGCTGTTGGTACACCGGCTATAGCGATTGGAGATAGTTCAGATGCTGACTTAGCCCTGTGCATTAATCACGACAAAGGAATTTGTCAGAAAAAAAGTAGGTTAACTGCCTACCAGCCAAATACTGTGGCCTGGGAAATGACAGATGATGACAATGATTCTCTTGAGGTGAATTATTCCTTCAAGTATTTGCTCACGCGGCCAGATTGCTCGATTGAAAAGGGCAATGTAAAGGTTGAATGCATTAATGGGTGGGATAAGCGCGGCGAATGGTTTCTGACCTACACAGGTAAATTCGATTTTTACATGGGAACAAGACCCTCCGGGCCTGTTGTAAATAGAACAAATAACCCTGGGATACATTGGAGACTTCATAAGCCATCCTTCGCCAAATGGGCAAGCTGGTTGGATATTGGGTTGGAGCACCGATCCAATGGGCAGGTTACAGAATATGACCTTAAAAATACAAATGGTGATTATATAGCTGACGTTAAATGGAAAGAAGGGGATAGGGCTTATATTGATGGGATCAGTCGATCTTCAAATTACTTTTTAATGGAAGTCAAAAAAAGTCTCAAGGCCGGTAATACCAGGTTGAGTTTTTATGCAAGTGGGAAGGCATATTTTACTGATGAGTCATTAGTTACCTGGGGCAGAAGGAAAGATTCAGGTGATAGAATTTGGGATTATGATATGTTGAAGTTCATATTTGTAGGAAATAATGAGAGCAATAAAAAATGGATTCCTGATCAGATTGAATATAGTGTGGAATATACAATCGGAGCACATGGATTTAATACAGACTCTTTAAATGCTTCGTTGTATTTTCCGTATGTTTACGGAAAGAGAACATATTTTCCGATCAATTTTATCAAGGTTCATGTTGGACCAATGAGTGAATTATCGAATTATACAGAGTCTCAAACAAGCATTTATATTGGAATCAAGTTAAATCCAAAGCCAATGTTTTAAATGACTCTGTAACGGTATTAAAAAATAAATGACAGCCATAAAAAACCTGCTCTGAGAAAATTTTACCGGCTTAGTGCGGTTTTTTAATAGCAGACTGTTTTGTTTATTTTACACGAAAATAACGCGGCCAAAAAATATTGTCATGTTTCCCGGAAAGCATAAAAAAATCATCTGTGGCTGATCTGCATTCCTGTTCACTTGATGTCTCAAGAGCGCCAATATGCCTGCGCATTGTATCCAGACAATTCTGGATAATCTGTGACGACTGTGTTTTGCTGGTGATACCACCTGCCTAGGATCAAGCCTCGTTGAATATCTTCAACAGATTTATCAGTCTCACGTTCTCCTGAGATGGTACATACTACATGCCGTATTTCGAATTCCTCGACAAGGACACGATATTCTGGTTTGATGATTCGCCAGAGCCTGTTTAGGGCGTATTCGGCAAAGGGTTGTGCATCCCGAGTTTTCAATATCTATTTTACCTTGACCGAATATGCTGTGTTGAATGTCACAGCATCGTCATGCGTCAGTCATATTTGTTTCACAAGTTTCCGATATTTTCCCGTCTGGTTTTTAATGAATTAACACGCGGTATTTTTGTTCGCGTTAGAAATTAAAGGGAGTATCTCATGTCAGTAAATGTATTCAGGCGTTCCGCTGTTCATCTTGCATTGCTTGGGGCTATGGGCGTCAGTCTGAGTGGTTGCATAGACGAGAGTGTGGAGGAGGAGGTAAATCGCTGGCAGGGCGGAGAGGGCCGTGCAGTCATCTCCATTCCGCTGTCTGAAGTGGCATTTAATGGCGGTAATGTCTTGAGTTTTGATGTGGGTGTCGGCAGCGGTGCCTACCATCGTCCGGGTGATCCGGCCAACGTATTTTACGCATTAACTGACCGTGGCCCAAATATCAAATGTAAGGATAGTCTTGATGTCATCGGCGTTGCCGATTTTTGTGGTGTGGGTAACAATGGCGACAAGATTTTCCCGCTGCCCGATTTTACACCGGCAATTTACAAGTTTGAACTTTCCAGCGATTTCGTGGCAACGGTGCTTGAAGTAATCTCCTTGAAGGGTCACAGTGGTGTGATCAGCGGCATTACCAATCCGCTCGTTGCAACGGATACCGAAAAAGCATTTGACAATACCGGTGCGCCATTGGCTTTTGATCCCAGCGGTTTGGATACCGAATCCATAACCGGGCTTGCCGATGGCAGCTTCTGGATTTCTGATGAATACGGGCCGAGCCTGGTGCATGTTGCCGCCGACGGAACTATCATGGAGCGAGTGGTGCCGCAGTCGGTCGCTGCTGACCTTGCTGGAGCCGACTACCCAGTTACTGGTGGTTTGCCAGATATTCTGAAGAAACGAAAACTCAATCGTGGCATTGA
>Ga0256839_1006428_pt1 | contig 10281 bp, 8 predicted proteins | sample 354166metaG_FD_185968 | JGI IMG/M metagenome (GOLD analysis project Ga0256839, IMG submission 185968) | Hydrothermal vent microbial communities from Mid Atlantic Ridge, Atlantic Ocean - 354-166 | ecosystem: Environmental > Aquatic > Marine > Hydrothermal vents | place: Atlantic Ocean: Mid... | reverse complement strand
CACGCCTCGACCGCTATGATCACAATCTTCTCTCCATACTTTTCAAGCAGCCTGTTGTATCCTGAGATCGCAGCAAGACAAGGAGGGCATCTATAGCCAAACGCCTCAAGCAGTACGATCTTGTCTTCATACCCGTAAAAGATCATCCCTTTCGCTGTCAGGTCTACCTTAATCTTCTCTCCATCTGCTGTTAGAATCGTTGTCGTATCAACACTCTTATTGAAAACGGTTTCCGTTTCTATAGCTTTGGCATACACTTCTGTCTGTGCCATCAACACAAACAGCACTAGGAAAAATATCTTTACATACTTCATCGCTATCCTTTCAAACTAACTCCGTCAAGTATAGCACCTTTTTGCAAATCAAATCTACCTCTCGGCTTATCATATAAATAGATCAAAACTTTTCTAAACCCCCCTTTGGATATAATACTTTGATTATTCATGAAAGGTTAAATGCTTGCAGTATACATTTGAACAAGTCATATTTTCCGATAACCGCATTTTTACCAAGTCGCCCGAACCACCGAACTCTCCTTCAGGTCGGGTTGCCGTCATTGCACATGTGTTCTATCTTGATCTCTACTACGAGATCGTAAAGTACCTCAACCATATAGAGATCCCGTTCGACTTCTATGTGACAGTGCCTTCACATATGGAAGAGGAAGAGCTCACCGCACTCTTTGCGGCGTTTCCCAAGGTCACCGTATACAAAACAGAGAACAGAGGACGTGATGTGCTCCCTTTTCTTCAGACTATGCGGCATCTTGGACTTGACCGTTATGAGTATATCTGCAAACTACATACCAAAAAAACCGGTGACAGCCCTTTGGGGCATGTCTGGCGAAAACTGCTCTATTTTGACCTTATTGGCTCGGCAGAAACAGTCACACAGATCGTTGACATGATGGATCATGATGCAACGATCGGTGAGATCACAGGTAAATATACAATCCTTGACTCTGTCAGATATACCTATGGGAACAACACCAAAGTCAAACGGCTCTGCACCCAAGGCGGTATTGATTTCCCTAAACAATATACTTTTGCCGGTGGTACGATGTTCTGGACACGAGCTTCACTGATTGAACCCGTGATCAGACTTTTTGAAGAAGGGAAACTGGAGTTTGAAGCAGAGCGTGGACAAAAAGATCATACACTAGCACATGCATTGGAACGTTTTTTTGGCATCATCATACAAGGACAACAAAAAAGGATCGTCCCCAGTCCGGCAAGCTATGAGCAACTGCCAACAGAAACCATAGAACAGACTGCCGCACTGGTACTCTCTCAACAATATGCAGGACAAGATGTTTACGAAAAAATCAATGAACTCAACGACTATATACATAATCTCGAAGCCCTCGTAGAATCGATGCGGCTGAAAAACCGCCTCAAACGGCTTCCTTCAGATATCGTCCAACGATTTTCCGCGACGGCTATCAGCAGTGAAAAAGTTTTCTCCTCCCTGCAAATGTATACCCGGAAGATCGTAGACAAACTCTCGCCCTCAACGTTGCGTACCCTTTTTACAAGTCTGCGCAACAATCCGGCAATATTGAAAAAGGTCTGGTACTATCTTAAGCGTGGGGAATTCAAATACCTGCTTGAAAGACTCCGCATCAAACTCAACAACAATCTCAAGACAAATGACCAATTTATCCCCCTTGATCCGGCAAGTTACTTCGAGCCGTTCGAAGAAGAAAAGTTTACCCTACCTAATGAGACGCGGATCGATATCATCATCCCGGTATACAATGGATACGAATATCTAAAGGCACTTTTTGATACGATCGAAGCCAATACGTCCCACTCTCATCGTCTGATCGTGATCGACGATGCCAGTCCGGACGAACGGGTCAATCCCTACCTCAAAACACGCCTCAAAAACCATACTGATGCCCTCTTCACAGAGCAGAAGGAAAATCTCGGCTTTGTACGTAGTGTTGTCGCAGCCGTTGAGAAGACAGAAGGGCATTTTGTCATTCTCAATACCGATACGGAAGTACCGCCGTTATGGCTTGAGCGTCTCATGCATCCTATCTTCAATCTGCCAAAAGTTGCATCGACCACACCCTTTACCAATGCGGGTACGATTGCAAGTTTCCCCAACTTTCTGGAAGATAACGAGATCTTCGAAGGGATGGAAGTCAACAAGCTTGATGCACACTTTATGGAGGTAAAAGCCCAAACCCACTACATACCGATGCCTACGGGTATAGGCTTCTGTATGGGGGTCAACAAAACCCTTGTCGACCGGATCGGTTTTTTTGACACCGAGACATTCGGAAAAGGATACGGGGAAGAGAATGACTGGTGTCAACGTGCCATCAAGACCGGTTACCAAAATCTTCTCGTGCCCAATCTGTTCGTTTATCACAAACACGGTGGATCCTTACCTTCCAAAGTGAAACAGAAGCTACTCGAAGAGAACCATGCCAAACTGCTTCAAAAACATCCCGAGTACGACAAACAGGTGCAGGCGTATATCGCAAATGATCCACACAAAATACTTCGCCAACTTATTGTCATGCGTGCCTCTTCCTATAAACAGCCCCTCTGGGTTATGTTCGACCATGCTCTTGGAGGCGGTGCAAATTTGTATGCCCAAAAAGTACTCGAAGAGAAACAGCAAAACGGTGAAAATACACTCTATGTCCAATATGACTTCTATAGCGGAACATATCATCTGACCCACCGGTACGACCGTTATCATGCGCGCTTTTCACTTGACTCCCTCCATGCACTCGACTATTTACTGCAATATCTGAAGATCGGTACGCTCTTCTTGAACAGTCTGGTCTCCTACAAACATGCTCAAGATGTCGTCGAATATCTAAACGCACTGACACAAGAACAGGAGATAGAACTGATTGTTCCCATCCATGACTTCTATCCCATCTGCCCCAGCTATACGCTTCTGGATGACACCGACAGCTACTGCGGTATGCCTGACGAAGAGGCATGCCTTGCCTGTATGTCCAGCAACCAAGGTGAGTGGCGCAATTTCCACGGTGATGTCGTAGATATCGTCGCTTGGCGTGATCACTGGGGTACGCTTTTGGATCATGCCACAAAGATCCTCTGTTTTAGCGACGCCTCCTTACAGATCTTGCAGCGCGCCTTTCCCGATCTTAGTGTAGAAAAGATAAAGATCACACCTCACAAGGTAGAGGATATCGAACCGCTCACACTACCGCCAAGATCTCCTGATGCACCACTGACCATCGGTATCCTCGGTGCGATCAACCATGCAAAGGGCGCATCCGTCATCAAGGAGATGGTAGAGATCATCGACCGAGATAAACTCAATATGCGTGTCGTTGTCATCGGACAGATTACGGAACAGATCAGCAACCCTTCATTCGCAGTCACGGGGAAATATGCCCGCAAAGACCTTCCCGCACTCATCCAAAAACACCGCATCGACCTCTTCCTCATCCCTTCCATCTGGCCGGAGACTTTCTCCTACACCAGTGAAGAGATCATGCAGATGCAGCTACCGTTGATGGTCTTTGATCTTGGTGCACCCGCAGAGAGGGTCAAGCACTATGACAAAGGGTATATTATCTCCAAGATCAATGCACAAGCCGTACTTGAGAAGGCTATGGATATCTATCACTACGACGGCAAGCGAGCATGAGACTTGAGGGGATAGACCTGCTGCGAGGTATTGCCGTCATTACCGTACTCATCTACCACTTTTTTGCACTTCTTGGTTTGGAACAGCTTTCTTTTTTCAAGTATGTGCATAGCTTTGGTACACTTGGCGTTTCTCTCTTCTTTGTAATCAGTGGATATCTCATCTACCGATCGCTTACGTTCTCCGTCAAAACATATGGTAAAAAAAACGGGCTGATCCGCTATGCCCTCCATAGGTTTTTTCGTATCGTCCCCGCATACTATGTCAACTTCATCGCCGTACTGCTGCTTGCAACATTTGTAATCACACCTGATTATCTCTACTCCAAGGGTTTCTTGGGACAGATACTCTCCCATCTGAGTTTTAGTGCCTATTTTGTTTACAAAGATACGGGACTTGGAGTCAATGGCGCATACTGGACATTGGATATAGAGATGCTTTGGTATATCGTCGTCGCTTTCCTTTTTGTATTGCTGCCGTCTCGCAAAACCTGGATAGCACTTCTGTTCATAAGCCTTATCTATCTTTGCATACTGGACTTCTCTCTCTATGATGAATTGTTCGGGCTTACACCACACAGTGGCAATACGGATCTGCTTCGTCTCTACTACGCTTCGCAGCTTCCTGGGATGATACTCTATTTTGCCGCCGGTGTACTGCTTTTTCGTTCTGCTATCCAGTTCAATAAAGCAGTATTTCCTATACGCTATATGCTTGCACTTTTCTTGTTATTGATATATGCCTGGGTGACATCGCAGTTTAACATCATACCATCACTTATACTCTATCATCTCTTTACCGCTTTGATTGTCACCCTGCTTTTTATTCTGCTCTTCCAAACCAAACCGCACTATCTTGGATGGCTCTCTTGGATAGGAAAGATCTCCTACTCTATGTACCTTTGGCACATGCCTATACTCTTTGTCATGAAACGAAGCAGTGCCATTACACACTTGTCCCTTCTCAATAATGCCTTACTTTTTAGTATCTCTCTTCTTATGATCTCCGCATTAAGCTACTATCTGATCGAAGAGAGCGGATTTAATTGGCGCAGACATATAGAAAAGAGACTGAAGGAGAAGCATGTCTTCGCATAAACACCATATGCTCGAAAACATCCAGATACTGCGTGCAATTGCAGCACTGCTTGTGGTACTGCACCATGCCCTACCACACTACGAGGCGATGGGTGGCTCCCTTGAACCGGTGAAGCATATAGGTGCATGGGGCTTTACCGGTGTTGATATCTTCTTTGTGATCAGCGGATACATTATGGTCTATACAACCATTGACAAACCTCGCACACTTTCAAGTGCCAAACGCTTTGTAAAACACCGTTTCTTTCGTATCTATCTGGGCTATTGGCCTTTTTTTGCAGTGATGTTACTCGCACTCTATCTAACCGACCCTGCCAGACTCGCCTCACTGGATATCACCGGATCGTTTTTGCTGACACAGACAGACATGTTCAAGCTGGTACTTCCTGTCTCATGGTCTTTGGGGTATGAGGTCTATTTTTATCTCTTGATCACATTGACCTTTTTTCTCCCTTCGCGTTATCTCAAACAGCTGATGCTGCTATGGACACTAAGCGGTGCGGAGATCATCGTCTCACTTGCATGGCACACCCCCAAAACACCTATCTTTTACGATCCGTTCTTGCTCGAATTCTTTTCGGGTATGCTGCTCTACCTTCTGGATAAACATCTGATCCGATCCCGCTATCTTTTTCCTTTGATCGCCGCTGTTTTTGCTGCCTACTCTTTTGGCATTGTACATGAATACAAAAAGCGTGTTCTCACCTTTGGATCGGGCGCTGCCGGAATGGTATGGATCGCATTGATACTGGAGCGCTATCGCTACATCGAGCACCCGATTTACCGTAAAGCCATCAGCATAGGAGAGAGGTCATGAAGGTCAGTGTCATCATTCCCACCTACAATGGTGCCAAACACCTCTCCGAACTGATGAAACGTCTTGCTTCCCAAAGTATTACCTTCGAGCTGATCATTGTCGACTCATCCTCTACGGACGATACCGTCGAGATCGTCTCGCCCTATGCCGACAAACTATTGACCATACCTTCGGAGACATTCGATCACGGCGGTACACGTACCTTGGCTGCCAAAGAGGCATCGGGTGAACTCGTGATATTTTTGACACAAGATGCTCTGCCTGCAGATGATCTCTCACTTGAAACACTGCTCAAACCGCTTAAAGATCCGGAGGTTTCAGCGGTCTATGGGCGGCAACTGCCCCATGAGAAGAGTTCACTCTTTGGAAAACATCTGCGTCATTTCAACTATCCCGAACAATCCTATACCAGGATACTTCAAGACAAAGAGAGATATGGTCTCAAGACCGCTTTTTTTTCCGACAGCTTTTCGGTCTACCGCAAAGAGGCATTGGAGCGGATCGGGTATTTCAGAGACCATCTGATCGTTGGAGAGGACATGACAGCTGCCGCAAATCTCTTGATGATGGGGTACAAAATATCCTATTGTGCCGAAGCGGAGGTCTACCATTCTCACAGCTATACGATCACAGAAGAGTTCAAACGCTATTTTGACACCGGCGTGTTCCATGCCGATCAAAACTGGCTGCTCGATACATTTGGTAAAGCCGAGGGAGAGGGGAAACGATATATCAAAAGCGAACTGGCATTTCTTCGATCGTGCCGTGCCTACCACCGTATTCCGGAATTTATCATACGCAATATGATGAAATACCTCGGATACAAGCTGGGGACACATTATCAACGACTACCAAACTGGCTTGCGTATCGTCTGAGCATGCATCGACACTGGTGGCACCCGATAAAAATTTCTTAAATCATATCCTCTTTAGCAATGCTTTGCTATACTGAGTCCCAATCACATTCAATGGAGAATACCACATGAAACGCTATATGATTACCGGTCTCATTACTCTCTCGCTGCTTGGTCTAAGCGGGTGTGCCCTGGGAGACAAGATTGAACAGGCCGCAAAAGATCTCTACGAAAAAGCCAAAGAGAAATATAAAGAGTACCGTGGAGAGGGAGAGGAAAACCAGCCCAGACCTTTTGATCCTATTTTTCAGAACGCCAACGGTCCCAAAACACCGATTATCTCCTCTGCTTGTAACTACAATGCAGGTGTCAGGTACGTCTATTTTTCCAATCAGACAGAGGCAAGCAACAACTTTTTCAATGCGACGCGCAGTCTTGTCTCCTCACCCGCTTCACTCAAACCATTCTGGGATATACGCTATGTCAACCCTGTCAACGCATTTGTCAACGGTACGCCCAAAACCTTCTACCCTGACTACGGACAGTACAGTGGGCTGGATGCCAGAAGCGGTATCAACAACCTTGTGGTTGGGACAGCATATGCCCAGACAGATCCGACTGGAACTGTCATCCAATCAGAGTGTGTAAACGGTCATGTTGCCGGTTCGGCAGCAATCAACCTTTATGATGCACCCGAGCAAGCCCTCATCTATGCAGGTCCACAAAGTACCTATGCATACAGCTTCGATACCTCATCCCACATCAGTCCATGGCGTACTGACGGTACCGGAAACCTTGCACTACAAGCATCGTTCGATAAGCCGATCTATGTCAACTATGGCGGCAATATCGGGGGTGGGGTCTATTTCAATGTATTTATCAGAAACCGGCTCAACGGCATGCACCTCAACTTTGTGATCGGACTCTATGCGGCCGGAGATGCATGGATCGTAGAGAAACGGGGAATACAGTTTGACCCTACGACCAACATCGTACATGTTGCTACTGTAGCCAGTGATGAGTCATGGTGGTCAACCCTCTCACCACAGTCTCGCGGTATCTTAGAGATTGTTTCAACCCCTGACGCCAAGAATCCGGATAATGGACAATGGGGAGAATTCTACAGGGTCAATATCTCATACCAGAATCTGTTTGTTGTACTTCAGGAACTTCAGAAAAGTCCCCCTGCGGGTGCTGCAGGTATGCAGTTCGGTCTCAATCCCGCCGACTGGGAAGTCACTTCCCTCATGGTGCAATACGAACTCTCGGAAAAGGGAGGGAAGGCAAGGCTTTCAGGTTCATTCAGCGGATTTGAGGTTTATACCAGCCCTTATCCGTTCTAATCGGAAACGATCAAGGTGAGGCACTCTTTAAGAGCGTCTCTCCAGTAGGGCACTTCGACACCAAACTCCTTTTTGATCTTCTCTTTGCTTAAAACAGTGTAGTGAGGTCGTTTTGCAGGCGTAGGATAGTCGCATGTTCCGATAGGACGGACTTTGCATGGGGTCTTAGAGATCTCAAAGATCGCCTGTGCGAAATCATACCACGAGCAACACCCTTCATTGCTGTAGTGATAGGCTTCAACCTTTTCAGGATGCTTCGAACCCTCCTCTAGAATCTTGAAGATTGCACGGGCAAGATCGCGTGCATACGTAGGTGTACCGATCTGATCACATACCACACCAAGCTCATCACGCTCTCTCCCCAGCCTCAACATCGTATGTACAAAGTTCTGTCCAAACGTACTGTAGACCCAAGAAGTACGTATGATTACGGCACCTTCGGGCGCAATCTCTCTAATCGCCTCCTCTCCGGCGAGTTTGGAGCATCCATAGACCCCTTCGGGATTGGTTTTCGCATCTTCGACAAGCGGCAGAAATGCTCTACCGTCAAAGACATAGTCCGTTGAAATATGGATCAAAAATGCGTGCTGTCCCTTGGCTGCTATTGCCAGATTTTCGGCACCCGTACGGTTTACCCTAAACGCAAGCCCTTCCTCTGTTTCGGCTCTATCCACAGCCGTATAAGCAGCGCAGTTAATGATCGTATCGATCTCATGCTCCCGAACAAACCGTATAACCGCCTCTTTGTCTGAAATATCTAAGTCATTTCTGTCCGTAAAGTAAAAATCTCTCTCGGTAAGATCATTCCCCCTCTGCGACCAAATCTCTTCTATCTCTCTACCAAGCTGTCCTTTGGCTCCCGTGACCAAAACACGTCTATACATAGAGAGATTCCCCAAAATCAAACAGATCAGCATCCACCAACAATGGCTGTCGTGTATCTTTGTCTGAAAGCTTCAGTCGGGATGCTTCCATCTGCCAGTCAATGCCGATACGAGGATCATCAAATGCAATACCTCGATCATTCTCCGGTGAGTAATAGTTGTCCACTTTATAGGCAAATATCGTCTCATCCTCAAGCACGACAAACCCGTGTGCGAATCCTCTCGGCACAAAGAGCTGCCGTTTGTTCTCTTCACTGAGTTCAACAGCCACATACCGACCAAACGTAGGACTCCCCTTACGGATATCAACAGCAACATCCAACACACGTCCCTTGATCACACGCACCAGCTTGGTTTGTGCTGCCGGTGCAAGCTGATAATGCAGTCCTCGAAGAACCCCTTTGGCACTTTTGGATTCGTTGTCCTGACAAAAGTCGACTTTAAAGCCTAAAAAATCTTCCAACTTGTCCTGCCTGAAGGTCTCCACAAAATAGCCGCGATCATCTCCAAGTACCTGTGGATTTATGATGATAACATCTTCTATTTCCGTTCTAACGAACTGCATCTGAACTCCTGTGAGCGAATAGTATGTAATTATAACGCTATGAACTTAAGATGTGTCCTAATCAAACACGGTAATTCGCCCGATAGTCAGCACTTTTTTATCAAGAAAAAAGTATGATTTCTAGTAATGATAAAAAGGGGTTGATAGCTATCATGATGCCAAAAAGTTTACAATCATCACTTTTCACCCTCCTTTTCGGAGTCTTGCTTCTTCAGGCCGAACCTACCAAGATCATGCCTTTGGGTGACTCTATTACCTACGGTCTTGTGGTCAATGGTGAAGAGATACTTCCGGATGACGAAGCGGGAGGATACCGCTATTGGCTTTGGCATATGCTACATGACCATGGCTATGATGCCACTTTTGTCGGATCGGAGATCGCAGGAGAGGGGCTTACCCCGGTTTTCGACCCTTATCATGAAGGACATCGGGGATGGAGCAGTTCTCAGATCGCAAATGGTACGGAAGGGTTCCTCATGCAGAATCCGCCGGATACCATTCTTCTGCATGCCGGCACCAACGACTTTAATGCCGGTGTTGACGGGATCAATATGATACTGGATCACATAGATAATTACGAGCATCAGTCCGGTCATCCAATCAAGGTCTATGTTGCCCTGATCTTGGATCGAAGAATCACCGATCCCATCATCAGACAGTTCAATGAGAACCTCAAGGTGCTTGTGGGGCAACGCATTCGTTTCGGTGACGATCTAACACTTGTCGATATGGCAGGACGTGCCGGATTGACGGGAGCTGACTATTCGGACAATACCCACCCCAACAATAGCGGATATCAAAAAATGGCACAGGTATGGTACAGTGCTCTTATGGAACCAGATACACCGGGGCTCTTTGCATATCCTTATATTTTGGTGGATGCACCATATATCCATGAGGGATCACTTTATGTCAATTATGGTGACAACAGTGTCACATTTGAAGCAGATATCCCTGATAGCGGAATCACGATCTATTAGGAAGGTTATCATGATAAAAAAAACAGTGTTAACACTCTCTCTTCTTTTATTTGTCGGTTGCGGCGGCTCTTCCGGAAGCGGATCGGGTTCTTCAAGTCC
>Ga0256839_1006427_pt1 | contig 10282 bp, 7 predicted proteins | sample 354166metaG_FD_185968 | JGI IMG/M metagenome (GOLD analysis project Ga0256839, IMG submission 185968) | Hydrothermal vent microbial communities from Mid Atlantic Ridge, Atlantic Ocean - 354-166 | ecosystem: Environmental > Aquatic > Marine > Hydrothermal vents | place: Atlantic Ocean: Mid... | reverse complement strand
CTACCAACCCCCTCCCTGAATGTCAACACCTCCTCCCAAAATCCCTCTCCCTCACACTTCCCTATACCACCCTCCCTGGCAAAGGAGCAGGGGATTTTAGACCTCAGTCCCACCTTTGTCAATACCTTGTCCTGGTTCAATACATCTGAGACACCGAGACGTCAGGGACCTCATACCCGGCATCCCGAAGATACTCGGCAGGTGTTTGCTGTTTCAACCCCTGATGGGGCCGCAGCAGGTTGTAGACCTGTTCCCACCACTGGACCAAGGGTCGAAGTTCCCGGATCGTCGTTGGCAGCGGGTAACTGGCATAGAACTCGTAGCGCCAGATGCCGTTGGCCCGCTCCACCCCTCCGTTGCGCTGTGGGCGTTTCGGGGGCAGTACATAGAGGGAAATCTCTGCCGCCTGGCAGGCCTGCTCGAACTCGCCCTTGAATTCCGATCCCCCATCGATCTGGATCGCTCGAATCGGAAATGGACAGCGCGTCTGGAGCTGGTCGAGAAAATCCGCTGCACAGCGGCTGCTCACCCGGCTGTAGACCTGCCCCACGCTCCAGCGTGAAGCACCATCCCAGGCCGTGAAGTGGTACACCGTCACCCCCGGCAGCAAGCGCACGTGCAAAACGTCCACCTGCACCAAGTCCCCGGGCTGCTCACCCGTCAACCCATAGGGTGCGCGCCGTGCCCAGGGGCGGCCATGTCGTCGCCCGCCGCCACGAACCGGCGCATCGGGCAGCCGGCCTCGTGCCTTCAGCCAGTGCAGAATGCGTCCCACCGTGCTGTCGGATACCGCATATCCCTGATCCGGCAGCAGCCTTCCCAGCTTCGCCTTGCCCCATGCCGGAAAACTCAGCCGCAGACGCCTTACCGCTTCGGCCAGCCGCATGTCCCATTGCCGCTGCCGAACGCGCCGGGGGCGCCGGGAGCAGGACCGCAACCCCCAGGTTCCACTCTCTGCCAGACGACGCCGCCAGCGGTACAGGGTGGCTCGGCTTACCCCCAGAATCTCCGCCGCATGGGCCGCTGTCAGCCCATGCGCCTTTCGCAGCCGCTCGAATCGCTCCAGCTGCCGGAGCCGAAAAACCACCTCAGGATCGTCAAAAACCTTGCCTGCCAGGCGGGCAGACCGCATGATTTCGCCTTGAAGGAAAAATACCTTCATCTCGGGGCCTCCTCTTCCGGTTTGTTGGCAACTCCCAGAGATGAGGCCCCTTCTTCATGCCGTCAACGTCTCACATGTGTCTGAACCTGGTCATACCTCAAAAGCGATAATATCGCCGATTTTCTTGTCCCATCCACTTCCAGGCATCGCCTGGAGAAATCCAAGCCGTGACTGCCTCCCCGTCACGGCTTAAAATGACAGGTCGATTTTGGACCTGATTCTCTATATAAGGCAAAGGAGCGACTAATAGATGAATTCATCCACCCTGACCCTCATCCGCCACGGCCAGTCCATCTGGAACCTGCAGAACCGTTTCACCGGCTGGATCGACGTCAGCCTCAGTCCCAAGGGGATCGAGGAAGCGAGGGAGGCCGGAAAGCGCCTGGCAGATCAGCGATTCGACGTGGCTTTCGCCTCCACATTGATCCGCTCTCAGGAAACTCTCTATGAAATCCTGCGCCTCAACCGCCATTGTGTCGGCTACCGCCGGGTTCACGAGGGGGAAAGTGCCTGGTACGAACATTTCAAACCCGGCCCCGAGGACGAGGACACCTTGCCGATCCATTTCGCCGAGGAGCTCAACGAGCGCTTCTACGGAGATCTCCAGGGACTCAACAAAGATCAAGCCCGCCAAGAATTCGGCGCCGAACAGGTCCACATCTGGCGCCGCAGCTACGACACGCCGCCCCCCAACGGGGAAAGCCTGGCTTCCACCGCCGCCCGGGTGATTCCCTTCTTCCGCGACCGCCTGGCCCCGTTGCTCCGGGAAGGCAAGCACATTCTGGTCGCCGCCCACGGCAATTCGCTGCGGGCGTTGATCATGCATCTGGAAAACATGACCCGCGAACAGATTCTGGCCTACGAGCTGGCCACCGGTCTGCCGATCCAATATCGGCTCGACGGGGATCTGAACGTCCGGGAAAAAAAGATCTTCGAAGATTAAGCCCCCTTCCCGCTTCCCACCCTTCGGGAAGCGGGCATCTCTCGCTTCGGGACCCGGCGAACCAGTCTTGACGTTAACGGCGTCCACAAACGATAATCTGGCCGCTTTCCCATTCACAACACCTAAATCATGGAGGACAACCACCATGAAACGATGGCTGCTTGCGATCGGTCTGCTGGCTGCCGATATCTGCTTCGCCCCCGCCGGTGCGGTGGAAGTGGACCTGTCCAAAGTCGGGGTACAGCGTATCGCCCCCAACATGATCCGCTTGCGCAACGTCAACGTGCCCGGCTTGGGCAACTACTGGGCGGACATGGAATGGGATCCGCAAGACAACGTCTTCCGGGTGGTAAGCGCAGGGCGTGACGAGATCCCGCAGTTGACCGTCACCTTGGCCCGCTACACGGTGGCCCGGAATTCCGCCCCCAACCTGACCCAGGCCTGTACCCAGGAATTCGGGCCCGCCTCCCGCCAGGCCGACTGGCAGGACGTGAAAGGGGCGCTCGGCAACGACCTGATGGCGGTGCAGGCGTTCATCGAAAGCAACCGCATGGTACCCGGGGACACCTATCTGATCACCTACGGCGCCACCATACTCGACGAGCAGGGTTATCCCTATTTCATGACCACCGGCAGCAGCAGGGGCGTCCAGAAGGAATCCCTGGCCGGCAACCTGCTGATCCTGAACTACGCATCCAGCACCGTCACCGGCCGGGTGGTTTGCGTCAATCCGGAAACGGTGGATTTTCCAAAATGAACGATGGCCGCCCCCGGCTTGCCGGGGGCGGTCTCACGATCCCGGCGCCACCCAGTCCGGATAGATCACCAGATGGCGCAGGGGGTCGGAGCCGACGCTTTCGGCCACCAGGTGATAGCGGTTGACGATGTGCTGCTGGATCTTGCGCACCTCGCGGGGCTGGGGCGACAAAGCCACTTCCACCGATTCCTCCAGCACCTTCTGCACCGCCGCCTCCACCTCCCGGATCGCGGCGTCGATGTCCTCGCCGGCCGCTTCCTCGGGTTGGCTGAAGACATGATTGAGCAGGCGGCGGATCTGGGCGGTGGTGTTCTTCTTCACCGTATGCAACGGCAGGCCGGTGGCGTTGACGATGCGGCGCAACCGGGCGTCCTCGGCCCGGGAACGCAGGGCCAGGATCATGTCCGCCCGCTCGGGACTGGGCACGGTACGGGCGTCGAAACGGAAGCTGCGGATCACCCGCTCCACTAGATCCCGGCTGACGGCGTAAGGGTAGATGCGGACCTCCCCTTTCAGCGACTCTGAAATCAGGGCTTTGCTTTCGGGTGCCGACGGCTTCTCCGCCTCGATCTTGAATTCCCCGTCCGGGGTACGCCGGATGCCCCCGGCATCTTCGCCCCGCAGGATGGCGTCGACCGCCGCCGCGGTGTCAGCGTGGACGATCAGCTCGTCCCGGTCCACCAGTTCCACCACCTGCTCGAAGGTGGGCGGCGCCTTACGTTCACTGACGGTTTTCTGGGTGCCGCGGAAACGGGCTTCCTCGTCACCGAGGGTGACGGTCTGGACGCCACCCACCAAATCCGACAGGGTCGGATTCTGAATCAGGTTCTCCAGGGTGTTGCCGTGGGCGGTGCCGATGAGCTGGACCCCGCGCTCGGCGATGGTGCGGGCGGCGACGGCTTCGGCCTCGGTGCCGATCTCGTCGATGACGATGACCTCGGGCATGTGGTTTTCCACCGCCTCGATCATCACCGCGTGCTGTTTTTCCGGGCGGGAGACCTGCATGCGCCGGGCGCCGCCGATGGCGGGATGGGGGATGTCGCCGTCGCCGCCGATCTCGTTGGAGGTGTCGATCACCACCACCCGCTTGCCGCAATCGTCGGCGAGCACCCGGGCCACCTCGCGCAGCTTGGTGGTCTTGCCGATACCGGGGCGTCCCAGCAGCAACAGGCTTTTTCCCGATTCCACCAGATCGCGGATCAAGTCGATGGTCCCTGTCACCGCCCGGCCGACCCGCAGGGTCAGGCCGACGATGTCGCCACGGCGGTTGCGAATGGCGGAAATCCGGTGCAAGGTGCCTTCGATGCCGGCGCGGTTGTCGGCACCGAATTCGCCCACCTGGGCGACCACATGGGCGATGTCCTCACGGCCGACTGGATCCTCGTCCAGGACCACCGTGCGATCGGGATAACGGGCCTGGGGTCGGCGCCCCAGATCCATGACGATCTCCAACAGACCCTCCTCCGGCAACGCCCGCAGCCGCTCGCGCAGGGAACGGGGCAGGACGTCGAGAAGCAAATTGAGCTCGTCGCTGATCGCGTTGGGCGTCATAGGCGGTTCCGCAGGTTGTGATAGGATGGTCGAAGTCGCGCGCTGCATTATTTCAAGGGCCTTGGGCCATGTAAACAAGGGATCGCTCCTAAGACGATCCGGCCACCAGGGGGTTCCGCAGGAAATGGGGATGCACTGGGCTTTGCTGCTGACTTTCACCGCCGCCGCACTGGGTTGTCTGTATGCGCTGGGATGCGCCTGGTGGGTGCTGAGACGAGGGGAAGGGGACGAGCGCCTCCTGCGCCCCTATCGGGCGATCCGCCAAGGGGCGGCCGCCTTCATGCGGATTCAATACGGCACCATCGCCATCGTGGGCGCGGGCATCTTTCTCTTGCTGTGGTGGATTCCCCGCTTTGGGCCGGCCACCGCCCTCGGATTCGCCCTGGGCGGCCTTTGCTCCGGCCTCTCCGGCATGTTGGGAATGGCGGTTTCCGTCCGTGCCAACGTCCGCACCGCCGCCGCGGCCCATACCTCCCTGGCCGGGGCCCTGCAAATCGCCTACCGTAGCGGCTCGGTGACCGGATTTCTCCTGGCCAGTCTGGCGCTGGCATCGGTTTCCGGCTTCTACCTTTGGCTGGCGTCAGAGGGAGGGGGGCTGGCTCCCCTGGCCGGACTGGGCTTCGGGGCCTCTCTGGTGAGCATCTTCGGCCGCCTGGGTGGCGGCATCTTCACCAAGGCCGCCGACGTCGGCGCCGACCTGGCCGGCAAGGTCGAACGAAACATTCCCGAGGACGATCCGCGCAATCCGGCCGTCATCGCCGACAACGTCGGGGACAACGTGGGCGATTGCGCCGGCATGGCGGCCGACGTGTTCGAAAGCTACGCCGTCACCCTGGTGGCCGCGATCCTGGTGGCCGTCTGGCGCACGCCGGGAAATCCGTCGTTGCAGCTCTATCCCCTGGCGCTGGGAGGCGCCGCCCTGCTCGCCTGTCTCATCGGCGGCCAGTTCCTCTGGCTGGGTCGTTCCACCCGAGTGGGAACGGCCTTGCTCCGCACCATCGTGTTGAGTCTGGTGCTGAGCGCCGCCGGCTATTGGTGGATCACCCGGGCCCTGAACCTGGCGCCCGCTCTGTTCCATGCCACGCTGGTGGGACTGGGGGTCGGCGTGGGACTGGTGCTCGACACCGCCTACTTCACCGGCCTGCGTTTCTCGCCGGTGCGGCGGATCGCCGGCGCCTCGCGCCAGGGTCACGCCACCAACGTCATCACCGGACTGGCGGTCGGCATGAAATCGGCCGCAGCCCCGGCGTTGCTGATCGCCCTCGGTGTCGTCACCGCCCACCAGTTGGCCGGTGTCTACGGCATCGCCGTCGCCACCACCGCACTGCTGGCCCTGACCCCCATCATCATTTCCATGGACGCCTACGGGCCGGTGGCCGACAACGCCGGCGGCATCGTGGAAATGGCCGCGTTGCCCGAAACGGCGCGCCGCAACACCGACCTGTTGGACGCGGCCGGCAACATGACCAAGGCGCTCACCAAAACCTTCGCCATCGGCTCCGCCGGCCTGGCGGCATTGGCCCTGTTCGCCGCCTACCGGCTGGAGTTCGGCGTCCGCGGCCAAAGCCTGCAATTCTCCCTCGACGATCCGTTCGTGCTCGGCGGCGTCTTCTGCGGCGCTCTGCTGCCCTTTCTGTTCAGCGGGCTGGCCTTGGAGGCGGTAGGAAAATCCGCGGGCCGAGTGGTCGAGGAAGTCCGCCGGCAATTTCGCCACCATCCGGAAATCCTTCAAGGCACCGCCCTGCCCGATTACGCCCATGCGGTGACGCTGCTGACCCGGAGCGCCATCGCCGGCATGCTGCTTCCCGGCGCGCTACCGGTCATGGCGCCGCTGATGGCGGCACTGCTGGTTCCCTGGATGCCGCCGGGAAGCATGGCGCTGCTGGTGGGGGGAATGCTGATGGGCGCGGTGGCGACCGGTCTGCCGCTGGCCCTCCAGATGAGCATCGGCGGCGGCGCCTGGGACAACGCCAAGAAATACATCGAAGCCGGCCACTACGGCGGCAAGGGCTCACCCGCCCATCACGCCGCGGTCACCGGCGACACCGTCGGCGATCCCTGCAAGGACACCGCCGGGCCCGCCATCAACCCCATGACCAAGGTGCTGAGCCTGATGGCGGTCCTGCTGGCGCCGTTCCTGTCATAGCGCCAACGCCGCGTCCGCCGCCTCCTCGTCCGTCTGCTTGACGGGATGCTTCAGGGTGCTCATCATGGCCGAGAGCGCGCGGTCCATCAACGGCACCCTGCCCTCGATCACCTTGGCGTCACCGCGGCGCAACTCGGCGGCCAACCCGTTGAGGGTATGTTCCGCCACCTTGACTCCACGGCGGTTGACGAAGATACGCAACCCGGTCACCTTGCTGATCCATGCCAGCTTGGCGCGGATCGTCTTGCCGTTTCGCTGCTTCAGTTCGATCCAATCGCCGACCTGAAGCTTGCGGGCCTGTTCGTAGAACTGATCCGCGGTTTCCGGCCGCTCCTCCTCTGCCATCATGACGATCTCCTCTTCGATGTCGTCCTCGTCGAAATCGCTCAATTCTTCGAGGGCCAGATTGTCGACTTCCGGCAGATTGGCGGCGATTTCCGCCAGCTCCCGCTGCAACCGGACATCCATCTCCCCGTCCTGGGGATGACGCAATACGGCATGGTGGACCTGTTCCAATTCCTTGAAGAACAGGGCGATCTGTTTGGGATCGAGGGAAATCGCCTCCAGTTCGCCGCGCAGCGCCCGCAACAGGCCGGGAATCCGCTTGAGGATCTTCTGCCGCTCCCCGTCGCCGGCCGGCGGCTTCAGACTTCCGATCAAAGTGTCGGTCAGAGCCAGCTTCGCCTCCCAGGCCTCCGGCTCCCGATCCCGGCGCAAGCAAGCCACCAGCAGAATGTCCCGCCAGGTGGTGGCGAAAAAACGCTTCAGCCGGGGCGGCAGTTCCAAATCCTGCAAACGGGCGGCCAGTTCGTCGGCCACCTGCTTCTTGGCCAGCAACAGATGCTCCCTGCTCTGGGTCGCCTGCCGGGTACGTTCCTCCAAAACCTGGCTGCGCCGCCCCTCTTCCTCCATGAACTGCTCGAATTCCGCCAACACCTCGGCAAACAGATCCACGTCCTGACCGAACTCCTCGAGAATCCGGGACACGGCCTGATTGATCCGCTGGAACACCGGGTTGCTTTCCAGGCGGTCGTCCTCGGACAGGCCGATGCCGGCATGGGCCAGCCGGTTCAGCAACACCCTGGCCGGATGGCTCTTCTTGGAGAAGAAGGACTTGTCGATAATGGCCACCTTGACGACCGGAATCTGGAGGCGGCCGATGACCGCCTTGACGGCGTCGGGCAGATTGCGATCTTCCAGGATGAAGTCGAAGATCATGCCGATCATGTCGATGATGTCTTCATCGACCTGGGCCAGCGCGCGCCGACCGCCGTGGGTCTGACTCAGCCGATCGGCCAGAATCAGTTTCAGATTGGCCGTCTCGTCCTGTCTGAGGGTTTCGGTGAGCCGGGCGATCTGCTCCGGATCCTGCAGGGCGGACAGAGCGCCGACCACTTCCCCGGTATCGCTGACGACCACACCCGGCTCGCCCGCGGCATCGGCCAGGGAAGGCAGCCCGACCTGGGCCCGCCAACTGGCCAGCAGCGAATGCATCGCCTGGATCGCCTGGACGTAGACCGCCTGATCCGACGCCGAATCCCCCGCGCCATCCGCGCTTTTCTCTTTCCCGCCGGAAGTGGTGGAGGGAGTGCGTTTCTTTTTGATCTTTTTGGAAATCTCCGGCAATACCCCGTTCTTGGCCAGGATGTCATTGATGCCATCGTAGAATTTTTCCAGATGGGCGATCACCTCCTGTTCGTAGAGTTTGTAGAGGATCAATCGCACCTTGAGATCGAGTGTCAACGGGCGCAAAACCTGGGCGAACGTCTGCCCCAACCCATGGGGAGACAAGGGATTGTCCTCGTTGCTCAGCTCGGAACGACCGAGCAACTTGGCGAAGCGTTTGTTGAGGCAGTACAATTCCCGGTGATAGAGGGTATTGCCCTTGTTGATGAGGGTGGACAGCGCCAAATCTTCTTCCAGGGCTTCCTCCTCCACGATGGAAAAATCGTCCTCGTCCAGCGGCAGCGGCTGGGCGGGCTTGGCGACGGTCGGCGTCGGTGCCGTCTTCCAAAACCGGTCGTACTGGGCAGACAAGGTTTCGAGATAGAGGCGCTGCACCCGCTCCCGTTCCCGGCGCAGGTAGCGCATCGCTTCGAAATACAGTTCCTGTAAGGTGTTACTGCTCGCTTTGTCCGACAGGGTGAACAATTCATCGTCGACCCGGGAGAAATACCGTTCCAGCGCCTCGGTGAACGACTTTTGCATCAGGGTCCGGCATTCGGACACGATGGCCTCCCTCCGGACCGGCACAGATCTCAAGGCAGGGTGCATCTGGACGACTTTCTTTTCGGCATTCATGACGATCTCTCCACATGGCAAAGCCAAGTACGTTCGATTGTCTGTTAGCTTAATCCTTTTCAGCCGGCAAAGCTGTGAACCCGATCGCAAAGTCGGGAATCGGCGATCATTTTTGTCAAAATGGAAACAAATCTGACCATCGACGACGGTTGGCTGCATCCGGTGCGCCGCCTTCCCAGTCCCAACCAGGACGAACGCCCGGACGGTGAGATCTCGCTGCTGGTGATCCACTGCATCAGCCTGCCACCGGGGGAATTCGGCCTTTCCCACATCGACGATCTGTTCCTGAACCGTCTCGATCCCGAAATCCATCCCTATTTCCGCCGCATCGCCGAACTGCGGGTCTCGGCCCACTTGCTCATCGACCGCCGCGGCGCCCTGACCCAGTTCGTCCCTTTCCAGCGCCGGGCCTGGCACGCCGGGATCTCCAGCTACCGGGGCCGGGAACGGTGCAACGATTTTTCCATCGGCATCGAACTGGAAGGCTGCGACAGCCTCCCCTACACCCCGGCGCAATACCACAGTCTGGCCCGGGTGACCCGGCTGCTCCTGCACCACTATCCCACCCTGCACCGCGACCGCATCGTCGGCCACAGCGACATCGCCCCGGGGCGCAAGACCGATCCCGGCCCTGCCTTCGACTGGCGGCGGTTCCGGCGACTGCTGAACCAAAGCGGCGCTCCGTGAACAAGACGCTCCTGGCCAACGTCCTGGAACGCCTCGTCCTGCTGCCCGGCGGCCCGCTCCTTCTGCTGCTCACCGGCATCCTTCTGTGGCGCGCCAAAGGAATCTGGTGGCTCACCGTACTCGCTGCCACGCTGTTTTATCTGGTATCGATCCCCGCCACCACCAAACGGTTGTGGGCGTGGATGGACATCCCCCCGCCCGTCGATCCCAAAGCCGCCCTTGGGACACAGGCGATCGTCGTTCTGGGAGCCACCCGCTATTCCCGGGCCCCGGAATACGGTGGGCGGGACAATCTGGCCGGCCTGGGATTGGAACGGGTGCGCTACGGCGCCTGGCTGCAGAAAAGAACCGGGCTCCCCATCCTGCTCAGCGGCCGCGGTTACCGCGCCCCGGGGGAACGCTCCGAAGCCCGCATCATGGGGGATGTCCTGGAAAACGAATTCGGCGGCCGGGTGACCTGGCTGGAGGAACGCAGCCACAACACCTTCGAAAACGCCCTCTACAGCGCCGCAATCCTGAAACCGGCCGGCATCGAACGGATCGTGCTGGTGACCCACGCCTATCACATGCCCCGGGCGAAGGCCGCCTTCGAGGCGATGGGCCTGGCGGTCGTTCCGGCCCCCACCGTCTACTTCAACACCTACGAAGAGGAATACGCCTTTTTGGACTGGCTTCCGGAGAACCGGGCGCTGCAGCGCAACCGCCTGCTGCTGCACGAAATCGTCGGCCTGATCT
>Ga0256839_1006426_pt1 | contig 10285 bp, 11 predicted proteins | sample 354166metaG_FD_185968 | JGI IMG/M metagenome (GOLD analysis project Ga0256839, IMG submission 185968) | Hydrothermal vent microbial communities from Mid Atlantic Ridge, Atlantic Ocean - 354-166 | ecosystem: Environmental > Aquatic > Marine > Hydrothermal vents | place: Atlantic Ocean: Mid... | reverse complement strand
CTACAACGCCGAACGCCCGCATTCCACACACGGAATATTGACGCCAGATGAAGCCTATGAAAGGAAAGTGGAACCCGTGAGATTGGCAGCCTGAATGAAACCCAGATCCATCTTAAATTGGCTGCTGACTGGTCGAAAAACCAGAACCACCTCTCTCCAACAACATTTCCCGATCCCGGTTTTCAAGATCAAGGAATGTTACCAAACCACCCTGAAAACGACATGATGGCGCAAACAGGCCAGATCAACCTTTAGTACCTGGTTCAGATGAGGCTGGAGGTGGGTCACAATGGATCGATTTGTCTGGTTGATCGAAATCGTTACCCGAACCATTGGGGCCGCGCGGGGCAATGCGGCGCGCGGGCGGCCGAAAGGGTGAGAGCCCCGATAGCCCCGACCTTTCCTTTTTTTCAGGTTCCACCATGTCCACAGCCTCGCCCAGATCCCACCGCTCAGGTGGTCGATCCGCAAGAAAAAAACGCCACGCCAGCCCAATTTCCCCAAGCCAACGCCCGATCCGCCCGGGAATGAAAGGCGGTCAATACAGGCCCCTTAGCCACAGGCAGATGGACCAAATTCACCATGCGGCGCTGGATGCCCTGGAAACCATTGGCCTGGTGGATGCGCCGGAATCCGCCATTGCCATAATGACCAGGATCGGTGCCGAACTGGGCGCTGATGGCAGGTTGCGTTTCCCACGTGAACTGGTTGCCAGAATGCTTGACCTGGCCGCTCGAAATATTCCCCTTCATGCCAGATCAGCCGAGCATGATCTCGTCTTGTCGAAATCGCGGGTCCATTATGGCACTGCGGGCGCAGCGGTGCACATGGTGGATGTAGCCGGGCAAATCTATCGCGAAAGCACTAGCCATGACCTGCATGATGCCGCCAAAATTGCGGACAGGCTGGATAATATTCATTTTTTTCAACGCCCCATTGTTTGCCGCGACATTGTAGACAGCCGGGAAATGGACCTGAACACGATCTACGCTGGCTGGTGCGGTGGTGCAGGCGGTGGCCGAATGTTTGGCTGGCCTGATCTATGTCAACGCCATGCAACCCGGCCATCCGGCGATTTTCGGCGCCTGGCCGTTCGTTTCCGACCTGCGCACCGGCGCCATGTCGGGCGGCTCGGGCGAGCAGGCATTGTTAAGCGCGGCGGTTGCGCAAATGTATGCCTATTACGGCCTCCCCGGCGGGGCGGCGGCAGGTATTTCCAATGCCAAATTGCCAGACATGCAGGCCGGTTGGGAGCAGATGTGCTCGAACTTGCTGGCCGGGATTTCCGGGCTCAACATGGTGTATGAGGCAGCGGGAATGCACGCTTCCCTGCTCGGATTTTGCCATGAAAGCCTGATTCTGGGCAATGATCTGATCGGCCAGGCGCTCAGATGCGTACGCGGCATTGAGGTGAATGACGAAACCCTGGCGCTGGATGTCATGCGCGAAGTCTGCCTGAATGGGCCCGGTCACTACCTGGCCAGCGCGCAGACCCTGAAGCTGATGCAGAGCGAGTATGTCTACCCGGAAATGGCCGATCGCACCACGCCCAAGGAATGGGAGGAGCGCGGCAAGCCCGATCTGCTCGCCAGGGCAAGCGCGAAAAAACGGGCGATTTTAGCCGCCCCCTCACGCGCCGCTTTCGACGCCGAGACAGACCAAGCCATCCGCGCCCGTTTCAGGATCCACCTGGCGCACCATTAGCCGCCTCGGCGCGCCCAGCCAGCTCGAGCCATTCTTCCTCGGCGGCGCCAAGGGCGGCCTGGCGCTCCACCAGCGCGGCGCTGGCCTTTTCGAACTTGAGCGGTGCAGTGGCAAACAGGTCCGGGTCGGCCAGGTAGGCCTCCAGCTTGGCGATCTCGGCTTCCAGGCGGGCGATTTCATCGGGCAAGGCGTCAAGGCGGTGTTGCTCGACAAAGCTCAGCCCCTGACTGGCCGGTTTGGGTTTTTGACGCTTGGCGACCGGCTTCTTGGCCGGCTTTTTAACCGGCTTTTCCGCCGGCAGCACCGGCTTGTCGGCGCCACGTTGGGCGAGGTAATCGGACCAGCCGCCAGCATATACGGTCGCCCGCCCATCGCCTTCCATGGCGATGGTGGTGGCAGCGACGCGGTCGATGAAATCACGGTCGTGGCTGACCAGCAGCACGGTACCGTCATAATCGCCCAGCAATTCCTGAAGCAGATCAAGGGTTTCCACATCCAGATCATTGGTCGGCTCGTCCAGAACCAGCAGGTTTGAGCTGCGCGCCATGATCATGGCGAGGATCAGGCGGGCCTTTTCGCCCCCCGACAGCGAGCGCACCGGCGCCCGGGCCTGAGCCTCGGTGAACAGGAATTCCTTGAGATAGCCCACCACATGACGCGGCGCGCCGCGCACCATCACCTGATCGCTCTTGCCCGACATGCCCAAAGCCGCATCGCCGGTCAGCGTCTCCCACAGGCTGGCATCGGGGTTGAGCGCGCTGCGGTTTTGGTCAAACACGGCAATTTCCAGCCCGGTGCCAAGGCGCAGCTGGCCGCTGTCGACCGGTTCACGCCCGATCAGCATGTTCAGCAGCGTGGTCTTGCCCGCGCCATTGGGGCCGACAAAAGCGACGCGGTCGCCGCGCTCAATCGTCACCGAGAAGTCGCGCACGATCACCTTGTCGCCGTAAGCCTTTGATATACCTTTGGCTTCTATCACCTTGCGGCCAGATTTCGCCCCCGCTTCCAGCACCATCCCTGCCGTGCCCTGGCGGCGAATGGTTTCAGCGCGCCCCTTGCGCATGGCGTTGAGCGCGCGCAGGCGGCCCTGGTTGCGTTTGCGCCGCGCCGAGATGCCTTCGACCGCCCAGCGCGCCTCGGCCTTGATCTTGCGATCGAGCTTGTGGCGCGCCATGTCTTCCTCTTCCCAGATCTTGTCGCGCCAGGCCTCGAAATCGGCAAAGCTCTGGTTCTGGCGGCGCAGTTTACCGCGATCGAGCCACAGGGTCGCCCGGCTTAGGGCGCGCAGGAAGGCGCGGTCATGGCTGATCAGCACGAAAGCGGCGCGGGTCTGGGCCAGGCGTTGCTCAAGCCAGGTAATCGCCTGGATGTCGAGGTGGTTGGTGGGCTCGTCGAGCAACATCAGCCCCGGCTCCTCGGCCAGAAGCCTCGCAAGCGCCGCGCGCCGACGCTCGCCGCCCGAAGCCGTGGCCACCGCCGCGCCCGGATCGAAACCGAGCCCCTCGGCGGCCTGCTGCACCAGATATTCCTGCCCCGGCTCCAGCGCGCCGGCGGCAAAATCGCCCAAAGTGGCAAAGCCGCTCATTTCCGGGTGCTGCTCCATATAGGCAACCCGCACGCCGGGCGAGACCACCACCTTGCCGCGATCAGGCTCAATCAGCCCGGCCATCACCTTCATCAGCGTCGATTTGCCCGAACCATTGCGCCCGACCAGCGCCAGCCGGTCGCCGGGCTGCACCACCAGATCGAGCGCGTCAAACACCGGATCGCCCCCGAAAGTGAGGGAAATGTCGCTGAGCTGCAAAAGCGGAGTACGGGCCATGGGCGGGGGGTATGTGATATGCGCCGAAAGGTCAATCTGTGCCTGACCATGCCTCGTTGCCAAAGAGCCGGCTCTTGGCTAAACCCTCGCCAACAGCGCGCGCATATGCGGTTTTTGCTGTATTTTCGGAGAGAGCCGTGATCATCAGCCACAAATACCGCTTCATCTTCGTGCGCACACGCAAGGTAGCCAGCTCTTCACTGGAAACGGTTCTGGCACAGTATCTGGAAAAGAGTGACTATGCCACGCGGCAAAGCGAAAGGGAGCGCGCCCAGGGGCGGCTTTTTCCGCAATGTGACAGCCGCGTCTTCGGCGGCTTCAAGCGGCCTTTCAAGCCAATCTTTCTGTACGGCCACGCTCCGGTAACGGCGGCTTTCGACCTGTTTCGCGAGCGCGTCGCCGATTACACGGTCTTTACGGTAGAGCGCAACCCATGGGATCGGGCAGTCTCGACCTTCTACTGGGCCAACAAGAAAACCGATCTGCGCTCCCTGCCCCTGTCGGAACAGATCAACGCCTTTCGTGCCTATGTGCAATCGGTTGCCAAGCCCGGCTGGAAGCGGCGCTATCTGGGAATCAGTGCGCATCGCGACTTTTCGCAAAGGCAGCTTTATTGCATCGGCGAGGTGGCAATACCCGATGTCATGCTGCGCTTCGAGCATATTGCCCAGGATCTGGCAGATCTGTCAGCGCGGCTCGGTCTGCAGCCTGCGGCAAATATCGCGGATGTACGCCTGAAAACCCAGCACCGGAGCGCCCACTCGCGCGATTACACCGCCTTTTACGACGACCAGAGCCGCGCCATCGTCGCCGATGCCTGCGCTTGGGAAATCGAGCACCTCAAATACCGCTTTGGCGCCCCTGCCCCGAAGCCGTTTGTGCCCGACCCGCAGCGTGAGGCCGTCAAGCGGGCCTATCTTGCCAGCCTATAGGATGGACGGCGGCGGTGTCGTTTTTGCCGCGGCCCGCAACGCCCGGGCGCGCGGCGCGGGTACGGCGCGCACCTCGAGCCCGGTGAACACATGCAGCGTGCCAAGCTCATGGTCCACCACCGCATGGTCCGACACCCAGCCGCCCATCGCCAGATAGGTGCGCAGCAAAGGCGGCACCGCACGCAGCGAGGCTGTGGCGCCCAGCTCATCGTCAAAGACAAACAGATGCGCCGCCTTGCGCCCCGGCGCCCAGCGCGCGGGGGCCAGGAAGCGCTTGCGCAGCATGGCAAATCCGGCCAGATGCGCGCGCGGATCGGTGCCCGGAAAGGACGAGCAGCCAAACATCAGCTCGACCCCGGTCGCATCGACAATGCGCGTCATCATCGCCCAGGCAGTGCGCAGGATTTCCGGGTCGCGCAGGCCGGGGCGGATGCAGAAGCGGCCCATTTCCAGCATGCGCCCGCCATAGGCGGCCAAGCGCGCAAGGTCGTAAAACTGCGCCGCATAAGAGCGCGCGATCTGCGCGCCGCTCTCGAAAGCCTGCAGTCGATAGGCGGCCACCAGCGCCCCGGCATTGTCTTCGATCAGCACATGCTGGCACAGCGCGTCAAAACGGTCCTGATCGAGGCCGACCCCGTCAGGGTCGATGAAGGCGCGATAGCGCAAGGCCTGCGCCGCCCGCATATCGGCACCGCTGCGCGACAGGCGGGCGGTGTATTTGCCCTTCTGAAACACCTCCTCCTTCACGGCACATTCCCCCGGTACGCCTCACGCCCCTTTGTCTGGGCTTTCGCGTCGGAGTATGAAACATTCGCAGGCTCAAGACCACAGGACAAGGAGGCTCCATGACGAAATCCGACAAATCCGACGCCCAATGGCGGGCGCAATTGTCCGAGCTGGCCTATCGGGTGACGCGCGAAGGCGCGACCGAGCGGCCGTTTTCCCATCCCGGCTTTCCCAGCCAGGCGGGCCGTTTCAGTTGCACCTGTTGCGGCGCCGAATTGTTCCGTCAGGAGGAGAAGTTCGATTCCGGCTGCGGCTGGCCCTCGTTCAGCGCCCCTTCGCAGGCGCAAAATATCGCCGAGCGCGCCGATGCCAGCCTGGGCATGGTGCGCACCGAGGTGGTGTGCAGCCAATGCGGCGCCCATCTGGGCCATGTCTTTGACGATGGGCCCGCCCCGACCGGCTTGCGCTATTGCATCAACGGCGTGGCGCTGGACTTCGAGGCCGACGAATAGCGCCCCCGACGACCTGCCTGCCCCCTTTTCGGGCCTGCTTACAGCAGCTGGGTAACGTCGATGCGGCCGAAATTGCCGAACAATTGTTGCAGGAAGGTGATGCCCTTGACGTTGGAATCGGTCACCCGGCGCGACAGGATGATGACGCGGCCGCGCTCGAGCCCGAAGCGCTCGATATTCTCGACCAGGCCCTTGTCGTCAAAGCTGATCGCCACCACTTCGCGCTCGATTTCCACGGGCTCCTTGGCGCCAAGACTGCGAAAGCGGCTTTGCGTGTAATACCAAGCAGAATCGGTCAGCAGGCCGGACGTGCCCGGCGCCCCGATTGCCGCTTTCACCGTATCGCGGGTATCGACGCCGATCATGATGTCGTCAAGCTGCGCTTGGGGCGGAATATAGCCGTGGTCGCGGTAGGTGGCGCTACAGGCCGCCAGGGCCAGGGCCAACACAGATGCTGCCAGCAGCTTGATCAAATGGCCAATCCCCATCAGCGTGCCCTCTTGCCTATTATTGCGCTTGCCCCTATCGGCTTACAGAAGGATAGCGCACCGTTCAAGGAATGAAAACAGCCATGCCACATTCCAACGCCGATCAATTCAGCCACGTTGTCACCGTGGCCACCCTCAGCCGCGCCAGCTCGCGCGAATTTGACCTGGTGCCCGACGCCGGGGCACTGGCGCGATTGCGCGAAGATCTGGACCTGCTGGGGCTGCGCAAAGTATCGCTGCGCGGCACGCTCAGCCCCGAGGGCAAGCGCGACTGGCGCCTCAAGGCGATGCTGGGCGCCACTGTGGTGCAACCCTGCGTGGTCAGCCTGAAGCCGGTCACCACCCGCATCGACGAGCCGGTCGAGCGCGTCTGGCGCACCGAGGCGCGCCGCCATGATGCGGTGGCCGAAGAGGTCGAGATACCCGAGGATGTCAACGAGGAAGAGCTGGGGCGCGAGATCGACCTGGGCGCGGTGCTGAGCGAGGCGCTGGCGCTGGCGCTGCCGCCCTGGCCGCGCGCCGAGGGCGTGCGCCTGGGCGAAGCGGTCTATTCTGCGCCCGACACCGAGCCCATGCGCGACGAGGATGCCCGCCCCTTTGCCGCCCTCAAGGGCCTGCGCGCAGCGCTGGGCAAGGCGGATGACGAGCCGGATTCGCAATAAATGGCACGATGCGCCTGGCCTGGGCCTGCCGGGGCGATAAAACCGCTTGCAAAAGCGCAGATTCGCACTATTTTCCCGGCCTTCTGATCAAGAGGGGTTGGACACGGCGCGCGCCTTGGCGTAAGAGCGGTCCAAATCCTGAAACCGACCGGGCAAACGCGCCCCCGAACGCAAAGGTTGAGACATGGCTGTCCAACAGAACAAAGTATCCAAATCACGCCGCAACAATCGGCGGGCGCATGACGCTCTCGTGGCGGCCAACCCGCAGGAATGTTCCAATTGCGGCGAAACCAAGCGCCCCCATCACGTCTGCCCGTCCTGCGGCCATTACGATGACCGCGAAGTGGTGTCGATGATCGACGACGCGCTGTTTGACGATGAGGATGCGGCGTAAGCCGCGCCTTTTGGTGTCGCGGGTGGCTGGCATGTCTGATACCCTCGCCTGAAGGGACGGACGATTATGCAAAACGGCACCACAGAACGCACAGACGAACGCACCGTCATTTCGGTTGACGCCATGGGCGGCGACCGCGGGCCCGCGACAATTGTCGCGGGTCTTCAACTGGTTGCGGCCCGCAATCCCGAGCTGGGCTTTATCCTGCACGGCCCCGAGGCCGAGCTGGCACCGCTGGTGGCGCGCCACAGGGCGCTGGCCGGGCGCGTCGAAATCCGCAATGCCGAAGAAGTGGTGTCGATGGAGGACAAGCCCAGCCAGGTAATGCGCAAGGGGCAGAAAACCTCGATGTGGTCGACCATCGAGGCGGTCAGGAACCACGAAGCCGAAGTTGCCGTCAGCTGCGGCAATACCGGCGCGCTGATGGCGGTGGCGATGATCCGCCTGCGCAAGCTCAAGGGCGTCAACCGACCGGCCATTGCCTGCCTGTGGCCCTCGCGCAACAAGGGCGGCTTCAACATCATGCTCGATGTCGGCGCCGATATTCGCGCCGATGAATGCGACCTGACCCAATATGCGCTGATGGGCGCCTCTTATGCGCGCAACGGGCTGGGGCTGACGCGGCCGCGAATCGGCCTGCTCAATGTCGGCACCGAAGAGCACAAGGGCCGCCCCGAGCTCAAGGCCGCCCATGAGCTGATCGCCAAGGCCGCCGATGCGGCCGATTTCGACTTTCTCGGCTTTGTCGAGGGCGGCGACATCCCCTCGGACCGGGTCGATGTCATCGTCACCGACGGCTTTACCGGCAATGTGGCGCTGAAAACCGGCGAGGGCACGGCCACCATCATCGGCGATTTCCTGCGCGAAGCCTTCAAGGCGACCCCGCTCAGTCGCATCGCCGCCCTGCTGGCGCTAAGCTCGCTCAAACGCCTCAACCGGCGTATCGATCCGCGCCGGGTCAATGGCGGGGTGTTTCTGGGCCTCAACGGCACGGTGATCAAAAGCCACGGCGCCGCCGACGCAACCGGGGTCGCCGCGGCGGTGAAACTGGCCGCCGATCTGGCCGGGTCCGGCTTTGGCGCCCGCCTGGCGGCTCGGGTGGCCCATGCGCCGCTGCCCGGAGAAATCGCCGCCACCAGCAATGGCGCGCACAAGGAGGGCACTGGGACATGACACGACGGGCAGTGATTCGCGGTGTGGGGCATTATCTGCCCGAACGTGTTGTTCCCAACAGCTATTTCGAAGACTTCCTCGATACCTCCGATGAATGGATCCGCACCCGCTCCGGCATTTCCCGGCGCCATTTCGCCGCCCCCGACGAAACCACCAGCATGCTTGCCACCCATGCCGCCCGCGCGGCGCTGAAAAATGCCGGCATGATGGTTGATGATATCGACGCCATCATCCTCGCCACCACCACCCCTGACCTGACCTTTCCCGCCACCGCCACCATCGTTCAGCGCGAACTGGGCATGACGCGCGGCTTTGCCTTTGACATTCAGGCGGTCTGCGCCGGTTTCGTCTTTGCCCTGGCCAATGCCAATGCCCTGATCATCGCCGGCCAGGCCGAGCGCGTGCTGGTGATCGGCGCCGAGACCTTCTCGCGCCTGCTCGACATGAGCGACCGTTCGACCTGCGTGCTGTTTGGCGACGGCGCCGGCGCGGTGGTGCTCGAGGCCTGCGCCCAGGCCGGCACCAATGCGGACCGCGGCATCCTCGCCGCCGACCTCAACAGCGACGGGCGCGACCGCGAGATGCTCTATGTCGATGGTGGCCCCTCCACTACCGGCACGACCGGGGTGGTCAAGATGCTCGGCAATCAGCTGTTTCGCAAGGCGGTCGAGCGGCTGACCGAAACCGCCCACCGCGCGCTGGGCAAGGTCGGGCTGTCGGATAATGACATCGACTGGATCGTGCCTCACCAGGCCAATATCCGCATCATTCAGGGCACTGCCAAGCGCATGGGGGTGGCGATGGAGCGCGTCATCGTCACCGTGCAGGACCACGGCAACACCTCAGCCGCCTCGATCCCGCTGGCCCTGTCGGTGGCCGTCGAGCAGGGCAAGATCAAGAAGGGCGACCTGATCGTGACCGAGGCGATCGGCGGCGGCCTGTCCTGGGGCGCGGTGGTGCTGCGCTGGTAGCGGCGCGGTCACATTCGTTACAATTGACAAGCCATTGTTATTGACTCGGAAATTCAATTCTCTCTATGGTATGGAAACCTTGGGGGAATAGACGATGAGTGGCAAGACATTGACGCGTATGGATCTGGGTGAAGCGGTTTTTCGCGAGGTTGGCCTTTCGCGCAACGAAAGCGCGCAGCTGGTCGAAAGCGTGTTGCAGCACATATCGGACGCGCTGGTAAACGGAGAATCGGTCAAGATCTCCTCGTTCGGCACCTTCAGCGTGCGCGACAAGAACGCCCGCGTCGGGCGCAACCCCAAGACCGGCGAGGAAGTGCCGATCCTGCCGCGCCGGGTGCTGACCTTCCGCCCCTCGCACCTGATGAAGGAGCGCGTGGCCAAGGGCAACAAGCGCTAGAGCCGGCCTGGCGCAGGTTCCGGGCAATCTCCACATCAGTGACAGGCATATGACATGAGCAACAAGTCCCCCGACGCCTTCCGCACCATCAGCGAGGTGGCGGATTGGCTTGGCGTGCCGACCCATGTGCTGCGCTTCTGGGAGAGCCGCTTTGCCCAGGTCAAGCCGATCAAACGCGCCGGCGGGCGGCGCTATTATCGCCGCTCCGACATGGCGCTGCTGGGCGGCATTCGCAAATTGCTGCATGAGGATGGCATGACCATCCGCGGGGTGCAGAAATTGCTGCGGGAAGAGGGGGTGAAACATGTCTCGGACATGGCACCGCCGCTGGACGAGGACGATTTGCGCGACGTGAGCCCGGCAAATGTGGTGCAGCTTGACCAGGCCCGCGCCCAGGAGCCGACCCCCGAACCTGAGCCTGAACCCGAAATCGAAGAGGCCGAGATCGTCGCGCCCGAGCCAGTGCACGAACCTGAACCTGAACCTGAGCCTGAACTGAACCTT
>Ga0256839_1006425_pt1 | contig 10287 bp, 7 predicted proteins | sample 354166metaG_FD_185968 | JGI IMG/M metagenome (GOLD analysis project Ga0256839, IMG submission 185968) | Hydrothermal vent microbial communities from Mid Atlantic Ridge, Atlantic Ocean - 354-166 | ecosystem: Environmental > Aquatic > Marine > Hydrothermal vents | place: Atlantic Ocean: Mid... | reverse complement strand
CGGGAGTTGCCCTCGGGACGCAAGCTCTATCACTGGGTGCAGCGCAAGCCCCATGTGACCTATCTCATCTCGGTGGTGGCCGGTAACTTCGTGGCTTACAAGCAGCAATACAAGCGGGCCGGAGAGGTGTTGCCCATCGTTTCCTATGTGCCGCCTGGGCGGTTGAAGGACGCCCCGCGCAGCTTCCGCAACACCCCGGCCATGATGAAGCTGTTCGAGCAGTGGACCGGCACGCCGTATCCGTGGCCCAAGTACGCTCAGATCTGCTGCGACGAGTACGGCGGGGGGATGGAGCACACCTCGGCCACCACACTGACGCTGGATACGCTGCACGATGAGCGGGCCGCGCTGGACTTCAGCTCCGAGGGACTGGTGGCCCACGAACTGGCCCACCAGTGGTTCGGCGACCTGGTCACGTGCAAGGACTGGGCCGAGCTGTGGCTTAACGAGAGCTTTGCCACCTACTTTGCCACGCTGTGGTTCGAGCACCACCAGGGGCGCGACGAGGCCCTGTGGCGGTTGCACCAGGAGGCCCAAAGCTACATGCGGGAGGATCGCCGCTACCGGCGGCCCATCGTGGCCTGGACCTACCGCCGGCCCTGGAACATGTTCGACCGCCACAGCTATCCCAAGGGCGGGCGCGTGCTGCACATGCTCCGCTATGTGGTCGGCGACGAGGGGTTCCGCCGGGGCATCCAGCGCTACCTGCAAGTCAACGCCCATCGCACGGTGGAAACGGCCGACTTCCGCACCGCGATGGAAGAAGCCACCGGCCTGGGGCTCACCTGGTTCTTCCGGCAGTGGATCTACCACGGCGGGCACCCGCAGTACCGCGTCCGCTCCAGCTACGATCCGGAGAAAAAAACACTGCGCCTGCACATCCGGCAAACGCAAAAGGTGGACCAGCTCACCCCGCTTTTCCGCATGCCGGTACAGATCGCCGTGACCACCCCCGGCGGAAGGCGGGAATATACCATCACCGTGGCCAAAGCCGACGAGGTGTTCACCTTCCCCTGTCCCCAGCGTCCCCGCTACGTGGAGTTCGATCCCCGGGACTGGATTCTCAAGGAGCTGGATTTTGAAAAATCGCTCCAGGAATGGATCGCCCAACTGGAAAGCCCCCACGTGATGAGCCGCTATCGGGCGGTGGTGGCCCTGGGCAAGCACAAGGAGCAGCCGGCTGCCCGCGACGCGCTGCTTGAAGTGCTGGCCAAGGAGAAGTTCTGGGGCGTGCGGCAGACGGCCGCCGGGCAGCTTGCCGGTTTCGGCGGGCCGAAAGTGGCCCAGGCGCTTCGGCACGCGGCACGCCGCGATGCCCACAGCCGCGTGCGACGCGAGGCGCTAGCGGCCCTGCGGCGTTTCAAGGGCAAAGAGACGGTGGAAGTGCTGCTGGAAGCAATCCAGAAGGATCGCTCCTACTACGCCGTGGCCCAGGCGCTGCGCACGCTGGCCGTGTTGGATCGCCCCCGGGCGGCCCAACTGGCCGAAAAACTCTTGCCGCAGCGAAGCCACCGCGAGGTGGTGTTGCGGGCGGCGGTGGATGTGCTTGTGCAACATCGCGGCTCCCAGGCCGCACCGCAGCTTGGGCGATTGCTCAAGCCGCCGGTCTCGGCCAACCGCAAGGCGGCGGTGCTGTCGGCCCTGGGCAAGGCCACGGCCGGGGACCCCAAGGCCGTGGGACAGCTGGCCCGCTACCTGAACGACCCGCGGCGCAAGGTCCGCCTGGCAGCCATTCGCTCGCTGGAGGCCAACGCCACGGGGGCGGCGCTAGAGGCCCTGCGCACGCACCGGGGCCGGGAAGACCGTCCGGCGATGGTGCAAGCGCTGGACGATGCCATCCAGAAGCTGGAAAACCGCTCGGAGCTAAAGCAACTGCGCCAGCAAGTGAACCGCCTGCAACAGCAACTGCGCCGCGTGCAGCAGCAGCTTGAAAAGCTGGCCAAGTAGAGCGACTACCGGCTACCGACTTGCGGCTTACGCGGTCTTGGGTCTTGGGTCGTGGGGCTTGGGAGGGTGCTTCCGCACCAGGCGAGCCCGCGGCTTTAGCCGCGGGAGGCGTGGCGAGCCGCCGGCGTCAGCCGGCGGTTGAACAGCGAGCCGGGAGCGTAAGCTCCCGGAGGGCGTGGAGGCTTGGAGGCGTGGGGGCGAGGGGGCGTGGAGGCCTGGGGGCTTGGAGGGATACGGAGCCCCGCACGTCAGTGCGGGGAGAAACAGTATAGGCTTGCGCCTTGCGCCGGAGCTTCCGCACCGGAGGTCTTGGGTCTTGGGTCGTGGGTCTTGGGAGGGTGCTTCCGCACCAGGCGAGCCCGCGGCTTTAGCCGCGTACGTGTTTAGCGTGCCAGCATAAGACGAAGCGTTTCCAGAGCAAAAACGAGTCGATACTCGTCCGGCGAGCCGCGTGCGTGAGCACGCGGTTGTATTGCCGCTGGCGCTGGTTCTTGCAACCGCGAGCCGCCGACTTCAGTCGGCGGAGGGCGGCAAGCGCCGGCGCGAGCATGCGGTTTTTCAAAAACGGTGCGGCGGTTGTCATCGGCAGCAGGAAGCGTAAGCTGCCGGGAAGGAGCTTCGCTTGCTGCAACTTGCCGCTTGCTGGAGGAACCAGCGTTGGCCGCATCGTTGGGAGTGGCCGTGGTGGGGGCGGGGATGATCGCCTGCCAGGAGCACCTGCCCGGTTGGCTTTCGCTGCCGCAGGCCCGGGTGCTCTGGCTGGTGGAGCCGGAGCAGAAGCGGGCCGCGAAAGTCGCCGCGCAGTTCGGCATCCCCCGCCACACGCCCCGGCTGGAAGACGCACTGGCCGATGCGGAGGTACAGGTGGTGGACATCTGCGCCCCCAGCGGCCTGCACGCCCGGATGACCCGGCAAGCCTTGCAAGCCGGCAAGCACGTGTTGTGCGAAAAACCGATGGCCCTTTCGGCGGCCGAGGCGTTCCAACTGGTCGCCCTGGCCCGGCAAGGGCAACGCAAGCTGATGATCGGCCATCACCTGCGTTTTGATCCGGTGGCGCTGGCCCTGGTGCAGGCATTGCAAGAAAGTGACCGTGGCCAGTTCCACGCCGTGCGGGCCCAGTGGCTACGCAAGCGGCGGCTTCCGGCCCGGCCAGGATTTGTGCGCCGGGAGCTTTCCGGCGGCGGGGTGTTGCTGGACCTGGGCGTGCACATGGTCGATCTGGCCTGGTGGGTGGCCGGTTGCCCGCAGCCCGTGGCCGCTTCGGCTTCGCTGAACAACCGGCTGGGCCGCCGGGGGGACGTGCAGGGGGAGTGGGGCTCTTGGGATTCCCGGACACTGGACGTGGAAGATTTCGCCTGGGGCCAACTGCGGTTCGAGGGCGGCTTGCTGGTGTCGTTTGAGCTCAGCTGGCTGGCTTTGCAGCCGGAGGAGGAGTTCCAGCGGGTGCAGTGGTTTGGGGATCGCTGGGGAGCGCTGTGGCCCGCAGGGCGGCTGTTTGCCCATCGCCGGGGGCGTCCCTGGGAAGTGCAACTGGCCCCCACCCACGTCGAAAAACCCCATCGGCTGGTGGTCCAGCGGTTTGCCCAGTGCGTGCTGCAGGGGGAAGCGGAGCCGGTGCCGCCGGAACAGATCGCCACAGTCACGGCCATGATCGAAGCCCTGTATCGCTCGGCCCGGCAGGGAAACGAGGTGCCTGTGGAGCTGCCGCGTAGTTGAGGGTTTGCCAACCGCCGGCTGACGGTGCGCGGCTCGCCGGTTGGTGTTCGAGTCGGCGCTTATTGTGACTTCGGCGAGCCCCGGGCTTGGGGCCCGGGGAGAGCCAAAAAACGCATTCGGTTGTTTTTCTCCGCCAGCTAAAGCTGGCGGCTCGCCGGTTGTAAAATAAACGCTTATTTCCGCCTCGTACGGAAGCGTCGAACCAACAGTGTGCTAGCTGGCTAAACACGTACGAAGCCAGCGGCTCGCCGTTCTCCGCGGGCTGAAGGTGCGCGGCTCGCCATCCCTCCAAGCCCCCAAGCCTCCACGCCCCCAAGACCCAAAACCGACTCATGCGGCTCGCAGACGCGGTAGCGTCCCGAACACCTGCTGCGGGTGCTCCAGCGACACGATGGCCAGACGGTGCCGGTCGGCCAGCTGGACCACCTCTTGCCGGTCCAGGAAGATCGTCTTGCCCGCCTCGATGGCCAGGCAGGAAGCCCCGGCGCGGATCAAGCCCTGCACCGTGTGGCGGCCCACGGTGGGCACGTCGAACCGCATATCCTGCTGCGGCTTGGCCACCTTCACCACGGTAAAGCCTCCCTTGGGGCAAAGCTGGCCGGCCCGGGCGATTGCCGCGTCGGTGCCCTCGATGGCCTCCACGCACAGCGTGGCCCGGCCCTTGACCACCACGGTTTGCCCCACGTCCAGGCGTCCCATCTCGCGGGCCAGTTCCCAGCCGAAGAGGATGTCCTGTTGCTCGTAGGGGCTGGGGGCTCGCCGGGTCCAGAGTCCCGGGGGGGCCAGCAGCTGGGGCAGCAAGTCGGTCGGCGGCACGATGGTTACTCCTTCGCGGGCAAAAGCCTCCACCACGGCCCCCAGCAGCGTGTCGTCCTTGCGGTCCCGGCTGCGGGAAAACAGAAGCGGCCCGAACCGCAGCAGAAACCGCCCGTCGGGCCGGTGACGCCACCACACGCCGGGGCGGAAGAACTCCACCTTGCGCAGTTTTCCGGCCAGCAGCGCTTCCCGCACTCCGTGGCGGCGAAACAGCCGCACCGCCCGGCCGAAGCTGCCGATGCCGATCCAGTAAAAGTAATCGCAACAGCAGGCCAGTTCCGGGTCGGCATGGTCCCGAAGCCCCAGCCCCACCACCACGCGGCCGCCTTGGCGCAAGTGCCGGGCAAGCAGCAGCGGATAGTCGCCCCAACCGGCCAAAAGCCCGATGGGGGCGGCCTGTTGCCGCGCAGGTGCAGGCGAAGGGGAACTTGCTGCGTGCATCGGGGGACCGCGGGCAAAAGCCTTCAGGCGGCGGGGCGCTGGGCTGCGTCCAGGCGCCGCTGGAGCTGTTCCACCTGCCGCTGGAGGGCCTTGAGTTGTTTTCGCATCTCGGGCAGCTTGGCAAACGCCGCCTGCTTGATCTTCTGATCGCGCTGCTCGGTGGCCGGAATGCCGATCACGGTGGTTTTCTCGGGCACGTTGTTGATGATGCCGGCCATGGCTCCCAGCACGGCCTGGGTGCCGATGTGCACGTGGTCCCGCACGCCCACCTGCCCGGCCATCACCACGTAATCGCCCGTGGTCACGCTGCCGGCGATGCCCACCTGGGAGCAGATGAGATTGTGCCGCCCGATGCGGCAGTTGTGGGCCACCATCACCAGGTTATCGATCTTGGTTCCCTGGCCGATCAGGGTGGGGCCGTAGGTGCCGCGATCCACCGTGGTGTTGGCCCCGATCTCCACATCGTCTTCCAGCACCACGTAGCCCAACTGGGCCGAAAGCTCGTGGTGCCCGTTGCGCGTCTCGTAGCCGAACCCGTAGGCCCCCAGCACCGCCCCGGCGTGGATCAGGCAGCGGTCGCCCACCACGGTGTCCTCATACAGTACGGCGTTGGGGAAGATGACCACCTGCGAGCCGATGCGGCAGCCGTCCAGAATGCGCACGCCGGAGTGGATCACACTGCCTGGGCCGATCTCAACTCCGGCCCCGATCCACGCTCCTGGATAAACGGCCACATCCGGGGCGAGCCGGGCCGTGGAATCGACCCAGGCCTGCGGGCTTACGCCCTGGTAGGTACTGCGGCTGGGGGGGCGGAGCCGGGCCACCACGGTGGCAAACCCCTGATGTACATCCTCCACCTGGACGACCGGCTTGCTGTCGCAGGTAATCCCTTGGGGCACCACGGCCGCGGCAGCCGGGGAGGTTTCAAACTGTCCTAGCCGCTCGGCCGAGTCCACCAGCGTCAGCTCCCCGGGGGCAACGTCGCGCAAGATAGCTGCCCCGCTGATGCGAGTTTCGGCCGCACCGACCACCTGGCCCCCGATCCAGGCGGCCACCTCCTTTAAAGAATAGGAACCCATGCTCTGCGTCCTTGCTCCAAGCGGCATGGTGCCGGGCAATTGATCGTCCTTGACCTGGGCAGGCGCTCCTGAAGCGTGTCAGCCGGACGGCAGATACGCTGCGCGGCTGCACACTGGAGCACCTTGGCGGCCCATCGTACTGCCCGGGCTTCGGGACAACAAGATCATCCGCAGGGCCGCCTCGCACGAACGGCAGGCGTCGCGGACGGCGGTTTTTCTTTGAAAGCACTGCTTGCACCCCCGGAGAGCTTGGGAAGGGGCTTGGGGGCGTGGAGGCTTGGAGGCCTGGGGGCTTGGGGGCGTGGCGAGCCGCCGGCGTGAGCCGGCGGTTGAACGGCGAGCCGCGCACCGTAAGCCCGCGGAGAACAGCGAGCCGCCGACTTCGTACGTGTTTAGCCAGCTAGCACATCACTTGGTTTGGCGCTTCCATGCTAGGAGAGAATAAGCGTTTTTTCTTGCAAATGGCGAGCCGCCAGCTTCAGCTGGCGGATAAAACAACGCAATGTACTTGTTCGGCTCTCCACCGGCTAAGTACGTGTTTAGCCAGCTAGCAGCCGGAGGACCGACGCCGCAGGCGTCGCAGCCTCCTAGCCGGGGGTCGTCAGACCCCCGGGAGGCAGCGTTTTTCCTTATCCTTGAGCATCCCGAAGGGATGCCAGAGGGCAAAACGGTCCTTGTTTCTGGCACCCCTGCCGGGGTGCGGGGTATGGTAATGGCCGTGCTTTCCGGTGGTCTCCGCTTCGCTACGACCACCGGCTACAAGGCTGGCAAGCCTTCGGCTTGCTTTATGGTTTGGACACATCACACCTTGTGCTAGCACGCTAAACACGTACGAAGCCCGGGGCTCGCCACTGGTACTTCCGCACCGGGCAGGAAAAAGCGTGTTTTGTGGAAAACAGCGTACCTGGTGGACATGCTTTGATTCTTGCAACGGCGAGCTGCGCGCCGTCAGCCGGCGGTTGGCCAGCGTAGCATCGGCCACAAACAGTAGCAACCGCGTGCTCACGCATGCGGCTCGCCGAACAAAAATCAACTCTTTTGCTCTGGGGGCGCTTCGTCTTGTGCGGGCACGCGAAACACGTACCCGACTTCAGTCGGCGGAGGACGGCAGGGCCGTCGGCCACGAGGTGCTTCCGCACCGGGGTGAGAACAAACGTCAACTTGCACAACCAGGAGCCCCCCGCGTAAGCGGGGGGAGACGCAAGGGGCAGCTTGGCCTTCCACCGGCCGGGGTGGATAATCAGAGAGAGAACGAGCCGATCCGCAAGCCGGGCACCGACCTTTGCACGGCGTGCTACGGTTTTCTCCCGGCCGAAGCCGGGGGTTCGGGCGCCTCCTGTTGGGTCACATGCCATGCCTTCCTGTTTTGCAACCCAAGTGCCGCATCTGCTGGAGCTTGCCCCGGAGGAGCTTGCCCGGTGGTTCCAGCAGCAGGGCCAGCCGAGCTATCGGGCCGGGCAGCTCTGGCATTGGGTGTTTCGCCATCGGGCCGAGTCGTTCCAGCAGATGAGCAACCTGCCCCGGCAGCTGCGGCAAAAGTTGCAGCAGCACTTCCGGCTCTGGAGCACGCGCAGGCTGGCCCACCAGCAAGCGCCCGATGGAACCGAAAAGCTGCTTCTGGAGCTGGCCGACGGCCACGCGGTAGAGTGCGTGCTGCTGCGCCAAGGAGAGCGGCGACGCACCGTGTGCATCAGCACCCAGGTGGGCTGTGCGATGGGCTGCGTGTTCTGCGCAAGCGGGCTGGACGGCGTGGTGCGCAACCTCACCCGGGGCGAAATCCTGGAACAAGTCTTGCAGCTCCAGCGGTTGCTCTCCCCCGAGGAACGCCTCAGCCACGTGGTGGTGATGGGGATGGGCGAGCCGCTGGCCAACCTCAAGGAGCTCATCCCGGCTCTGGACCTGCTCACCTCGCCCCAAGGGCTGGGCTTGAGCCACCGCCGGGTGACGATCTCCACGGTGGGATTGCCCTCGGGCATCCGCCGCCTGGCCGAGCTGGATCGGCCCTACCACTTGGCCGTCTCGCTGCATGCCCCCACCGACGCCCTGCGCACACAACTGGTGCCGGTCAATCGCACCGTGGGGATCGAGGCGGTGCTGGAGGCGGTGGACTTCTACTTTGAAAAGACCGGGCGGCGGGTGACGTTTGAGTACGTGCTGTTGGGCGGGGTGAACGACTCGCCCCAGGCGGCACGGGAGCTAGGCCGCCTGCTGCGCCGGCGGCGCCCACTGGTGAACCTGATTCCCTACAACCCCGTGGAAGGACTCCCATACCAGGAGCCGGATGCGGCCCGGGTGCGGCGATTCGTCCAGGAGCTGAAGCATCAGGGGGTGGAGGTGCAACTGCGGCGGCGCAAAGGGGCTCAAATTGACGCTGCCTGCGGCCAGCTGCGCCGGCGGCAGGCCACTTCCGCAAAGGGATAAAAGGGCACGCCGGTTGCCCGGACCTGCTTTTACGGCCACCGGGGGCCGGAATCTGCCGGTTGGAAGAGCGTTTTTTCCTCGGGGGGAGGCACACCTTGGGCGGCATAATCGGTGTCATCGGACCGTTTTTTCTTCCCACCGGGTTTGCCGCGCCGGCGGGGATCACGGCACGAGCAGCCCAGGCCGATGAAAACTCCAGGGGAATGAGCCGAACCGGAGGAGGGAACCCCGTAGCCAGTCCGGTTCCGCTTCCAGAGGGTGCCCTGCCGTGGTCCGCCGTGGGAGGTCGTGGTTGCGCAAGGTGCGCAACCTGGTGGTAAACATACGTGAGCTAGGGTTTGCCGAGGCGGCCCGCCTGTACCGCTACCGCTTCAGCGAACGCTACCACGATTGGCGCCTGGGCATCCGCACCACCGGGGTGATCCGCCCGGCGGAAGCCGGCGCGGAAGAACATTACCAGTGCTACGAAGCGGCCCATTACCGCTGCCTGCACGCGGCCATGCAGTACTTCGACCCGCAAGGGGAACAGGACGTGTTGCTGGACTACGGCTGCGGACTGGGCAGGGCCGTGATCGTGGCGGCTACGTATCCTTTTGCTCGTGTTATCGGCGTGGAGCTCTCGGAGGAACTGAGCCGGCGGGCGCGGGAGAATCTGCGGCGGGCCAAGCGGCGCTTGCGCTGCCCTCGGGTGCAGATCGTCACGGCTGACGCGGCCTGCTATGAAGTGCCGCCGGAGGTGAACGCCGTGTTTCTGTTCAATCCGTTCACCGGTCCGGTGCTGCAAGCGGTCATCCAGCGACTGCACCACTCGTGGCAGCGCCGTCCCCGGGTGCTGCGGCTGGTGTACTTGTACCCTGCGCACGAGCCGAACTTGTTCCAGCAGTGCGGGTGGCTGGAGCTGGATCGGGAGCTGTCCACGGCCGACTGGGACGGGGTGCGGATGCTGGCCTACCGCAGCGCTGCGCCTTGACACCGCCGCAGGCTGCGCCCAAAACAACCGCTGGACCACGGACAGCGGTTTTCCGGCAGGGCCAAGCAGCGATGATCCAGCGGATTCTGGTGACCGGCGGGGCGGGTTTTTTGGGTTCGCACTTGTGCCAGCGCCTGGTGGAGCAAGGGCACGACGTGCTGTGCCTGGACAATTTTTTCACCAGCCAGAAGTCCAACGTGGCTCACCTGCTGGATCGGCCCAACTTCGAGCTGATCCGCCACGACATCACCCGGCCCATCTGGCTGGAAGTGGACCAGATTTACAACCTGGCTTGCCCGGCCGCCCCGGGGCACTACCAGCACAATCCGATCAAGACGATCAAGACTTCCTTCCTGGGCACGATGCACGTGCTGGGGATGGCCAAGCGGTGCGGGGCGCGGGTGCTGCAAGCCTCCACCAGCGAAGTCTATGGCGACCCGGAAGTCCATCCCCAAGTGGAGAGCTACCGGGGGGCGGTCAACCCGGTGGGACCGCGGGCCTGCTACGACGAAGGGAAACGGGCGGCCGAGACCCTCTGCTTCGACTACCGCCGCGTGCACCAGATTCCGGTGGTGGTGGTGCGGATTTTCAACACCTACGGGCCGCGGATGCACCCTTACGACGGGCGGGTGGTGTCCAACTTCATCCGCCAGGCGCTGGCCGGGGAGCCGCTTACGCTGTACGGGGACGGCTCGCAGACGCGCTCTTTTTGCTACGTGGACGACCTGGTGGAGGGCCTGTTGCGAGCCATGCAAGTGGCCGAGGAGTTTCCCGGGCCGGTGAACCTGGGCAACCCGGAGGAGTTCACCATCGCCCAACTGGCCCAGCTGGTGCGCAAGCTCACCGGCTCCTCCTCGGCGGTGGAGCATCGTCCGGCCCCGGCCGACGATCCGGTGC
>Ga0256839_1006424_pt1 | contig 10287 bp, 6 predicted proteins | sample 354166metaG_FD_185968 | JGI IMG/M metagenome (GOLD analysis project Ga0256839, IMG submission 185968) | Hydrothermal vent microbial communities from Mid Atlantic Ridge, Atlantic Ocean - 354-166 | ecosystem: Environmental > Aquatic > Marine > Hydrothermal vents | place: Atlantic Ocean: Mid... | reverse complement strand
CGAGCTGGAGCACGCCGATCCCCGGTACGCGGTGGATGCCGCCGGCTTTCGCCGCCACCTGCGCGAGGCCCGGGCAATGGGCCGGGTCGTGCGCGCGGTGCGGGACCTGCGGCGACGGCCCGCGGAGCGGGAGCGGGGCGCGGTGGGCCTCACCTTCGATGACGGCCACGAGACCAATTTCACCCAGGCCTTTCCCCTGCTGATGGACGAGGGGGCGACGGCGGATTTCTTCGTCAACCCGTCCGTGGTGGGGAGCACCGGTTTCGTCACCTGGGCCCAGCTGCGCGAGATGGCGGCGGCGGGCATGTCCATCCAGTCGCACGGCTACACCCATCGCTATTTCGATGAACTGTCGGCGCGGGAAGTGCGCGCCGAACTCCACCAGAGCAAGGCCATGATCGAGGATCGGCTGGGTGTGCCCGTGACCCTGTTCGCGCCGCCGGGCGGGCGGATCACCGGGCCGGTGGTGGAGGTGGCGCGCGAACTGGGGTACGAGGCGGTGTGCACGTCCCGCCCGGGCTACTGGAACGGGCGCGGGGCCGGTGGCGGCATCCCGCGCCTGGCGGTGCTGGCCGGGACCGCGCCCGGCACCGTGGCCGCCTGGATGGGGGCGCGCACGGGCGCGCTCGCGGTACAGGCGACGCGGTTCACGATGACGCGGTGGGCCAAGCGGGTGCTGGGCAACCGCAGGTACGACGCGATGCGCAGCAGCCTGCTGCGCATCGCCGGCCGCGCCGGGACCACCGGCTGAGGGGGCGCGATGCGGATCCTGTACGTGGTGTCCCTGTTCCCGTGCTGGTCGGAGACCTTCATCGTCCGCGAGCTGGAGGCGCTGCTGCGCCGCGGGGACGACGTGCGCATTCTCTCGCTCAAGCATCCGCAGGAACGGCTGGTCCAGCCCGACGCCGAGGCCCTGTGTTCACGCGTCATCTACCCGGCGGCCTGGCCGGCGGCCGCGGTCAACGTGGCCGCGGCGCTGCTCCGCCACCCGTGGCGCAACGCCAGGCTGCTGGGGGCCATGATCCGCGGGCTGTGGCGGCGCCCGGCGTCCCTGGCCAAGAGCCTGGTGGTGTGGTGGCGGACGCTGGGACGCCTGCCCGCCGTCCGTCGCTGGCGGCCGGACATGGTCCATGCGCACTGGGCCACCTATCCCTCCACCGGGGCCCTGGTCCTGTCCGAGCACCTGGGGGTACCGTTTTCGTTCACCTCCCACGCCCACGACATCTTTCTCGAAGACCAGCTCCTGCAGTGGAAGATCCGTGCCGCCGCCTTCGGGGTGACCATCTCCCGTTTCAATTGCCGGTTCCTGGAGCAGGAGCGCGGCCTCGACCTGGGCGACAAGATGCGGGTGATCCACTGCGGCGTGCGCCTGGCCGAGTTCCGCTACGACCGCAGCCGCAAGCAGGCGGGGAAGATCCTGGCCGTCGCCCGCCTGGTGGAGATGAAGGGCCTGGATACCCTCGTCCGGGCCTGTGCGCGGCTGCGCGACCAGGGCGTGGACTTCGAGTGCGAGATCATCGGCGACGGGCCGCTCCGGGGACACCTGGACCGGCTCATCCGGGATCTCCGGCTGGAGTCGCGGGTCAGGCTCGCGGGGGCCCGGCCCCAGGACGCGGTGCGCGCGAGCCTGCTGGCGGCGGCGGCCTTCGTGCTGCCGGCGGTGGTGGATCGCGACGGCGGGCGGGACGGCATCCCGGTGTCCCTCATGGAGGCCATGGCGGTGGGCACGCCGGTGGTGTCCACCACGGTGTCCGGGATCCCGGAACTGGTCGAGGACGGGGTCACCGGGCTGCTGGCGCCGCCGGGGGACGTCGCCGCCCTGGCCGGGGCCCTGGCCCGGTTGCTGTCCAACCCCGCCCTGCAGGAGGCGCTGGCGCGGGCCGCGCGCCAGCGCATCGAGCGCGAATTCGACGTGGAGAAAGAGGCGGCCAAGCTGCAGCGGTTGTTCCACCAGGTGGTCGGGGAGGCCGGCTGAGGTGCGCCTGCTCATCGTGACCGACGAAATGGAAGTGGGCGGCAGCCAGCGCCAGATCGTGCGCCTGCTGCGCCACATCGACCGGGAACGGTTCCAGCCGTCGGTGCTGTATTTCCGCAACCGCTCGCACCTGGTGGACGAGCTCGAGGAGATGGGGATCCCCGTGCTCCAGGTGCCCAAGCGCCGCCCGCTGGATCCGCGTTTCGTCGCCGGGCTGGCGCGCCGCATCCGCGAGGGGGGATACGACGTGATGCACTGCTTCGCCTTTTCGGCCGAGCTCTGGGGCATGGTGGCGCACGGTGTCAACGGCCGCGGCGGATTCGTCAGCTCCATCCGGGGGCGCTACGAGTGGTACAGCCCCCTGCAGTGGCGCATCAAGCGCTGGGTCAGCCGTTACTCGGACTGCGTGGTGTCCAATTCCCGGGCCGGGGCCGACTATGCGCTGGAACGGATGGGCCTGGAGCCGGAACGGGTGGAGGTGGTGTACAACGGCATCGAGATCCCGCCGGAGGTGCCGGCCGACCGCCTGGCCGCGCTGCGGGCGTCCCTGGGCATCGGGGACGGGGAGGTGATGGGGCTGTTCGTGGGCCGCTTCGTGGAACACAAGAACCTGCCGTCGCTGGTCCGGGCCATGGCCGTGCTCAAGGAGTCGGGGCCGGTCCCGGTGATGTGCCTGGCCGGCGACGGCGAGCTGCGGTCGCGGGTGGAGACGGAAATCGTGCGCCGCGGGCTGGAGGGGTGTTTCCGCCTCCTGGGCCAGCGCGACGACGTGGAGCAGCTCATGCAGGCGGCGGACTTCGTGGTCCTGCCCTCGTTCCGCGAAGGGCTGTCCAACACCATCCTGGAAGGCATGGCTGCCGGCCGGCCGGTGGTGGCGTCGCGGGTGGGGGGCAACGTGGAGCTGCTGGAACACGAGCGCACGGGCCTGCTTTATCCCAGCGACGATCACCTGGCCCTGGCCCGGGCCATGGGACGCCTGGTGGGCGACGTGGAACTGCGCCGGCGCCTGGGCACGGAAGCGCGGCGCGTGGCCGAGCGGCGGTTTTCCATTCCCGCCATGGTCCAGCGCATGGAGTCCATCTACGAGCAGACGGGGAGGGCGGCATGACGGTGGAGCCACGGGCGGTGGAGCGGGAGACGCCGGCACCGCAGGTGACGGCGCCGCTGGGGGATTTCCTGGTGGTGTTCAGCCCGCCCGGCGAGGCGCGGCGTTACGGCCGCGAGTCCCTGCATGCGGGCTGGCCGGCCGCCGGCGGCATCGTCATGGCGCCGCGGCTGGTGGCCGACGGCCCCCGGGTGAGCGCCCGCGCCTCGGGCTCGGCCCGGGTGGTGCAGGACCCGGAGTGGGACGGCGTGCTGCTGCACCATGCCATTCCCGCCCCGGCGGGCGGGGGCGAGGTGACGGACGGCCTCGGCGCCGCGCTGGACGAGGCCGCGCGCGTCGCGGGCTGCGGTCCCCTGGCCGGGCTCCGCGGCAAGTTCGCGGGGGTGTTCTGGAACCGCGCGGAGGCCCGCCTGGTGGCCGTGACCGATGCTTTCCGCTTCTACCCCCTGTATTACACCACCCTGGCCGGCGGCATCGCCCTGGCCACGGACCTCCGGCTCCTGCGGGCGGTGCTCGAGGCCGAGGGCGGGGCCGAGATAGATGTCCACGCCCTGTATCACCACCTGAATTTTTCCTACATTCCGACACCTCACACCATCTACCGCCGGGTGCGCAAGGTGGCGCCGGGCACGCGGCTGGAGTTCCGCGCGGGGCGGGTGACGCTGGAGCGCTACTGGCGGCCGGGGTACCCCGAGGACCTGGAGGGTCCCGAACCGGAACTCACCGCGCGCCTCAAGTCCGCCATCGTGGATTCGGTGCAGCGGCACCGCCCGGGCGGGGAAGGATGGGGGACCTTCCTGTCCGGCGGCACCGACAGCTCGTCGGTGACCGGGATCCTGGCACGCCAGGACCCCGGCCGGCGGGTGGCATCCTTCAGCATCGGGTTCGGCGAGGCGGAATTCGATGAAATGGAGTATGCCCGGCTGGCGGCGCGCGCCTTCGGCACCGACGCCCATTTCGGCCAGGTGGGTGCCGGTGACGCCCTGGCCGTGCTCGACCGCCTGGTGGATGCCTACGACGAGCCGTTCGGCAATTCGTCCGCGGTGCCGACCTATTACTGCGCCCGCATGGCCCGCGGTGCCGGCGTGGACACGCTGGTGGCGGGGGACGGCGGCGACGAGATCTTCGGTGGCAACGAGCGTTACGCCAAGGACCGGGTGTTCCAGTGGTTCCACGATCTGCCGGGATTCCTGCGGCATCCCGCGCGCCGGGTGGGGCAGGCGCTGGCGGTGCTCGACTGGCGGCCCACCAACAAGCTGGCCAATTTCGTGCGCCGGGGCTCGCTGCCCAATCCCGACCGCTTCTACACCGATGATTCGTTTGCCTCCGATTATTTCGACGAGCTGCTCAGCGGCGAGCTGCGCGCCGAGCTCGTGCCGGAGGAATCGCTGGACGTGGTGCGCATGATCTACCGGGACGCGCGCGCGCCGTCCGAGCTGCACCGGCTCATGTACATCGACCTGCAGATGGCCATCGCCGACAACGACCTGACCAAGGTCAACCGTGCCGCGCGCGCGGCCGGGGTCGCGGTGGTCTACCCGTTCCTGGATCCCGGCCTGGTGGATTTCACCGGCCGCATCCCGGCGGGCTGGAAGGTGCGGGGCCTCAAGAAACGCTACCTGTTCAAGCAGGCCATGGCGGACGTGCTGCCCGTGGAGATCCGGCAGAAGAAAAAGCAGGGGTTCGGCCTGCCCGTGGGCGAGTGGTTCCGGCACCACCGGGGCTTCGGCGACTTGGTGGGCGATCTCCTGTTGTCGGAGCGGGCCCGCCAGCGGGGATATTTCAACCAGGCGTTCATCCGCCGCCTCGTCGATCGCCATCGCCGGGGGGCGTGGGACCACACCCAGGAGATCTGGCTGCTGCTCATGCTGGAACTGTGGCACCGGAGGTTCGTCGATGGCTCCCGCTGAACCGTTGCGCATCGCCATGGTGCTCGAGAGCACCTACCCGGTGGCGGGCGGCGGCGGCGCGGAGAGCCAGCTCGCGACGCTGTCACGCTACCTGCGCCGGCGGGGGCACCAGGTGTCCATCGTCGTGCCCATGACCCCTGCGGGCGCGCGGGAGGAACACGACCGGGTGGACGGGATCCCGGTGTGGCGCATTCCGTATCCCCGGGTGCGGGTCGTGGGCGGCATCGTCATGCTGGCGCGGCTCGCCTGGCACCTGTTCGCCAACCGGCGCCGCTACGACGTGTTCCACGTGCACATCGCCCACCACATGGCCGCCGTCGCCTGCGTGGTGGGCCGGCTGGCGGGCAAGCCGGTCCTGGTCAAGCTCACCGGCTGGCTGGAGAGCGAGCTCGGGATCCTGTCGCGGCGGCGGTCCCCGGTGCTGTGGCTGCTGCGGCGCTGCATCCGGCTGGCGACCGCGGTCCAGGCCACCAGCCGGGAGCTGGAGGCCCTGCTGGTCAAGCACGGTTTCCCTCCCGCGCGCATCCACCGCATCCCCAACGCGGTGGACACCCATCGGTTCCGGCCGCAGGCCGGGGCGCGGACGGGCGACGGCGCGGCGTTCACCGCCATCTTCGTCGGCCGCCTGGTGCCCGAGAAGAACCTGCCCATGCTGCTCGAGGCCTGGGCGGTGGCGCTCGCCGGGCGGGACGACGCGCGGCTGATGGTGGTGGGCCAGGGGCCGCTGGCGGAGGAGCTCGCCGGGCGCGCCCGGTCCCTGGGCATCGCCCGCCAGGTGGCGTTCCTGGGGGCGCAGCCGCGGGAAGAGGTGATCCGGCTCCTGGGCCGGGCCGACGTGGGCGTCCTGGTCTCCACCCACGAGGGCCTGTCCAACAGCCTGCTCGAATACATGGCCGCCGGGCTGCCGGTCATCGGCACCCGGATCAGCGGCACCGAGGACTGGGTCCGCGAGGACGACACCGGGTGGCTGGTGGAGCCCGGCGACACGGCGGCGCTGGCCCAGGTCCTGGCCCGGGCGGCGGGACCGGCGCGGCCGCACCTTGCGGACATGGGCCGCCGCGCGCGGGCCGTCATGGAGCGGGAGGCCAGCATCCCGGCGGTGGCGGACCGGATCCTGCGCGCCTACGGCGCCGGACCCGGCGCGGGCGGGCAGCGGTTGCGGAGGGCGGCCTGATGTGCGGCATCGTCGGGGCCGTGGCCCGGCCCGGGGCCCGGGTGGCGGGGATGGAAGTGGCCCGGGCCATGTGCGGGGCCATCGCGCATCGTGGTCCCGACGACGAGGGGATCCATCACCAGCCGGAAGCGTTCCTGGGCATGAGGCGGCTGGCCATCATCGACCTGGAGACGGGGGCCCAGCCGGTGTACAACGAGGACCGCTCCGTGTGCGTGGTCTTCAACGGCGAGATCTACAATTTCGCCGAACTGCGGCGGGAACTGCTGGCCCGCGGCCACCGCTTCCGCTCCAGCGGTGACGCCGAGGTCATCGTGCATGCCTACGAGGAATACGGCACGGCCTGTTTCTCCCGCCTGCGCGGCATGTTTGCCATCGCCGTGTGGGACGCCCGCGAGCGGACCCTCGTGCTGGCGCGGGACCGCCTGGGGAAAAAGCCGCTCTACTACCACGCCGGCACGGAAGCCCTGGTGTTCGGATCCGAGCTCAAGTCGCTCCTGCGCTATCCCGGGCTGGACACCACGGTGTCGGACGAGGCCGTGAGGCTGTACTGTCTCATGGGGTACGTGCCGGCGCCGCTCAGCATTTTCCGCGCCGTCTCCAAGCTGCCCGCCGCCCACTACCTCGTGTTCCGCGAGGGCGGGGTGTCGCTGCACCGCTACTGGCGCCTCGCCTTCCAGCCCAAGTGGGAGGACGACGAGGATGTGCTCGCCGAGCGCCTGCGGGAACACCTCGCCGACGCGGTGCGTGCCCGGCTGGTGTGCGATGTTCCCTTCGGCGCGTTCCTGAGCGGCGGGCTGGACTCGAGCGTGGTCGTCGCCCTGATGGCCCGGTACATGGACCGGCCGGTGAAGACCTTTTCCATCGGGTTCCGCGAGGAGCGGTACAGCGAGCTGGACGATGCCCGGGTGCTGGCCCGGCACGTGGGCGCCGAGCACGAAGAACTCGTCGTCGAGCCCGATGCGCTGGCCCTGCTCGATGACCTGGCATGGTACTTCGACGAGCCCTTCGCGGACTCCTCGGCGATTCCCACCTTCCTCGTCGCGCGCATGGCGGCGCGGCACGTCAAGATGGTCCTGTCGGGGGACGGCGGCGACGAGGCCTTCGGCGGATACGAGCGTTACCCCAGGTTCCTGACCGTGCACGCCCTGCAGTCGTGGGGGGGACGCCTGCCGGGCCGAATCGCGGCGGCGCTGGCGGGACGGTTCCGCAACCGCCGGCTCCGGCGCCTGGGCTGGGTCGGTACGCGCGTGTCGCTGCCCTTTCCCCGCAGTTACCTGAGCGGGGTCGCCCTCATGACGCCGCCAGCGGCGGCGCGACTGCTGGGCACGGCCGCCGCCCCGGATGATTACGGCGTGGTGGAGGGGCTGTTCCCGGCGGCGCTGGAGGCCGGGGACGCGGTCATCGCCGGCGACGTGGAGAGCTACCTGGTGGACGACATCCTGGTCAAGGTGGATCGGGCCACCATGGCCAATTCGCTGGAGGCCCGTGCCCCGTTGCTGGACCATGAACTGCTGGAATTCGCCGCCCGGCTGCCGTTTCACCACAAGATCCGGGGCCGCGTCACCAAGCGCCTGTTCCGCCGGGTGGCGCGGGGACTCCTCCCGGCGGCGCTGCTGGACAAGCCCAAGCAGGGCTTTGCCATTCCCCTGGCGGAGTGGTTCCGCGGTCCCCTGCACGAGCTGCTGCAGGACATGGTTCACAGCCGCGCGTTCATCGAGCGGGGTGCGTTCTCCCCGTCCGCCGTGCGCACGCTGCTCGACGAACACGGACGGGGCGTCGCCGATCGCAGCGAGCCCCTGTGGGTGGTGCTCATGTACGAGCTGTGGGCGCGGCGTCACCTGGACGCCGCCCGGGACGGGGGCGAGGCCGCCGGGGGCAGGCCGCTGCCGGAGGAGGTGCATCGTGCGACCATGCCTTGAGGCCGGCGCAACCGCTGCGCGGACGGCCCGCGCGGAGGCGGCGTCATGAGCGCCGGCATGGCACTGCGCGCCTCGGCCACGGTGTCGGCCCTCAACCTGGTGGGCAAGTTCCTCGGCCTGGTCAAGACCCTGGTCATCGCGTGGACCTTCGGGGCATCGGGCCTGATGGACGCCTTTCTCGTCGCCTACCTGCTGCCCACGGTGATCCCCAATGTCCTGAAGGGCATCGTCTCGGCGGCATTCATTCCCAGGTACATGGACGCCCTGCGCGATGCCCGGGGCGCCGGCCAGTGGCGGGGGGTGAATACGTTGTTCACCCTGATGCTGGTGGCGGTCTCGTTCGCGGCCACCCTCATGGCGCTCAATCCCCTGCTCGTCGTGGATGCCGTTGCGCCGGGGCTCGGGGCCGAATCCAGGGAACTGGCAGGAGGACTGCTGCGGGTCATGGCGCTGGCCACGGTGGTGCTGGGGATCAACGCGGTCCTGTCCGCGGTGGCCTTTGCGCAGAGCAAGTTCGTCGTGGCCTCGCTGGAGGGCATCGTTTCCAACCTCTTCATCATCGCCGCCTGCTTCCTGTTCGTGCCGGCCCACGGGATCTGGGCGCTGGCCTACGCGGTGATCGCGGGCTTTGCCGCCCAGTCCCTGCTCCTGGTCATGGCTCACTGGCAGACGCTGGTGCGATTCCTGAGGCCGGCGCTCGCGGTCCGCCACCCGGATTTCCAGGCGGCCCTGCGGCACGTGGGGCCGCTGGTCATCGGCTTTGCCGGCGCCGTGGTGATGGACATCGTGGACCAGATATTCGCCTCCTGGGTCGGGGCCGGCGCCATTGCGGTGCTCAGCTATGCCACCATGCTGGCCCTCGTGCCGATAGAAATCTTCGGCCATGCCGTGCGCACCGCGTTCTACACCACCTTCAGCCGCCTGTGGGCGGCCGGCGACGTGGCGGGCATGGCCGAGGCCCACCGGCGCGGGGTCCAGGTGCTGGTGTTCCTGATGGTGCCGGCCTCCACCGTCTTCATTGTCTATGCGGAGGACCTGGTATCCCTGCTGTTCGAGCGCGGCCGCTTCGACCGGGACGATGCGCGGGCCGTGTCCTGGGTCGTCATGGCGCTGTCCGTGGGGATGTTGTCCAAGGCCACGTCGTGGTTCAATTTCGCGGCCTTCCACGCCATGGTGCGGCCCTGGATCCCGGTGGCCCTGGGCCTGTTCGCGGTGGTGCTCAACGTGATTCTCACGTGGCTGCTGGCGGGGCCGCTGGGGGTGCCGGGCATCGCCCTGGCCACGTCCCTCGCGGTGTCCGTCACGGCGCTGGCATCGTCCATGCTGCTGTCGCGGGCGTTGCAGTACCGCATCGCGGCGGCCCTGTGGGGCACGACGTGGCGGGTCATCGTCATGAGCCTCGTCATGGTCGCCGTGGCCAAGGGGCTGGCCTTCCTGGTGGCGGGGATCTGGATGGCGCCGCACGGGACCGCGGAGCGGGTGATCGACCTCGCCATGCTGGTCCCGGGTTTCGGGGCCTTCATCGCGGCCGGGTGGCTGCTCGGGCTCGACGAGATCAGGGTGGCGCGCGACTTCGTGGCGCGGCGGCTGGGTGGATGGCGGGGTGGCCCGCCGGCACGGAAGGCGGAGGCCGAGTGATGTACCTCAAGGCACTGCTGGCGGCACTGATCATCTATATTCCCAACGCCCTGCATTTCCCGCAGAGCCTGGGGATCAAGGGGTTCAACGTCTACAACCTCCTCCTCCTGCTGGCCATCGCCGGGGTGGTGACGCGGGAAGGCAAGTCGGAAGTGCCGGCGCCGCTCAAGTCCCGGTTCATCTTCTACTACGCGGTGGCGGCGTGGGCGTTGCTGGTGGCCGTGGCCAACGGGACACCGCACTTCATCGACGACGTCACGGTGCTCAAGACCATCATCGCCTACAGCGTGCTGTACTTCCTGTTCTTCCACGCGGCGCGCGATCGCGACGACATCCGCCGTTACGTCGCCGTGATCCTGTTCGTGGTGTTCATGATGGGGGTGGAGATCTTCCGTGAAGCGGCGGCGGTGGGGTTCAACCCGGACAAGCGCATGGCCGGCGCGTTCGGCGATTCCGTGTTTGCGGCCAACTACGCGGCCATTTTCCTCGGCATCCTGGTGCCGGTGGCGGTGGCGGTGATGCTGTTCTACCGGGGCAAGCGCCGGTACAAGCTGGCGGCGGCGGCC
>Ga0256839_1006423_pt1 | contig 10287 bp, 6 predicted proteins | sample 354166metaG_FD_185968 | JGI IMG/M metagenome (GOLD analysis project Ga0256839, IMG submission 185968) | Hydrothermal vent microbial communities from Mid Atlantic Ridge, Atlantic Ocean - 354-166 | ecosystem: Environmental > Aquatic > Marine > Hydrothermal vents | place: Atlantic Ocean: Mid... | reverse complement strand
AAGCGGGCATGGCGGTTTTCGGTATTACGATTGATAAAAAGGCGCAAAGCTATTTTCCTCATATCTTTGGGCAAAACGCTTTTGCGATTGCCGGCCACCCGAATGATCTCACCCGCGCCCTGCCGCTGATGTATCGCCAGTTGGTGGGATAGGGTTGGATCAATTAGCCGCTAATTGAATGGTCGCAATCAAAAACAATATCATCGCTGCGGTTGAGGCGAGGGTGCGTACAAGGTTCCACCTAGTCCAGTTGCGGGTATATTCGGGCCAATAAATTGAAGCCTGCTTGGTGTTTGGTTCCAGGGTTTCCAGCCTATTATTCATTGGTACATTGAACACCATAGTGACGATGAATACGCCGATAATATAGGTCATGCCTGCCGAGATAATCCAACTCGATCCGGAGACTTGCGGGTTGAGCAATCCGAATGCGATCAATGCAAGTGATGCCGCCGCCATGCCAAGCAACATTGGCAAAAATAGAGAGCGATAGACCTTGCGGTTGATAACCTGCATGCATTCCATGCCTGCAACGGGCGTGCTGGCGGAGAATGATTTCATGACAAAATCAGAAAATGCGAGAAATACGCCGGCTACGAGGCCACAAATTACTACAGCGCTGGCGCTGGTGACGATCATCCAGATTGGAGACATTATGCGTTCCTGACGACAAGGGTGTGATTGTTGCGATGGTTGTTTTATGCAGCCGCTTTGGTGCCGAGTTTTGCCGTCTGGCTAATCCATCCATTGATTTTCTTTTTATTGGCCATTTTGACACTGCCGAATTGCAGGATGTTTTTGGTTTTAATACCGCAAAAGCCCAAAACCTGATTTTTGATGACGTTTCGGCCAGGCTTTCTGTAGATCAGTGTGTCGATCAGCGGCGGCGTGTCGGATGTAACGATCGCATCCGCCGTTCTGCCTTTAAGCAGCTTGTCCCAGCCCATGCCTTTTTTATGATATTTAAACCCGAAGTCCGGTGTTAGCGCGCGGTCAAATACGGCCTTCGCCTTGGCCGGCATTGCACCCCACCAATAGGGATGAACGATGAGCAGATGGTTGGCCCAGGTGATGTTTTCCTGCCAGGTTACGAGATCTGCTTCGAGCGGCGGAAGTTTGCCATTATATCCTTCATATTCGCCTATATCGAACGACATCTCTGCGAGATTTTGACGGCGAATTTCCGCGCCATTTAATTCTGCCGCCTTTTGATAGGTGTTAGCCAAACCGTTGCAGAAGCTGTCTTTTGCAGGATGGGCGACCCAGATGAATATGTGTTTTGCCATGACATTTCCTTTAACATTCATTGATTTTTAAAATGTGAGGGATACTTACATTTATAAACGTGACATATACTCACCTTTATGCCATTGTCAAGCAGGAAAATTATCTGGAGTGATATTTTTGGAAAATGCGGAACCATTAGTGGCTTCAATTTTACCACGCAAAGTGCCGGTGCAAGCGCGTAGTCGCGTGCGTTTTGAGCGCATTCTGGAAGTTGCGGTTGATCTTATTGTAGGGCAGGGAATTGATGCTGTTGCAATGAGTGAAATTGCTAAAAAGGCAGATATTTCAATCGCTTCGCTTTATCAATATTTTCCAGACAAGGCGGCGATTATTGCAACGCTGGCGGAACGGTACAATGCGGAAGGACGCGTTTGCGTCGAGGAGGTGTTTGCGAAAGTTGAAGTGCCTGCAGATTTGCTTCCAGCCATGCACTTAATGGTGCAAAGTTATTTTGATTACTTTATCTCTGTTCCAGAGGGGCAGGCGATTTGGCAAGCAACTCAATCGGACAAAAGATTGCAGGAATTGGATGCCAAAGATATGGAGTTTCACGCAGAAACGATCAATACAGCAATCGGCCGGGTTATGCCTGAAATGCCTGCTGACGAAAGCCTCAGGTTAGGAAGGCTGTTTACCGGTATTATTGGAACTGCAGTTCGTTCGGCAATTACCATGGACCCGGATGAGGCGCGTGCTTATATCGAAGCCTGTAAAAACACTATATTGACGCCCGGTGTGGAGAAGGTTTTAGGCAGGTAATGTTTTGAAGGCATTTGCAAAAAAAACAGCAGCATTATCCGCCTGATCACTCCAGATTATTTTGCATTGTTCGCAGAAACTGCCTTAGTCATTTTCGCAGAAGGGGCAAAGCGCTCATCGCTGGCAGTGCTTGGCACACAAATTGGAAAATAGAAATTAGCTAAACTTGTGCGTTTTCAGCCATTCAAAAATGGTCTGATCCTCATAAGCCTTTTCAATAACATATTGATATATCGCTTTGAAAAACTTGGGCTTCACATAGCCGGGGGCGCGGAAGGTTATGTCGCCCTCATGGTCCAAAAACATGGTGGTTGGTGTGGCGTTGACGATCATGGCGTTGGCAATTTTAGACTCCGTTGCCTCCCGCCCATCCAATCCGATAAATTTGCGATTGCCCCGCATATCCATCTGCACCACATGGAAATTATCGGTAATCAATTTAACTATATCTGGCCGGGTGAACACATTTTCATGCATTTTTGCGCAGTAAACACAGCCAATTTGCTCCCAGAGCAAGACCAGATTTTTATTGGCTTTTTTAGCGTTCACCAGATCTTTTTGCAGATCAAAACTTGTTTCCTGGAACCAGTCCTGATGATGAATGCCCTCAAGCGCTTGCAATTTTGCCGCCGCCCGGTTGCTGGAAAAACTGACAAACCCCATTCCGCCGACAAGGGCTATTGTTAGTGACTTGTTGAGAATTTGTCGTCTGTCCAGCATTTCGCACCTTTTTGAATTATTTAAGGTAGTAAAACCGAAGCCTAATTAACAGGCAATACAACAGGCGGGATACTCACGCCATTGTTACCGCTCGGTCAATCTCAGGTTTGGCGAAATTCATCATAGGCGCGCTCAAAGCGTGCCAGGTTCTCTTGCGTGTATGGAGCAAAATCATAATCGATTTTTGAATGAATTTCCGATACCATGCTCCACATGGCTTCGCGCAATAAAGATGCACACTTCATCGCCTGATAGCGCCGCCACAATTGGTCATTTAATGGTTTTTCGAAATAGGCTTCAAGCAAATATTTTTCTTGCGCTGGATTAAATTCATTGTTGGATGCAAGGCCACCTAAATCGAATAATGGTGAATTAAATCCCGCATAGTCCCAATCGATCAGCCATAATTTTTTCCCATCATCAAGGATGTTGGCGGCGATTAGATCGTTGTGTCCAAAGACAAATTCATGCGGACCCGATGCAATTTCAAGTTTACCGGACTTTTCTTCCAGTTCTGGCAAAATAGGACTATGGGTGCTTTTACCATCACGCAATGTCCAGGCATAGTCTCTAATGATTTGAAATACCCAAAACAACAAAGAAGGACCGCGAAGATATTTCGGAATTTCCAGGTGGCAGGTTTTAATCAGCGGTACAATTCTGTCCAGATAGTTCTGGCTTCTTGTATCTTCGGGGGAAAGCGTGTGCGAGGGAACGAAATCCATCACCATTATACCGGGTTCTGAGTGTACGATGTTTGGTGAGATACCGGCAAGATTTGCGGCTTTGCTTGCGGCTAGTTCGTTAAATCGCATGACGTGATGCTCAATTATATCATCGCCAAGCCGGACAACATATTGCCCGGTCTGGTCTTTCACCAGGAAATTATGATTGGTGAGGCCGCCGGTTAGCGGTTCGCAACTGTTGAGGTTTTTCCAAAGATCAAGGCTTTTTACCTGTGTAATTGAATCATTGTTATCAGTCATTTTTATCCCAGATTAGTTTTGTGCAAGTTCGATGAAAACCTCAACACTGGCGGCGCGGCCACCGGCATCAATAACGGTGAGGGTTGAAAAGCCGCTGCCATCGGGCTTCCACAAAGCAACACGTTTGTGAGAACGGCCTGGCAATATTTTGCCATTGGCCAACCAGCGAAAGGGTGGGCGGCCATTTTGCAACTTCATTACCAGCGGCGATATGGCGCCCGATGGGCCGCGTTCAAGTTCCACCCTTGCGGTTGCCGGGGGGAAAATAAATTCGGGCGGTAATTCTGGTACAATGCCAATACCGGCAACTTTTGATGCGGTGCGAAAATTCTTGCCAAAGTGCTGTAAGGTTATCGGCAGTTCAGCGTTTTCAAGACGTAATGCACCGGCAGGGGCTTGTTTGAACGGCGTTTTTTCAAAGCCGGTTTTGGCAAATGCTTCAAATAATATCGGGGCGGCAGACCTTCGCCCGGTAATGCCTGGAACCGGGCCATTGTCGGCGCGACCAACCCAAACACCCAGCACATAGCGGCCATCATAGCCCACCGACCATGCATCGCGGTAGCCATAGCTGGTGCCGGTTTTATAGGCGATACCGGATGCGCCTGAACCACTTGGTGGCGGGGTGCCGGAAAGAATATCTGTCACGTGCCATGCGGCGACCGGTTGCAATAACTGGCTGGAACTTTTCGATGTTTTGTCGGGGTCGCTATGCAGAATTGACGAGCGCCCGCCATTAGCCAGGGCCGTATAGGCCTGGGTTAAACCCTTCAACGAAATACCCATGCCACCAAGACCAATGGAAAGTCCCGGTTGATCCGAAGGGGGGAGAACCGCTTTAATACCAGCTTGGCTGAATTTCGACATCAGCCGGGCCGGGCCAACGGCTTCCAAAACCAAAACAGCTGGAACATTGAGCGATAATTGCAAGGCGCGCTTGATCGAGACTTCGCCCTGATATTGCATGTCAAAATTTTCCGGGCGGTATCCGGCAAAATTGACCGGCGCATCGTTGATCAGGGTTTCAGGTTTGATCAACCCTTCGGCAAACCCCAGACCATAGATAAAGGGTTTTAGGGTTGAGCCGGGTGAACGAAGCGCCTTTGTCATATCCACCCAGCCGGCGCGGTTGGCATCCAGATAATCAGGAGAGCCGACCTCTGCCAGAATTTTACCGGTTTGCGCCTCGACCAATACAAGCGCAATGGAGACATTTTTGTTTAAGCGTCGGGCGGCGTTTTTTACAACTTTTTCCATTCGGCGCTGCAATCTGCGCTTTAAGGTAACGCGGTGGCGTTGTGCATCCGGTTCTTTCTTGACCAGAGCGTCGGCCAGATGGGCGGCAAACCGAGGCAGGGCGTGGCGGGTGTTTGAAACCTGTGTTCTTGTCGCTCTCTCAATTTCTCCCACTGCGATGACGCCGGAGTTTGCGGCACGCATTAAAACCGTGTCCCGGGCCTTTTGGGCGCGTGCAGTATTTCGATCTGGCCTGCGCCTTTCCGGTGATTGGGGAAGCGCCACCAACAGCGCTGACTGAGCAAGGCTCAAGCCCTTTGGCTCTTTACCAAAATAGGCAAGTGATGCGGCGCGCACGCCCTCAAGATTGCCGCCATAGGGGGCCAGCATCAGATAGTGGTTGAGAATTTCATTCTTGCTTAGGCGCATTTCAAGCTGTATGGCGCGGGCCATCTGGAAAATTTTAGACGAAAGCGAGCGGTTTTTGCGCGGTTCTAAAAGCCGTGCCAATTGCATGGTAATGGTTGAGCCACCGGATATAATGCGCCCATTGGTGATAAGCTGAATGGTTGCCCGCAACATGGCGCGCGGGTCGATGCCGTGGTGGCTCCAAAAGCGCTGGTCCTCATAGGCGATCAGCAGTTTGATATATTCTGCGTCCACATCGCTTGCGCTGGTTTCAAGCCGCCAACGGCCCGCACGTGTTGCAAATGCGCGAAGCAGTTTGCCATCCGTATCCAGTACCTCTTTTGAAAGCTCGGCATTGCCCGGAAGCGCTGGTGGATTATAATGATCAAACGCAAAGAACCCGGCCGCCAGTAAACCCGCACCGGCTGCTGCGGATAGGGCAGCAACCAGTATGGTCTTAACCAAAAGGGCCGGTGAAATGCGCATCAACGCCTCTTTGTTCTATTCGGGTGCCTTGACCTGCATCCAGCCGGTAGCACTACGGGCCGAATTTTCAGGCCGATACATATCTTCAATCGTTACGGCCGGATGCGTATAGATGCCCGGTGTGACCGCACGAACCTGATAGGCGACCGTGAAGTCTGATTTGCCCCGTTTGGTGCGGTTAAACGCTGCAATAAACCGATCTGAACGAAAATCTGAATGGGCGGTTGTCGTCGGCGATAGCCATTTGAAGTTTTTCAAATCAGCGCTGCTGACAATCCGCGGATTGTCGATTTCAAATCCGGCAGGCAAAAGGTCGGTGATGATGATGCGGGATGCAACATCCTGTAATTGCTTTGCCTTGATCACCACGATAAATCGTTCGTTTTGGCTAACTTCGCTGACATTAGCCTCGCTGCCATCGAGCCGATAATAGGTACGCGAAATTTCAAACCCATTGCCGCCGGCTGGAAGCGGCTGCTCTGGCACTGCAATCGTGGTCACATTTGCCTGCAATTCCTGGCCTGATGTGTTGGAAACCCGAAGCGGTTGAAGTGTTAAGTTTGAACCTTCAATCCGGCGGCTAAAGGCGCCCTGATGAGATTGCCCGTTAACTTCCAATGTTATGGCATCATCAAGCTTTAGCCCGGCGCGGGCTGCCAATATCAGCCAGGCCTGTTCCTGGGTATTGGTATATCTGTCGGCTTGCTTGATCTTCGATACCAATTGGCGCATGCCGTTCACATTGGAGGGTTCAGGCTTTGATTCTGATGCCAATGCCAACATGGCGGCCGCATCGCGAAGGGTCGAGCCATAGACATAGCGCTTGCTATTGGGCTGCCATTTGGTTTGGGCTAATGAGAACGCCGCGCCAAATGTACGATTTGCCCGTTCATGATCTCCGTAAAGCGCTATGCTTGCAGCCAGTTGCGCGCGCGCAATTGGCGATGAGAACAGCGCCAATTGAGTATCGGCATAATAGCGTAAATCGCCGGCTGAAGCCTGGTTGTTGCGGGCAAGAACATAGAGCGCATAGGCAATTGCGCCGCTGTTCTTTTTCAGGTCATTTTGATAGGCCAGCACATTTTGCAGGCTGTTTAATGCCTGTTTCATTGGTTCAGCTGGTACATCATAGCCTTTTTCAACTGCACGGGTGAGGAAATCGCTGACATAGGCGCTTAGCCAAAGATCGTCTGAATTTCTGCCCCAGAGGCTGAAGCCGCCGCTGCTGGATTGATAGGACAGGACCTTATTGATGGCTTTTTGCACGCGCTGTTTTATCAACACCTCATCGAGCCCCGGAATGCCCCCCTTAAACTCGCTCGCATAAAGAAGCGGCAGCGCCTTGCTGGTGGTCTGTTCGGCGCAGCCAAATGGATAGCGGTTTAACTGTAGCAACAGAGAGGGTACATCAATGGCTGATGGACGGGTGACGCTGACATTGATTTTCGCGCCATCAAGATTGGAACCGGCGAGCAGGTTTTTATCGACCTGCAGACTGCCACCGTTGGGGCGAAGCATGACGCTAAGCTTTTGAGTGATCGGCAACAGTCCGGATCGCACCTTCATGACAATGGCATGCTGAACAGCAAAGCCGTTCTCATGGGTAAGGCTGATCCTTGCCCATCCTTCGCCGGTGTTTTTGGCGGATACCGGAATAGACAGGCTGGTTCGTTTGCCAGATGGCAAATCAAGCGCTTGCACCAGTCCTTCGCTTGCCAAACTTAGATTGTCGCTGGATTCAAGCCCAAGCGAATAGGTGCCGGAAGGGGCGTCCGTATTGGCGATTTCGATCAGCAATCGCGCCTGATCGCCCGGAGCCATGAACTTTGGTAGGCTGGCGGTGATCACCATCGGGTCGCGGATTATCGCTTCACCCTCGGACGAACCAACACCATTTATAGTCCAGGCGGTTGCCATAACGCGAACAGAGCCGTTGAACTGTGGAATATCGAAGGTGATATTGGCTTTGCCGCTTTCATCCAGTCTTACTGGCCCTTTGAAAAATGCGACCAGTTTTTCGGTTGGCGGGCTGCCATTGGCACTCATGCCATCAGCGCCATCGCCACCGGTACGAAGTCTGCCGGTTGACCCCAGATAGCCGTTGATCAGCCGTCCATAAATATCACGCATGGATATGCCCAATTGCCGTTGACCAAAATAACGGGTGACCGGATCGGGGGTTTTGTAATTGGTTAAATTGAGAATGCCCACATCAACAGCGGCAACTGCAATCCAGGCCTCTTCGCCGGGGGCAAGGCCCGCAACTTCAACCGGAATTGTAAAGGGTGCATTGGGTTTTGAAAGTTTTGGCAAGTCGAGCGAAACCGACAAAGCGCGTGTTTCAGGATCAAGCGAAAGCCATTTAACCCCGATGGAGCGCATCGGCAGACGCGATTTTCCCACATTGCCAGGGCGGTAAAGCGTTGCCAGCATATAGGCGCCAGCGCCCCAATCTTTCTCAACCGGAATGTCTATTGTAGTGCCTTCTTTGGGCACGGTAACAGACATGGTTTTGACAATCGTGTCGGTGCCGATGGCAAGCAGCAGTTCGCCGGCAAAGCGTGGCGAGATTTTCAGTTTCGCAATCTCCCCGGCTTTGTAGCTGGATTTATCCAGAGCGATTTCCAAACCATCCGGTGTCTGGGTGGATTTTGCTTCCACATACCATCCCGCATTAAATTCCACGCTGGATGTGAGTGTATCTTGTCCATCAACGGAAATCTCAAGGCGATAATGGCCCCATTTTACCGGCAATTGAAGGTTTGCAGGGTTTTCTGTTGTTATATTGATTGAGCCATCCGCAACTTTGGTTTCCTGATCAAAGGACTCATAGCGCCAGGAGGAACCATTGCGATACCATTGAAAATCGCGGCGAATTTTAATCAGCGCCCATCGAGCGTTTGTTAGGGTGGTTTTCCTGCCCGCTGGATCAACTGCAATTATGTTAAACCCGGCTGTAGAATTTTCGGACGTTTGGCCATCTTCAAAATCTGAACGTATGCCGATCATGGTATTCTGCGGAATTACATCGAGCGATACTTTTCTTTCGATCGCGCGGCCGCTGCCCTCGCGCATGCGTAAAATCAGATTGGCCGACTGCAGGCGGGTGGTCGCATAGGTGTTTTTTAAAACCACATTAAATACGGTTTCGCCATCTGAATTGAGCGGAGGAATGTTATTGACCGAAATGCGCTGCGATGAGCTTTGCTTTTCAGAGGCAAGGCCAAATAAATAGCCCTTGTAGCCGTCACGCTGACGTATTGTACGGATAATCATCTCGCCATTGAGAGTTAGACCTTGCGCGGGTGCGCCATAAAGATAGCGGCCTTTGACTTTTACGCTTTTGGGCAGGCCAACGGACAGGGCTTCCTGTGGCGGGAATATTTCAAAATCGGTACGCTCGGGCAAGAAGTCCTCGACCAGAAACCTTTGCTCGGCAACCGGGCTTTTTTTCGGGTCGGTATAGACTTGCAATTGCCAGGTGCCACGTTTGGCATTGCTGGTCAGCGGTAATTCTACGCCGTAGCCGCCAAGCGCTTCGCCCTTGTTGACAATACGGCGTTCTTCCACACCATCCGGGCGCCTGAACACGAATGTCAGTGGCAGGTTTTCAATGGCTTTAGCCGATGCATCGCGGGCCAATGCGGCCACATGCACGGTCTCTCCGGTGCGGTATATGCCACGCTCGGTCCATGCATAAACGTCAACGCCCGCAGGGGCGGCCCGGCCTTTTACGCCACGGTCGGTAAAGTCAAATCCGGGGCGGGAAATGTCGAGAAATACAAAATCTTCGGCGGATCGTTTGGCGGTAATGGCCGCCGGTGCCAGCCCGTTCTTGCCGCGAATAAGGCCTGCATCAAAAACCGCTTCGCCCTGATCATTGGTTTTTGCGGTGCCCAAAATTTCATTGTTCACGGCGATCAGTGTGAGATCCACATTGGCCAATGGTGTAGCGGTTGAAAGCGAGCGGGTGATAACGCGCATATTTCCGTTGCCGCTGAAGGTGGTCAGCCCAATATCTGAAATGACAAACCATTGGGATGCAATATCGGCGCGGTTGCCTTTACCATCCTGGCTGGCTTCACCGGTGAGCAAATATACGCCCGGTTTGCGGTTTGGCAGTGCTTCGTCAATTGGAATGCTGGTGGTGACTTCTCTGTTAAGGTCAGGTTTTATTTCAACCTTGCCGTTCCAGACCGGCTCGCCCAAAGAGTTCATTAGATAGTTGATCTGGTAACTTTCCAGTTGGCGCAGGAATTTTGATCGACCGATGAGAGATGAAAGCGCGCGCTCGCCAATCCGGTATAATTTTAGATCAGCACTTTTAGCGTTGACCGTAACAATGGGAATGCCGCGTCTTGCGGATAGCGGCAGAACAAAATTACCGCCGGTAAAGCGTGCAGAG
>Ga0256839_1006421_pt1 | contig 10288 bp, 6 predicted proteins | sample 354166metaG_FD_185968 | JGI IMG/M metagenome (GOLD analysis project Ga0256839, IMG submission 185968) | Hydrothermal vent microbial communities from Mid Atlantic Ridge, Atlantic Ocean - 354-166 | ecosystem: Environmental > Aquatic > Marine > Hydrothermal vents | place: Atlantic Ocean: Mid... | reverse complement strand
CGCGGCGTCGGCACCTTCGGCGGCTCCGAGGACCACACGGCGATCCTCTGCGCCCGGCGCGGCTCCATCAGCCAGTACGCCTACTGCCCGGTCCGCTTCGAGCGCCTGCTGCCGGCGCCCGAAGGCTACGTCTTCGCCATCGGCTCGAGCGGCGTGGTCGCCGAGAAGACCGGCGCCGCCCGCGAAAAGTACAACCAGGCGTCGTTTCTGGCGGCCCGGGCGGCCGAACTCTGGCGGCGGCATACCGGCCGGGACGATCCGCACCTCGCCGCCGTGCTGCGCAGCGGCCCCGGGGCCGAGAGGCGGCTGCGCGAGGCCATCGCCGAACTGGCCGGAGACGAGGCCGAAGCCGCCCGCCTGATCGCCCGCTTCGAACAGTTCCGTATCGAGAACGAGGAGGTGATCCCCGCCGCCGGCGCGGCGCTGCGTCGCGGCGACCTCGAGAAGTTCGGCCGCTGGGTGGACCGCTCCCAGAAAGCCGCCGAGGAGCTGCTGGGCAACCAGGTGCCCGAGACCAGCTTCCTGGCCGCAGCGGCCCGCGAGGAGGGCGCCGCCGCGGCTTCGGCCTTCGGGGCCGGCTTCGGCGGCAGCGTCTGGGCGCTGGTGGAGAGCCAGGCGGCGGCTGAGTTTCTCGAGCGCTGGCGGCGGCGCTACGAGGCGCGCTTCCCGGCCCCGGCCGAGCGCTCGGAGTTCTTCCTCACCGGAGCCGGACCGGCGGCCTTCCGCCTCGCCTGAGTCCCGCCGGCTCCGCCGCCGCGTCCTTCGGGTGGCGCCGCGGCAATCCGCCTACAATGATTGGGTTGCCGGAACTGCTGCTCATCCTCGCTGGAGCCGCCCTCACCGTCGCCGCCTGCTGGTCGCTCGGCCGGTTTCTGTCCTGGCGCCTGGAGTTGTCCCTCGCGGCGCAATTCGGGCTGGGCGCGGCGCTGCTGAGCTTGCCGGTTTTCGCTTTGCTCGCCGCCGGCGTCGCCCGGAACCGGACGCTGTTCGCGCTGCTCGCCGTGGCGCTGCTGCCGGCCCTCGTGACGCTCCGTCCACCGCGGTTTTCGCGGCCCCGCTTCCACCCGGTCGCCGCGGCCGTTGCCGCCGTCTACGGGTTCCTCTACGTGATCCATGCCCTGGCGCCCGAGATCCAGCCGGATGCCGCCGGCTACCACTTGGGACTGGTGCGGGAATGGCTGCGGCTGAACGGCTTTTCCGGCCGGGCCGGATTCTACGAAGCGCTGCCCCACGGCCTCGAGATGCTATTCGTCCCAGCTTACGCCCTCGGAGCCCACTCGGCCGCCAAGCTCGTCCACCTGGCGTTCCTGGCCGCCACCGTTCCACTGGCCGCTGACGCCGCCCGCCGCCTGGGCCTAGCCCCGCTTATCGGAACCTTCGCCGGACTGCTGTACGCCACCCTGCCCGTGGCCGGCGTCACCGGCGCTTCGGCCTACAACGACGCCGCCCTCGTATTCTTCCTCCTGCTCACCTTCGACCTGCTGCTGGTTGCCGAAGACACCGGGGCCAAACCACTGGCTGCCGCCGCCGCCGGCATCGCCGCGGGCTTCTGCTATGCGATCAAGATGAGCGGGGGGCTGGCCGCCGCCGGGGGCCTGGTCTGGCTGCTCTACCGGCGGCGCTGGCGCGCTGCGGGCTGGTTCGCCCTGAGCAGCGCCTTCATCGCCGGGCCGTGGGTGGTCCGCAACACCCTGCAGTTCGGGAATCCTGTGGCCCCGTTCTTCAACGGTCTGTTCCCGAATCCCCATTTCCATCCGGCCACCGAGGCGGCCCTGTTCGAAATGCTCCGCGACTACGGCGGCGTCGGGCTTGCTTTGGCCATCCCGGCGCTGGCGTTCGACGGGCGCGCCTTGCAAGGACTCATTGGGCCCGTACTGTTGCTGCTGCCGCTTGGCCTGCTGGCTTTGCGGAGGCCGCGGGTCCGGTTGCTGCCGCTCGCCGGGCTGGTCCTGATGCTGCCCTGGTTCCTGAACCTAGGCGCCCGGTTCCTGATGCCTGCTTTGCTGTTCTTCGCTCTGGCCCTGATGGCGACGCTGCCCCGGAGGGCCGCCGCGGCGATCGTCGTCCTGGGCGCGGTCCTGGGCTTGCCGCCCGTGGCCGGCTGGTACTCGGATCCGGACGCCTGGCGCCTGCGGGGCCTGCCCCTGCGGGCGGCGTTGCGGATCGAACCCGAGTCGGAGTACCTGAACCGAACGCTCTGGACGACGGAGCTGGCATCGCTCGTCGGCCGCCACACCGCGCCAGGGGAGGCCGTGCTGGACCTGTTCGGGGCGCCTGCGGCCTATACCGACGCCGTGCTCGTCCGCCCCTGGACTTCGGCTTCGGCGGACCGCATGAGGGCGGCGCTGGAACTTGCCGCGGACCGGGCCGGCGGCGTCCTCGCGTCCTATGAAGCGCGGTGGCAGCCCGCCGAGGTCACCGCGCTGCGCTTCCTTCTCGATGAGCCGCAAGGGCCGGACTGGAGCATCTTCGAGGTGCGCCTGGAGGGGATCCCGGAAGAAGCCCTGCGGGCCGCGCGCCTCGCCGCCCGGCCGAACGTCTGGGAAGCGCCGCTGGCGCTGGACGGCAACTGGACGACGAAGTGGGCCCCCTGGCAGCGCCCGCGCGCGGGGGACTATTTGGAGATCCGGTTCCGGCAACCGGCGTCTGTCTCCGGCGCGTCGCTCCTCGGACTTCGCCGCGAGAACCAGACACAGATCCGGTTCCTGGGCCGCCAACGGCACGGCGGCTGGCTCCTGCTCGGCGCCCGCCCCCACGTCATTCCCTATCCAGCGCTGGATTTGCGGCGCAGCGCGGCGGCGGTCTTGAAGCGGGAAGGCGTCTCCTGGATCCTGGCTCCGGTAAGCGGGGCGCCGCTGGCGGCCATCGGCCGCGATCTACTGGAAAACCCCGCCGAGTGGGGCGTCACGGATGCGGGCTCGGTCCGCGGCGTGCACCTGTTCCGGATCCGTCTGGACGGCTCCCCCGCCCATCCATAGCCCCTGGGAGCGCTACCGGCTCTCCTGCCCGGACCAGCTAGGAAGGCTCACGCGTCCCGGCCCCGGGCCGATCTTCGGCGGAGCTGTCTTCCCTACCGGAAGGGCGGCAGTAAACCACGTCGTCGATCTGCTCGCTCAGCCTCTCGTTGCCCGCAGGGAACGGGATCGGCCTCCATTCCCGCAGGCTACGGAGTTTCCCGGCAAGTCTGGAGCGCTTTTCTTCCATCACCATTTCTTGACAGTAACGCCGTAAAGGGCGAAACCCGGCGTCAGCGCGCCGCCGCGGCCGAGCCGGTGAGCTTGCGGACGGCCGCCAAGGCGGCCTCGAAGTCCGGCCGCTGGTTGAGTTCGGGCACGTATTCGACGTACCGGATGATGTTGTCGGCATCCACTACGAAGATCGCCCGGCAAAGCAGGCGCAACTCCGGAATCAGGACGCCCCAGTTCCGGCCGAAGGAGAGGTCGCGGTGGTCAGACAACATCTCCACGTGGTCGATCCCGTAAGTATCCGCGAAACGGCCAAGAGCGAAAGGCAGATCCACGCTCACCGAATAGATGGCGATGCCGGCGTCGTTAGCGGCCTCGCGGTCGAACCGTTTGGTCTGCATGTCGCAGACAGGCGTGTCGATCGACGGGATCACACTGAAAATACGCGGCTTACGGGCGGTGGTGGCCAGCGTGACGGGCTGAAGGCGCCTGTCCAGGCAGGAGAAATCGGGCGCCCCGTCGCCGGGCCGCAATTCGGGTCCGGCCAGCTCCTTCGGCCCTCCCTTGGTCATGACCGTGCGACTAGACTCCATGCAACTGCCCTCCCTTCCATCCAAGAGGCAAATTGCCGCCGTTGGTGGCACCGCCCCCCTCTCCGACAGTGCAGGACAACGGGGTCGTATTTATTCTAGCAACGGGATGAGCTCGCCGACATTAAAAACCGGGAGCCGGCAGGTAAAGTTCTCGCATACGTAGGCGGCCGGTTTGCCCTCCACCGGACCCATCCGGGCCACGGCGGGCTGCCACGCGGCCAGGCGCTGGCGGACGCCGTCCACGTGCAGCAGCACGGTGTTCGGCTGGAACCGGCGGCTGATCTCGCGGCGCATGGCTTCGAGCTCCGGGCGCCCGAGCTCGCCGGCGAGCACGATCTGCCGCGGCGGCCCCTCGAGCATCATGGCGGCGGCCAACATCTGCGGCGCGGCGAACGGCTGCTCGCGCAGGGAGCCGCTGAACGCCTCGATCGCTCTCTCGGCCGAGCGGCGGAAATCCTCGCGGCCGGTCACGTGCGCCAGCCGCGCCAGCAGGTGGACCGCAAGCGAGTTGCCCGACGGTTCGGCGCCGTCGTAGTCGTCCTTCAGCCGCAGCAAGAGGCTCGAGTCGCCCTCCTGGGTAGCGTAGAAGCCGCCGCCTTCGCGGTCCTCGAAACGCTCCAGGAGCGCCTCGGCCAGCGCCACCGATGTCTCCAGGAACCCGACCTCGAAGGTGGCCTCGTAGAGATCCAGCAGGGCGGCGGCCAGGGCGGCGTAGTCGTCGAGGAAGGCCTTCACGGCGACCTCGCCCCCACAGAAGCGGCGCTGCAGGCCGCGGGTGGACGCGTCGTACATCTTGTCCAGCAGAAACCGCGCCGCCTGCTCCGCCGCTCCGACGTAGCGCGGCTCGTCCAGCGCCCGGCCGGCGCGGGCCAGCGCCGAAATCATGAGGCCGTTCCAGGAGACCAGGATCTTCTCGTCCCGGTGGGGGCGCACTCGGCGCTCGCGGGCTTCGAACAGCTTGCGCCGGGCCTCGGCCAGACCCCGTTCTATCTCCTCCACCGGCCGGTTGAACTCCCTGGCGGTCTCCTCCAACGTGTGGGCTTCGTAGAGGATGTTCTTGCCGGCGAATTCGCCGTGAGGATCGAGCGCTGCCGGCACGTTGCCCGCGGCTTCGACGCCGTAGCGGTGTGCGAACCATTCGGCCGCCGGCGCTCCGAGCAGGCCGTCGATCTCCTCCGCGGTCCAGACGTAGAAGGCCCCCTCGCCCTTTCTCTCCGGTTGAGCAGGGTCGATGACGCTGTCGGCGTCCTCGGCCGAGTAGAAGGCGCCCTCCGGATGCCGCAGGTCCCTGAGGACGTATTCCACGATGTCCCGGACCTGGCCGGCGTAGAACCCGTCGCCGGTGATCTGCCAGGCCTCGGTGAAAGAGACGGCGAGCTGAGCCTGGTCGTAGAGCATCTTCTCGAAGTGCGGCACGAACCAGCGCTCGTCCACGGCGTAGCGATGGTAGCCGCCGCCAAGGTGGTCGTGGATGCCCCCGGCGGCCATGGCGCGCAGCGTCCTGGCGACCATTTCCAGCGCCTCCTGGTTACCGGTGGAAGCATGGAAGCGCAGCAGGAAATTGAAGGTCACCGGGCGGGGGAACTTGGGCGCGCCGCCGAAGCCGCCGTGGCGGGGGTCGAAGCTCCGCCGGAAGAGCTGAAAGGCGTGGTCGTAGACCTCCGGTCCCAGCCGGCCGCCGGCGGCCTTGGCCTGGGCGATCTGCTGCTCGAGCTGGGCGAGAACCTTGCCGGCCGTCTCGACGATGCGCTCGCGATCCTGCTCCCAAGCCTGCGCCAGATGCCGGAGCACGGTGAGGAAGCCCGGCCGGCCGTAGGCGTCGTGGGGCGGGTAGTAGGTGCCTCCGTAGAAGGGCTTCAGATCCGGCGTCAGCCAGACCGAAAGCGGCCATCCCCCGCCACCGGTCGCCGCCTGGACGAAGGCCATGTAGATGCGGTCCACGTCCGGGCGCTCCTCGCGGTCCACCTTGATGGGGACGAAGCGCCGGTTGAGGAACTCGGCCACGGCCTCGTCCTCGAAGGACTCCCGCTCCATCACGTGGCACCAGTGGCAAGTCGAGTAGCCGATGGACAGGAAGATCGGCTTGTTCTCGCGCCGGGCCTTCTCGAAGGCCTCCTCGCCCCACGGATGCCAGTCCACCGGGTTGTGGGCGTGCTGGAGCAGGTACGGGCTCTTCTCGTGGATCAGCCGGTTGGTGTGCATGGTAAGGCCCCTCCTCGGGCGGCCGGCGCGGCTCGCCGCCGCCCGCCGCCTGTTGTCCCCCTTAGTTTTCTGATGAGACGCCGCGGCTTCGGGTACCATGTTTGTGGCCCACGTTGGACGGTTCAGGCGATGGCGTTCCAGTTCTACACCGGGCGAAGGCTGGTTGAGCTGACCGGGCGCAAGGCGCGCACGCTGCCGGAGCTTCTCGGGCACCTCAAAGAAGTCTCGGCCTCGGCGGTCTTCTACCATACTCATCAGCGTTACCTGACGCATCATTTCCGCAATCCCAGCTTCAACAACGACTTCGCCGAGTGGGTCTCGCGGGCGCTGCAGGAAGAGGCGGCCGCCGAGCGTCTGGCGGCGGTGGACGTGCTCGAGTACACCTCCCTCGACGGCCTGCGGGCGGCGCTGGTGCGGGCCATCGAGACTTCCCTCGCCGACAGCGACGATGCGGCCGTGCGGCGCTGTCCCCGCGGCGACGAGTTCCACTTCTGCAAGGTCAAGAGCTTCATCATGCCTACCGGCCTGGTGGCCGAGAACCTCGAGGAGTTCACCAACCTGATTCCGAAAATCACCAATTCCTGCACCTTCTTTCACTTCTTCGAAGCCCGCCTCCGGCTGGAACGCAAGACGAACGATTTTTCCATGTGGTTGGAAGGCATCGGCGAACGGCGCCTGGCCGACGAGATCGACCGGATCGACCCGTACGCCATGACGCTGGCCGAGCTGCGCCGCCAGATCTACGTCCTGTGCCGGCGGAGGCTTGCGGAGGCCTAGATGGACGGCAAGCTGCAAGACTACGCCGAAGTCGTCGGCCAGGAGGTGATCGACGAGCTCTACGTGCTGGCCGAGAAGGTCCGTCACCGCCACCTGCAGAACATCAATTCCACTGCCGTGGGCGGCGGCGTGGCCGAGATCCTCACTCGTATCGTCCCGCTGCTCCGGGAGCTGGGCGTCGGCGTCTCCTGGGACATCATCAAGGGCGACGAGGCCTTCTTCAGCGTCACCAAGGCGCTGCACAACGCGCTGCACGGAGCCGCGGTCGAGATCACCCCGGAGATGATCGAGGTCTTCCGCACGGCCACCGAGATGAACTGCCGGGAGATGGAGCTGCGCGGCGACGTCGTCATGATCCACGATCCGCAGCCGGTGGGGCTCATCGAACGGAAGCCCGAGGCCGGCCGCGGCTGGGTCTGGCGCTGCCACATCGATATTTCGCAGCCCACGGCCCAAGCGTGGGAGTTTCTCGAGCCCTACGTGGAGCGCTACGACGCCTCCATCTTCTCCATGCCTGACTTCGCCCAGGAGCTGCCGAACCCGCAGTACATGATCCCGCCGTCGATCGATCCGTTGAGCGACAAGAACAAGGAGCTCACCGCGACCCAGATCGAAGCGGTGCTGCAGAAGTACGGGCTCGATCCGGCGCGGCCGATCCTGACCCAGATCTCGCGGTTCGACCGGCTCAAGGACCCCCTGGGCGTCATCGCCGCCTACCGGCTGGTGAAGCGGCGCTACGACTGCCAGTTGGTGCTGGCCGGCGGCGGGGCGGCCGACGATCCGGAAGGCGTCGAGGTGCTCCGGGAGGTCGAAGAGCAGGCCGCCGAAGACCCGGACATCCACGTGCTGGCGCTGCCACCGTTCAGCGACCTGGAGATCAACGCCCTGGTGCGCGGCTCGACCATCGTGCTGCAGAAGTCGGTCCGCGAGGGCTTTGGCCTCACCGTGAGCGAAGCCCTGTGGAAACGCAAACCGGTGATCGGCGGCGCGGTGGGCGGCATCAAGATCCAGGTGATCAACGGGATCACCGGCTTCCTGGTGCACTCGCCCGAGGGCGCGGCCACCCGGGCGATGCAACTGCTCGCCGATCCGGAGCTGCGCAAGCGCATGGGCGAGAACGGCCGCGAGCACGTCCGGCAGAACTTCCTGGTCACCCGCCACGTGAAGGACTACCTGCTGGCGATGCTGGCGCTGGAGTATCCCGATCAAGACCTGGTAAACCTATGAGCTACTTCGAAGACAACCGCGAGCGCTACCTGGAAGAGCTCAAGGCCTTCCTGCGCATCCCGAGCATCAGCACGCTGAGCGAGCATGCCGGCGACATCCGGCGGGCCGCCGAGTTCACCCGCGCCGGGCTGGAACGAGCCGGCCTGGAGCGGGCCGAGCTGATCGAGGGCGACGGCAATCCGCTGGTCTACGGCCAATGGCTGGGGGCGCCGGGCAAGCCCACGGTGCTCTTCTACGGCCACTACGACGTGCAGCCGCCGGATCCGCTCGAGGAGTGGAAATCGCCGCCCTTCGAGCCGGAGATCCGCGGGGAGGACATCTTCGCGCGGGGCGCCTCCGACGACAAGGGCCAGCTCTGGATCCTCATCAAGGCGGTCGAGGGGCTGCTCGCCACCCGCGGCTCCCTGCCGGTGAACGTGCGCTTCCTCATCGAGGGCGAGGAGGAGACCGGCGGCGAACACATCGAAGCGTTCGTCGCCTCGGGCGATCCGCGGACGAAGGCCGACGCGGCGGTGATCTGCGATACGGAGATGTTCGCCCCGAACCTGCCGACCATCTGCGTCGGGCTGCGGGGCATCGTCTACGGGGAACTCCACGTCCGCGGGGCCGAGCAGGACCTGCACTCCGGCGTCTACGGCGGCGTGGCCCCGAACCCGCTCAACGCCATCGCCGAGATCCTCGCCGCGCTCAAGGACCGCGACGGCCACATCCGGATCCCGGGTTTCTGCGACAAGGTCCGGCCGCCGACGGCGGAGGAGCTGGACGCCTGGAAGCGGCTCCCCTTCGATGAAGAGGAGTACCGCAAGAAGGAGGTCCGGGTCTCCGAGCTCGTGGGCGAGCCGGAGTACTCGCCGCTCGAGCGTGTCTGGGCGAGGCCGACGCTCGATTGCCACGGCATCTCGGGCGGCTTCACCGGCGAGGGGGCGAAGACGGTGATCCCGGCCCGGGCGACAGCGAAGATCAGCACCCGGCTGGTGGCGGACCAGGATCCGAAAGAGGCCGAGGGGCAGCTCGTAGCCGCCATTCGCGCGGCGGCCCCCCGGGGCGTCTCGGTGGAGTGGAAGACGATCCACCGGGCGGCCCCGTCGCTGGTGGATACCGGCGATCCGTTCGTCCGGGCGGCGGCCCGGGCCCTGGAAGAGACCTTCGGCAAGCCCACGGTGTTCATCCGCTCGGGCGGCTCGATCCCGATTGTGGGCGTCTTCGACCAGCACCTGCAAATCCCTAGTGTCCTGATGGGGTTTGGCCTGCCGGACGACAATCTCCACGCTCCCAACGAGAAGTTCCACCTGCCGAACTTCTACCGCGGCATCCAGGCGGTGGCCCGGTACTTGGAGGTTCTGGGCGGCTGATGGGCCCGGAGCTCCGAGGTGGCGGGACGCGTGGCCCTTTTTCTTGCACAAACGTCGCAAAGGCGATCTGATTTGGTTTCTGTCTGTTGGCGGCAGGTGTGATGCGTCGCCCCCGGCCCGCCGCCGTGTTGTCTGGGCGGCTGTTACGCCCCCGACGGCCAGTTCGGTCCAGTCACCGGGAAGCCGCCCGCCGAACTCACAAGGGCGACACCGCTCCTGGCGGGACACGCCGAGCCGCCCGATAGGGTTGTAGCACGAGGCCTTGGCGCAAAGCGGTCCGGGAAGCTGGTATCCAACTCAGAAGCGGGGGGTTTCCGCGGGCAGAACGGCAGTGATCATCAAATCGGGGACATGCTACTCAATTACCAATTCCGAAGCGCCCGACCCACCGCCACCCGCCGCGGCAGCTAGCTTTTTCTTCTTGGGCCCTCGCCGCTGCGGGCGCAGTCGCCGGCCGGTCTGCTCTTCCAGCCGCTCCACGAAGGCCTCGGACCCAAACGGCCGGCCTGTCCGCGTCGCCTCTCGAATCCGCTGCTCCAGTTCCGCCGCTCCCACCCCCATCTCGAGCACTTCGCGCCACTCGCGTTCGTCGTATTGCTCTCGCCAGGACTCCATCGACAGCAACCCGCTTTCGTCAGGCCGCCCCAGGTGCGCTCCCGCGCTCGACCACCGCCATTCCTCCGGCCGGGCCACCAGGTGCGCCCTCACCGGGTTCAGTTCTACGTAGCGAAGGGCTTCCCAGAGGTGCCGGTCCTCAAGTGGGCAGGAGAAGAAGCGGTTCTGCCACAGATGCCCACTCTGCCCCTGGGTGACGTTGAACCAGCGAGCGTAATCGTTGTGGGTCCGCCCGAGCCCCTTGGCGAGGGAGTCTTCGCGCAACGGCACCGCGACCAGATGGACGTGGTTGGTCATCAGGCAATAACCGAGGATCCGCAACCCGTGCTTCTCGCAA
>Ga0256839_1006420_pt1 | contig 10289 bp, 8 predicted proteins | sample 354166metaG_FD_185968 | JGI IMG/M metagenome (GOLD analysis project Ga0256839, IMG submission 185968) | Hydrothermal vent microbial communities from Mid Atlantic Ridge, Atlantic Ocean - 354-166 | ecosystem: Environmental > Aquatic > Marine > Hydrothermal vents | place: Atlantic Ocean: Mid... | reverse complement strand
GCGGGCGGACAGATGGCCTCGAAACTGGTCATTCCAAATTCCGAAATCCTGTATCGAACCCTGGAATGCGACGCGACCGACGATGCCGGGCGGCAAAGGGAAATTGCCGACAGGCTGGACGGGCTGACCCCCTATTCGCTGGACGAAATCGTGTTTGACTGGCGCCCGGCCGGCGAAAGCGGCGTGCATGTTGCGGCGGTGGCGCGGGAAACACTGGCCGAGGCCGAGGCATTCGCCACCGAGCATCGGTTCAACCCCGTCTGTTTCGTGGCAATTCCGCAGGCCGGCGACTTTCCGGGAGAGCCGTTTTTCGGCGTGACGCGACTGGCGGCGGAACTGGTCGGGCCGGATGACGAAATCGAGCGCGACAGCCAGGCAATTGTCGTGGTCCAGAGCTGCGACACACCCCTGGCCGAAAGCCCCGAAAGCCCCGCGGCCGACCCCGCGCCGGACCGGGAACCGGATGCCGCCGAAACGGCGGGCGACGCACCGCAGGAGGCGGCGGGATCTGTCGGCGAAACAGCGGTGCAAACGGCTGCAGACGAAGGCGAGGACGCGCCCCGGGACGCGACCGAAGATGCGCCCGACACAGCGGATGGCGGCACGCGGGATGACGCGCCGGAGTTTTCCAGCCGCCGCGATGCCCAGGGTGGCGCTGATGCGCCGCCCACGCTGAACCGGCTCAAGCCGAGGTTTCTGCTGCTCGAACCCGAGAGCATACCGGCCCCCGAAAGCCTGCCGGACAGTGCCCCCCGGGCGGCGATCGAGCAGGCCGACGCGCCCGAGGCTCGGCAGGGCCCGGATGTGGCGGCTCAGGTCGCCCCGGATGTGGTTGCGCCGGCGGCCTCGCCCGCGCGTGCGCTGGCCCAGGAAATCACCCGCATGCCGGTGACCTCTGCCGAGATTGCAGGCAGCGAAAGACGCCGCGGGCCGAAGGGTGCTGCGTCAAGGCCCGGGCGCATGCCCCCGCCGCTGCAGGCCCCGACGCCCGACCGCCCTGCCCGCCCGGACGCGGGCACCGCGACCCCGTGGCCCCGCCGCGCCGAGGAAGAACGCTCGCTGGCCATTTTCGGCACGCGCGATCAGTCCGCGGGCGTTTCGGGAAGGCTTGCGCGGTCCTTTCCGCTGCTGCTTGCGGCCCTTGTTACGGTTGTCGTCATTGCCGGTGCCATCATCTGGTCGCGCAACGACGGTGCAACCAGCACGGCGCTGCCGGACCCGGCCGCGGAGGTCGAGCTTTCGGCGCTGCCGCCCGGCGATGGTTCCCTTGGCGGGGCGACGGGCGGCGATGCAATTTCCGGCACGCCGCAGGAAATCGCCCCACCAGAGGAAATCGCGGCGATCGCCCCTGATCGCGCGCCTGATGTGGCCTCGGGTGCGCCATCAGCCCGAGCACCGGACGAGGCACCGGGCCAGGCACCGAACGAGGCACCGGACCCGGCCGAGGGGTCAGCCGTGCCGACGGCGCCCGACGTCTCGGACCTGGCCGCGGCAGAGGCCGGACCGGGGGTGCTGACAGAAGACGCCGCGGCAGAAATCCACGCGCGTTCGGGCATATGGCCGCTGGCGCCTGCCCCATTGGGCGACCTTCAGGCCGACCGGCTTGCCGACCTGTATGTCGCCTCCATTGATCGCCAGGTCATCGGGCATGACGCGATTGCATTGCAGACGCCGGCGCTTGACCGGGACCTGCGCCCGCTTGGGCAGTTCCAACCGCCACCGCCGGCCGGAACGCGGTTTGATCTGGATGATCGCGGGTTCGTCCGGGCCACCCCAGAGGGCAGCGAAACGCCATCGGGCGCGGTGGTCTTTGCCGGCCGCCCCGCAACGGTGCCCGACCCCCGCCCCGGCAGCGCGCCGCAACAGCCCCTTGCCCAGCCCGACCGGCAATTGCTGGCAGCGGTGCGACCACTGGCGCGGCCAAAGGGGCTTGTGGAAACGGACGAACGGGCGCGCCTTGGCGGACGGTCACGCAGCGAGTTGGCGCGGATACGGCCGGTCGCGCGACCGCCATCACCGCAGTCGCCGGGCCTGGATGTCGATCTGACCCCGACGAAACTGGCGGTTCTGAAATCCCGGACGCCAGAGCTGCGCCCCAACGGCATTGCCGCAGCCGTCGAACGCGCCCTGGCCGAAGCCCGGGCAAACCCGGCCGCCGGCAACAGCGCCGTTGCCGCCGTCGCCCCTGCCCGGGTGCCGCAAATTCCCACCAAGGCCTCGGTTGCGCGCGAAGCCACGGTCGAACACGCGATCTCGCTTTCGCGGGTCAATCTGATCGGCGTCTACGGCAAGTCGTCGGACCGCCGCGCGCTGGTCCGGCTCAAGAACGGGCGGTTCGTGAAGGTCAAGGTCGGCGACCGGCTGGATGGCGGGAAAGTCGCGGAAATCTCGGGTAACAAGTTGAAATACATCAAGCGTGGACGCACGGTTACACTTGAAATCCCGTCCTGAGCCGGCCCGAGGGCGCCGGCCGGGCCGCGAACAAGCCCGTGCCCGCAGCGCCGTTCAGATCATCATCCGGCCTTGAGCACGCCACGTTCGATCTGATCCTGTTCGATGCTTTCGAACAGGGCGCGGAAGTTGCCCTCTCCGAACCCGTCATCGCCCTTGCGCTGGATGAATTCGAAAAAGATCGGGCCGACCATGGTTTTCGAAAAAATCTGCAGCAGGATACGCGTTTCGCCGCCACCGAGCACACCTTCGCCGTCGATCAGGATGCCGTGTTTCATCATCTGGTCGAGCGGCTCCTGGTGGCCCGACACCCGGTCGTGCGACATTTCGTAATATTTCGCGGGCGGAGCGGGCATGAACTTCAGCCCGGCTTCGGCGATGGCGTCGGTCGATGCGTAGATGTCATCGGTGCCAACGGCGATGTGCTGGATGCCTTCTCCGTTGTAGCGGCGCAGGTATTCGACAATCTGGCCGTTTTCCGACCTGTCCTCGTTGATCGGGATGCGGATGCGCCCGCAGGGCGAGGTCAGCGCCCGGCTGAACAGGCCGGTATGTTTGCCTTCGATGTCGAAAAACCGGATTTCCCTGAAATTGAAGATGTCGGCATAGTAGCGGAACCAGACATCCATGTTGCCCTGATGGACGTTGTGGGTGAGGTGGTCGAGATAGTAGAACCCGACACCCTCCGGGTGGGCGTCGGCAACCCAGTCGAATTCCTCGTTATAGGGGCTGGTGTCGTAATACCGGTCGACAAAATAGATCAGCGAGCCGCCAATGCCGACGATGGCCGGAACGTCCATGGACTTGTCATGGCCCTCGTAGGGCGTGGCGCCCTTTGCAACCGCGTGTCTGAAGGCGTGTTCGGCATCGACCACGCGCCAGCCCATTGACGGAGCACAAGGTCCGTGTTCGCCCGCGAACCGCTGGCCGAAAGACCCCGGCTCTGCGTTCAGCAGATAGCTGATATCGCCCTGCTGCCAAAGCTCGACCGCCCTGGTCTTGTGCGTGGCCGTATGGCTGTAGCCCATCCTGGCAAACTGGTCGCGCAGGATCTGCGGGTCTTCCGGGTGGGCGAACTCGACAAATTCAAAACCGTCGGTGCCGGCCGGATTGTCTTCGGAAATCTCTGCGCGCGGGGCGTCATGCGGGAAGGGGCCCATGGGGTTTCTCCTGTTCGGTGCGTTTGGCCAAGTTTACCGCAAGGATTGTGCGAAAACTGCGCATTCTCATTTGCCGGCTCGTCAAATATGGCGCATGATGCGCATGATATGCCACCATCAAGAGAATTCGCCGCATGACATTGGATGAAACAGACTCGCGCCTGCTGGCCGCTTTGCAGAAGAACGCGCAGCAGACCAGCCAGCAATTGGGCGACCTGCTGAACCTGTCGCCAAGCCAGGCCGGCCGCAGGCGTCAACGGCTTGAGACAGAGGGGTATATCGAAGGCTATGCGGCACGCGTAAGCGCGCAGCGGCTGGGGCTTGGGGTGCAGGCCTTCGTGCAGGTCCAGATGGCCACGCACGAACCCGGACAGGTTGCCGAGTTCGTCCGCCTGATCGACACCCGCCCGGAAATCACCAGCGCCTGGATCCTGACGGGCGAAGCAGACTACCTGTTGCGTATCTACTGTGCAAACCTGGGTGAACTGAATAAGCTGATCCAGGAAACCCTGCTGCCCAACCCGGCGGTTGCCCGCGTGCAGAGCCGGATCGTGATGGACCAGCGCAAGGCCGACGGTCCGCTGCCCACCTGAGGATCATCCGAATGGAAAGCCTTCTTCTGCAAGCCACGATCTATCTGGCTGCCGCCGTGATCGCGGTGCCCCTGGCCAGGCGGCTGGGGCTGGGGTCGGTTCTGGGCTACCTGGCGGCGGGGCTGGTGATCGGCCCGCTCACCGGACTTGTCGGAACCGAAGCCAGCGAGCTGCGCCACTACGCCGAATTCGGCGTTGTCATGATGCTGTTCCTTGTCGGGCTCGAACTGGAGCCGCGCGGGCTGTGGGACATGCGCGCCAGGCTGATCGGGCTGGGCGGTTCGCAGATCATGCTGACCGCTGCGGCCATAACCGTTGTGGCAATGGCCCTGGGGCTGAACTGGCATGCGGCGCTGGCTGTGGGCATGACCTTTTCGCTCAGTTCGACCGCCATCGTCCTGCAAACGCTGGACGAAAAGAAACTGCTGCAGACCGATGGCGGGCGCAGCGTCTTTTCGGTTCTGCTGAGCCAGGATATTGCCGTGATCCCGATGCTGGCCCTCATCCCGCTGTTGGCGGTCCGGGCGCTTGTCCCTGTGCCCGGCACATCCGGCGAGAGCGTCGAGCTGACCTTCATCGAGGGCCTGCCGGGCTGGGCTGCGGCATTGATGACGCTGGCAGCCATCGGCGGCGTGATCCTGGGCGGCGCCTACCTGATCCGCCCGCTGTTTCGCTTCACCTTGTCGGCCAACCTGCGCGAACTGAACACGGCGCTTGCGCTGCTGATCGTCGTCGGGATCGCCAGCCTGATGACGCTGGTGGGCCTGTCGCCCGCACTTGGCACCTTTCTGGCCGGCGTGGTGCTGGCGAATTCCGAGTTCCGCCACGAGCTGGAAGCCGACATCGAGCCGTTCAAGGGGCTGCTGCTGGGGCTGTTCTTCATCACCGTGGGGGCCGGTATCGACCTGAAACTTCTGCTGGGCGAGTTTTCGACCATCATCGGCCTGACACTCGGGCTGATCGCGCTGAAGGCCGTGATCCTGCTGGGGCTGGCGGCGCTTTCCGGCCTTCACGGGCGCGACCGCTGGCTGTTCACCCTGGGGCTGGCGCAGGCCGGTGAGTTCGGCTTCGTGCTGCTGGCCTTCAGCACGCAGCAACATGTCATGGCGCCGGATCTGTCCAAGCGGCTCTTGCTGGTCGTGGCCATGTCGATGCTGCTCACGCCGCTGTTGTTCATGCTTTACGACTGGTTGTCGAGAAGGCTGGGCCAGCACAACCCGGAAGCTGCGCCCGACGAAATCAAGGCCGGGGGGCGCGTCATCATTGCCGGGGTCGGCCGTTTCGGGCAGATCGTCAACCGATTGCTTCTGGCCAACGGTTTCCGCACGACGGTGCTCGACAAGAACATGGAAACCATCGAATTGCTGCGTGCATTCGGGGCCAAGGCGTTTCTGGGAGACCCGACGCGGCCCGACCTGCTGCGGGCTGCGGGGTTTGACACGACCGATGTGCTGGTGGTGGCAATGGACGACCCCGAGGCCTGCGTGAACCTTGTGAGATATGCCCGCAAGAAACGTCCCGACCTGCATATCATCGCACGCGCGCGCGACCGGCTGGTGGTATTCCGGCTGTATCAGGCGGGCGCCGACAAGATGGTGCGCGAGGTGTTTGATTCGTCCCTGCGCGCCGGCCGCTACGCGCTGGAAGCGCTGGGGCTGAGCGACTACGAGGCCGCAAAACAGGAACTGGCGTTTTTCCAGCATGACCGCACCGCCACACGCGAATTGGCACAGGTCTGGGACCCGGACATCCCGCTGCACAAGAACCGGGCCTATATCAAGCGCGCGCGCGAACTGAACGCCGAGCTGGAAGCCAAGCTGACCGCGGCACTGGAGGACGCGCCTTCGCCGCCGGATGAGCCGGAAAAACCGGACGGCGCCAACCGGTGATCAGCCGTCGGCCACCCCGGCTTCGGCGAATGTCGCCATGCCGGAATGGCAGGCAACCGCGCCCTTCAGGACACCGATCGCCAGCGCCCCGCCGGAGCCTTCGCCAAGGCGCATTCCAAGTGCAAGCAGCGGTGTCTTGTCGAGATGCTCAAGCAGCCGGCCATGGGCCGCTTCGGCCGAGACATGGCCCGCGACAGCGTGATCCAATGCACCCGGCGCGGCCTTTTCCAGCACCGCGGCGGCCGCGGTGCAGATGAACCCGTCAAGGATCACCGGAATGCGCAAGATGCGCGCACGCGCGATAGCCCCGGCCATTGCCGCCAGTTCGCGCCCGCCAAGGCAACGCAACACCTCAAGCGGTTCGCGCGACGGGTTGGCGGAAAGCGCCTGCTCCACGACAAGGGTTTTCAGCGCCAGCCCCGCATCGTCGACCCCGGTGCCGCGTCCCGTCCAGTCGGCCGCTTCTCCGCCGAAAAGCGCATTGGAAATCGCCGCGGCCGACGTGGTGTTGCCGATGCCCATTTCGCCAACGACCAAAAGGTCGGCCTCTTGGTCGACAGCCTCGGCCCCCGTGGCCAGGGCGGCCACCACCTCGGCTTCGCTCATGGCCGGCCCGCTGCTGAAATCAGCCGTGGGTCGGTCGAGATCAAGCGCATGCACGTCCATTTTCGCGCCCGTCACCCTGGCCAACTGGTTGATCGCCGCGCCGCCGGCCCTGAAATTGGCCACCATCTGCGCCGTCACCTCTGGCGGAAAGGCCGAAACTCCGCGCGCGGTCACGCCGTGATTGCCAGCGAACACGATGACCTGCGGCGCGTTGATTTCGGGCCGCCCGGTGCCACGCCAGCCGGAATACCAGATCGCCAGGTCTTCCAGCCGGCCAAGGGCCGCGCAGGGCTTGGTCAGCTGCGCATTGCGGTCTTGTGCAGCCTGTGCGGCACCGGCGTCCGGCGCGGGCAACCGGGCAAGCAGAGCGCGGAAATCATCGAGGTTTTCGAATTCTGACATGGTCGGGCTTTCCGTTGAAAACTGCCTGCCATCTCTGTATCGCTTGGGCGGGTTGCGCAAGAAAAAAAAGGGGCGCTTTCGGAATGGAAAATGATGGGCAGGCACCAGCCAGCGCGAGGATGAAACCGGCCGATATTGCCGAGGCCTTTGCGCTGCTCAGCCGGCTGCCCGCCGGCAAGGTCGCGTTTCGCGGTGCAGGATCGGCCTGGGCCTGGCCGTTGGTGGGCGCGGCTGTCGGAACGATCGCGGCGGTTTCGGCCAGCCTGGCACTTTGGCTTGGGCTTGGCCCCGCAAGCGCGGCAGCCCTTGCCATCGCCGCCCAGATCGCGGCAACCGGCGCGCTTCACGAAGATGGTCTGGCCGATTGTGCCGACGGCTTCTGGGGCGGCCAGGACAGAACCCGACGACTGGAGATCATGAAGGACAGCCGGATCGGCACCTATGGTGTGCTGGCGCTGGTTGTGTCCTTTGTCCTGCGCTGGTCGCTTGTCATGTCGCTGATCGGCAGCGGACACCTGTTTGCGCCGCTCATCGCCGCGGGGGCGCTTTCGCGCGCTCCGATGGCGGCCCTGATGCATGTGCTGCCCAATGCGCGCGGTGCAGGTCTGGCCGCCACAACCGGCCGCCCGGATCGCGAAACGGTCATTCTGTCCGGCGTCTGGGCCATGTTGATCGCCATCTTGCTGACCGGCTTTGCAGCCCTGCCGGCAATCCTGGCGGTCGCCCTGGCGGCCGGGGGCGTGGCCGCCATTGCCGGACGCCGCATTGGCGGACAGACCGGCGATGTTCTGGGCGCTGCGCAGCAGGTTGGCGAGAGTGCGGCGCTGATGGCGCTGGTGATCGCTTACAGCAACTGACCCGCCACGAAAAAGGGCCGCTGCACATCGTGCAACGGCCCGCAATCCTTGCGCCGGTCTGGTCTAGGCTGCGGCGGCGCGCGCCATCAGCACGTCGTCGATTTCACGCTGCGCTTCCGATTCGTCCGCCCCCGACACAGCCGCGAACTCTCGTGACAGGCGCTCCAGCGCCGCTTCGTAGAGCTGGCGTTCCGAGTAGCTTTGTTCGCGCTGTTCGTCATTGCGGTGCAAGTCGCGCACGACTTCCGCAATCGCGATCAGATCACCCGAGTTGATCTTCTGCTCGTATTCCTGCGCCCGGCGCGACCACATGGCGCGTTTCACCCGCGCCTTGCCTTTCAGCGTGGTCATCGCCTGTGCGACAGTTTCCGGCGACGACAGCGAGCGCATGCCGACTTCGATCGCCTTGTTGGTGGGCACCCGCAAGGTCATCTTGTCCTTTTCGAAGGAAATCACGAAAAGTTCGAGCTTTATCCCCGCCACTTCCTGCTCTTCGATTGACACGACCTTGCCGACGCCATGCGCCGGGTAAACGACAAATTCGTTCGGCCGGAAATCATATTTCTTCTTGCTCATTCACATTCTTCCTCGTGGTTGGCCCCCTGCGGGCAGCGACCGGCGCAGTCGAAAAGCGCGGCCACTGGCGCGCAAACATTTGCAAGGGGCGCATGTGCCCCAAGTGCAAAGCATTGCAGACGCTGAATTTTACACGCCCGACCTCTGCCAAGGACGGGACACACTGGGTTCCTTGATGTTACGTTCCCGACCTATATAGCATATTTTCAAGGCAATTTCAAAGGCGTGCGACGGACTGCCGCCGAATGTGGCGCAAATGCCGGAAACCGGCGGGCTGCAGGTCAGCCGCCTTCGCCGGGCTTTTCCGAAAAATACTTTTCCAGCTTTCCCTCTTCGCCGTCATGTTCGTCGGCGTCGGGCAGCGGGTCTTTCTTGGATATGATCACCGGCCAAAGCTCGGAATACTTCCGGTTGAACTCAACCCACTTTTCGGCATCCGGCTCGGTGTCCGGGCGGATCGCGTCGGCCGGGCATTCGGGCTCGCAGACCCCGCAATCGATGCATTCATCGGGGTGGATCACCAGCATGTTCTCGCCTTCGTAGAAGCAGTCCACGGGGCACACCTCGACGCAGTCGGTGTATTTGCAGGCGATGCAGGCATCATTGACGATGTAGGTCATGGGGAATTCCGGTTTCCAGTTCTCGAGCCTAGCTAATCCAGCGGGCGCGATCATTCAAGCATGTCGCGACGTGTTTTGATCATCGCGCGGCGGTCTTTCTTGGTGGGCCGTGCGCCGACGCGCCCGGCGGCGGCATCGGGCCCGGGCTCTGGCGGCGGCGTCAGATCGTCATAAAGCGCCCGGGCTTCGGAAGCCGGTCCGCGCCGCACACCGGCGGAAAGGATGCGCACGACCCGCACGCGTTTTCCGGCGGTGAAGGTCAGCGTGTCCCCTGCCCCGACAAGATGCGAGGGCTTGGAGATACGTTCCGAATTCACCCTGACGTGCCCGGCCGCAACCAGCCTGGTCGCCAGGCCGCGCGTCTTGAAAAAGCGGGCAAACCACAACCAGCGATCGATGCGCAGTTTTTCAGGCGCGCCGTTCAATCAGCTCTTGTCCTTCAGGGCCAGAAGGGCCGCGAACGGGTTGTCCGGGTCGACCTTGTCCTTTTTTGGTGGGCGGGCCGAATAGTTCTTGGGCCTTGCGTCGCGCGCCGGCGGGCGTTTGCCCTTGGGCTTGGGCCGCTTGCCCTGCGGGCGCTCGCGTTTTTCGCTGTCGCGTCGGGCCGGACGCAGGCCGCCCCAGCGAAAGACATAGAACACTTCGCATTCCGGCTCTTCCGCCCCGGTCGCCTCATCCGCCCCTTTCGGCGCGTCTTCGCCATCCCTGCCTTTGGCGGGACGGTCGGCTTGCGCCGTTCCCTCGGCCGCCTTTTCCTCGGCGGTCTTTTCGCTGTCGCCCGAAACATCCGGCGCAGCCGGCGCCTGCGCATCGGCGCCCTCGGCTTTACCCGGCGCGTCCTGCGGACCGGACGAGGCCGGGTCGGCGGATGATTTCGCCGGCGTGACGGCCGGCCCCTTCACCTTTTCGCGCTCGCCCTTTTCGGCCTTGTAGCCAAGCCCCTGCATCAGGCCTGCGAACTGCTCCAGTGTCATGCCGGTGATCGACAGCATGTCCGGCGTGGCCTCGAACCCGCCGCGGCTGTCCTGCTCGCGCAGCATGTCGGCGAGCCGTTCCAGCATGTCGATGCGAATCGCCCGCTCGCCGGCTTTGCGGTAACCCGACATGGTGTGATAGCCCGCCGGCGCGTCCTTGG
>Ga0256839_1006419_pt1 | contig 10289 bp, 7 predicted proteins | sample 354166metaG_FD_185968 | JGI IMG/M metagenome (GOLD analysis project Ga0256839, IMG submission 185968) | Hydrothermal vent microbial communities from Mid Atlantic Ridge, Atlantic Ocean - 354-166 | ecosystem: Environmental > Aquatic > Marine > Hydrothermal vents | place: Atlantic Ocean: Mid... | reverse complement strand
CAGATGTCATATACGCCGGAACACATCGTGACGGACTTCTCATTTCCCGGGACGGCGGGGATACCTGGAAAACGCTCGGATTCGTAAAGAAGAGAATCGTGGACATGGAGATGGACCCGTACAAGCACTCATTGCTCTACATCCTGACCTTTGATGGATTGTTCAGGGTTACTCTCCGCAATCACGTTATCGCCCGCACTGAAAAGCTTGCGGATCAACTGCCGGGGCCTTTCAAGACCTTTGCACTGAATCCTGCGGACCCGTCCGTCATGTACGTGGCCATGGGGAAAAACGGGGTCTACAGGTCGGATGACGGGGGACGGAGGTTTTACAGGTTGAAGACAGGCTTGCCGCCCGGGCTGGACTATACTTATATTGCAGTCAGCCCGGCGAATCCGGACTACCTGTATCTGTCGGTCGACAGATGGGGCGGTTTAAATCCCTTATGGAGTCATGACGGCGGCAATTCGTGGTTTATGCCGGAAACCCTGGACAAGAATAAAGACTCATTTACTGAAGGAAGATATTTTTCCGCTCCCGTAAGCCCGCATCCTGTTGAAGCTGATACTGCCCTGACGAGTTCCAATGGAGCCGCCAGAATATTAAAAACCACTGATGGCGGAGTTGCGTGGTTTTATTCGGGCAACGGCTATATGGGGGGCAGGAAAGGAGAGGGAATCACGTCGCAGGCATTTTATTCCGACCCTGAAAAAATGATTTTCTTCCTGATGGACCAGGGCCCAGCCCTGACCGTTGACGGCGGAAAGACGTTCAGGCTGCTGGATATCCCGAGAGTCAACGGACGAAAGACGACAAGGGTCGGAGCCGTCTCGCCGGCTGACGGAAACCTCATTGTTACGGCTATAGGCGGGTGGAATAATCAGAGACTGGCTGTAAGCAGGGACGGCGGCGGAACCTGGGAATTGTTTCCCGGAACGGAAGACAGGTATAAGTTCATCTCGTTTCATCCGCAAAAACCTGCTATTATTTATGCATACGGATTTACAAGCACGGACGGCGGAAGAACATGGAAGAAACTTTCCAGGAAGATATACGGGGTCTTCAGAAGTAACGGGGATACCGTTTATTCCAAATCGGACATCGGGGGAGGGAAATCCGTTATTTATCGTTCGGATGACCAAGGCGTGACATGGAGAGACCCGTATCCGCATTTGCCCGTCCCTGCCGGCAGCATATCGGAGATCGCCATAGATCCTTTTAATCCGGACCGTATATATGTTGCTTCAGCAGACGGATTGTATATATATGATGACAAAAGCGGAAAGTGGTTGAAGAAAGGCGAGGAGAGCGGATTAAGCAGAGACAGCTTCGGAATGATGTCATTCAAGTGCATTGCGGTCGACCCGGGACATCCGGGGATTGTATATGCCGGCAGGTGGGCGCCCGGCAAGGGACATTCCAACGGGATATTCCGTTCTGAAGATTTCGGGAAAAACTGGAAAAATATCACTTATAACCTGGGGCCCGACATCACGATCTGGTCTGTTTCAGTGAGTCCCCACGATGGAACGGTCTATATCGGGTCATCGCACGGGACATGGAAGTTGTCCTCTCCGTATTGAGGCGATGTTAAACCTTAAAAATGTTGCATAAGCCGGCAGGCTCTTCCGCCCGCCGGCAGTATTTTATAGCATCGTAAGGCAGACTATGAGTGAGACTCAGAAGAAACATTTTTTACCGAACAGGGCATCGTACATCAGGACGGTCCGGTTGTGGCTTACGGCTGTCCTTTTGTTCCTCCCGTTTCAGCACATTACAGTGACAAGCCTGGCAGCATTTAACGAGACCCTGTCAACCTGCTTCAACACTCTTGACGAGGCAACCGTCTTTTTTTTCTTCCCTCTCTCCCTGATGGAACTCTACAGGAACAGGGAACTTAACAACAGGTGCTACCTTGTCCTGTTTGTGCCCATTTTCATCCTGTGCGCATCAGGACTTGTCTCGGGTGTGGTTAACGGCAACCGGCTGATTGTAACGGCCCTGGGCATTATCGATTATATAAAAATTTTTCTGTTTGTTTTTATTTATGCCGCTTTTTTCAGGGAGATCGGCGAGTTCAGGAGGGTGTTTAATCTCTTGCTGATTATCGCGGTGGTACTTGGAATAGTGGGCTTTCTCCAGGAAATATGGGCGCTGACCATGAAATACATTCTTGAAAGGGATATCTATGACAAGGGGAACTATCTTCTTGGAGATATTCCGGTGATGCTGTATCGCAAAGTGATCATAGACCACTGGAGATTCGGGGTGTTCAGGGCCCCTTCGCTCGTGCGTAATCCCAATACGCTCGGATTTTACGCACTGTTTATTTTCACTATCTACTTGAGCATTAAAAAGAAAAAGAATCCGGTCGTTTTTGTTTCCCTTCTGACGGGAATCATCGTCAGTGTTTCAAGAAAAGTCTATATGGAACTGATTTTTCTGACCATTGTTCAGGCCGTTAAAAACAGAAGAAGGATAGCGGTTCCGTTTATTATCCTGACGGTAATGTTTTTTTTCATCATGAGTTTCACCGTGGATTTCAATAAATGGGAGTTTACGGTGAAAGGACAGTACGCGGAACTCATGTCGAGGAAACCTTATTCAAAAATGATTTCGTTCCGCGAATATTTCAAGGACAAGTCAATGGAAATCTGGAAGGATCATCCGTACCTGGGAGTCGGGCCGGGCATGTTCGGGGGGGTGGTTTCCATTATGTATGACTCCCCTGTCTATGACCAATACAATGTCCAGAAGATTGCAAAAGCCCTGTTGACACGCTGGCGCGATCCACACCAGTTCTGGCCCGTCCTGCTGGCCGAGATGGGCATTCTGGGTGTTGTTTCGTTTGTCGGCTTGTTTGCCTCACTGTTCTTCATCCTGTTTCTTTTGAGAAAACAGGCTGTATCCGATGAGATGAAGGGCCTGTTCACCGGCCTTACCGTATTTACGGCAATTATTCTGATCCATTCTTTCAGCAGCAGTATAAAGGAAGTTATAATATTGATGTATTTTGCCCTGCTGGGCATAGGCCTGGGATGCACCAGGAAATGTTGATTGCATGATTTGTTTCGCGGGCCGTATCCTCCGGGACTCACCTGCCCGCAGGCGGTGTTTTTACGCCGCTGTAAGGAGCCTCTTGCAAAAGTATGAAAATGCCTGTACATGTCATTTCGACCAAAGGGAGAAATCTTTTGGTATCGATGAGTTATAAGACCTCTCTCTCCGCTCGATGCGACGGACGGAGGACTTTTGCAAGAGCCTCGTAAGGTAAAAAAATATTGTTATGAAGATTCTGCATCTGAGCAATTACTACTATATCCGCGGAGGTGATTGCACTTACCTCTTCTCGCTGAAAAAACTCCTTGAAAAGGGCGGGCATCAGAACATCGTCTTTTCAATGCATCATCCCCGGAACCTTGATTCCGCATATTCCGGATATTTCGTAAGTTATATAGATTATGCCGATGAAGCCAGGAATAAGACACTCCTGTCGGGACTGAGGATTTTGTCCAGGGCGGTCTATTCGATGGAGGCGAAAAAGAAAATACAGTGTCTCGTAGAAAAGGAAAGGCCCGATATAGCCCATGTACAGAGCCTGCATCATAATCTTACACACTCAGTGCTGTACCCTCTGAAACAACAGGGTATCCCCGTGGTATGGACGCTTCATGATTATGCGCTTATTTGTCCCAACACGCATTTTTTATGCCGCGGATACATTTGCGAAAAATGTAAAAGGAGAAAATTCTACTGGAGCGTGATCAGGAAGTGCAAGAAAGATTCACTGGGCGCCAGCACGGTTGCGATGATTGAGACGGTGGTGCACAGGATTATGAAAATCCGCGACCTTGTTGATGTCTTTATCACACCGAGCGAATTTCTGAGGAAGAAGCTCATGGAATACGGATTCGACAGGGAGAGGATAGTGTGTGTTAATAATTTTATCGATCTCGACCCCGGCGGGGAAAAAACAGAGTCGGGCGATTATTATCTTTATGTCGGACGGTTGACCAGGGAGAAGGGGGTCGGGACCCTTATTGACGCTGCGGTCAAGGCAGGCGCCGGGCGGCTCAGGATAGTCGGCGACGGCGAGCTGAAGGATGAGCTGATGTCATATGCCAGGGGGAAAAAAGGAGGCGCTGATATAGAATTTTGCGGGCCTGTGAGTCGTGACGATGTCATGGCCCTCATAAAAAAGTGCAGGTTTGTGGTCCTGCCCTCAGAGTGGTATGAAAATTTTCCGTATGCGGTCTTAGAGTCGTTTGCCTGTGGAAAAACGGTTATAGGGGCAAGGATAGGAGGAATTCCCGAACTGGTCAGGGATAATGAGACAGGGTTGACTTTTGAGCCGGGAAATTCAGATGATCTGAGTTCAAAGATCAGATATTTAAATGACAATCCGGATAAACGTTTGAGAATGGGTGAAAACGCCCGGTCTTTTGTTGAGCAGAAACTGAATGCGGAGACACATTATCTGAAAATAATGGGAATATACAACGCCGTGATTAAACACAATAAATTACGCATTTCAGAGACCGGCAAAACTTGACCTTAATGCGGCATAAACGTGCAGGGGAGTCTGCCGGGAAACCTCCGGACTCTCCTGCTCCGCCGCCGGTATTTTTATGCTGCTGCAAGGTTTATATTGAATTCTTCATATAAAGAATATTATAATTTCATAAAACATATTTATTCCGCAAACCGGTGCAGTTGTAATCAGAGGATTCACGCGTGGAAAATACCGAAGAGGAGACAGCTTAATGGATGTATGTGTGATTCTCACATACAGGTGTAATTCGAAATGCTCCATGTGCTATGCGTGGCAGAATCCCACCCGGACGGAAGATGAAATTTCCCTCGATACCCTCAAGAAAATCCCCTCGGGCATCGACTATTTAAACCTCACCGGCGGTGAGCCCACATTGAGAAAGGACCTCATGGAGATTGTTGATATTCTGTATCCCAAGGCAATGACGTTTGAAATCAGCAGCAACGGTTTGCTTGCCGAGAGGCTGGAACCGGTAATCAGGAAATATCCATGCACAAAAATCAGGTTCAGTCTTGAAGGTTCCGAGCCGACCAACAGCAGGATCCGCGGGGAAAAGGACGGATACAGAAAGAAGATCGAGGGATTGCTGCGCCTCAAAGCGCTTGGAGGGGAGGATGTCGGTTTCGGTGCGGTTATACAGGATGACAATGCAGGAGAGCTTGTCGAGCTTTTCCGCCTCTCCCGGAAATACGGACTGGAGTTTGCAACCTCGACGCTTCATAACGGCTTCCAGTTTCACAAAAACGACAATGTCCCGTATGACCGTTTGAAGGTGGCCGGGCATATCGGGGACCTGGTTACGGAAATGCTGAAGGGATTTAACGTCAAGAACTGGTTTCGCGCATATCTGAATCTGGGTCTTATGGCAAAGGTGCTGGGACAGGAGAGAATATTGAAATGCACGGCTGCCACGGATTTCGTATTTGTTGATCCGTGGAGTGATGTTTATGCGTGTAATGTGAGACCAGATCTGAAACTCGGCAATCTGGAGGTCCAGGAGTGGGATGAAATAATGAACGGTCCGCTTGCAAGGGAAGTCAGGGGCAAGGTTGATCAATGCACTCATAACTGCTGGATGGTCGGCTCGGCCAAGGCCGCCATGAGACATCCAAGGTTTGTGAAAATCCCCAGAGCCGCACCGTTGATGTGGGTTGTTTATAATAAACTGAAAGTGACATTCGGTGGAACGATTAATTTCAAACGCTACCTTGATTATTCAAAAGTGCCCGAGGATAAGGAGGTTTCACATAGAAAATTCTTCCTGGACGAAAACGTCGGGAGAAGACTCCGGAGAAAAGATGAGCCTCATTACCAGGGATTCGGAGAATTTTTCAACAGGTAGCCCCGGCTCCGCTTTTACGGCAGCTTCCATGGAAGACACCCAGTCCGTAATGTTGCTGTCGACGGCTTCGCAAATTTAAGGCATTCAGGCCCTGACACCGGCAGGCGGCCCGGGCAGGTCGGGGAAAATCCGCAACATACACCTTATGCTTGATGTTGCGCAAATCCGGCCGGGAAGCCTGCCCGGGAACAAAGTTCCGAGTTCAAAGTTCAGGGTGAAACGGTTATAAAAGCGACGGGATATTGAAAATATGTCTTTGCAGGGGTAAATATTGATGATGAAGGTGGCTGTCATGGGTATAAAAGGACTGCCCGCCAGGGGCGGGGCGGAGAGGGTGGTGGAGGCAATCGTAAGGAGAATGGCATCAAGAGGCGTTGTTCCCACCGTATACTGTGATGCGCGCTATACGCCGCCCGGTTTTTCCATTGAGGGTGTGAGGATGGTGAGAATTCACACCATTCCCGGAAAACATCTGAGAGCATTTACTCTTGCATTTTTTTCAGCACTGCATGCCGTGCTGTCGGGCGGTTACGACCTTGTACATCTGCATAATATAGAGACCGCCTTTGTCCTCCCTGTCCTGAGATTGAGATTCAGGGTCCTGGGCACGGCTCACGGGTTTGCATACTGGAGGTCAAAGTGGGGCGGGACAGCAAAAAGAATCATGATGTCCATGGATTACTTTTTCATGAAATTCTCCAATATGGCGTCGAGCGTTTCCGCAAAGGATGCAAGGTCGCTGCAGGGACGTTTCGGAAGGGAAGTCCTGTATATTCCCAATGGCGTGGGCACGGAATTCAATCCTGACCTTGCGGGCGCCGAAGATATCCTGAATAAGCACGGTATCCGCAGGCGCGGGTACTTCATTTTCGCGGCGGGCAGGATCGAGCCCACAAAGGGGGCGCACCTGGCTGTGGAGGCTGTGACACGGCTGGACAGGGGCATCCCGCTTCTTGTTGTGGGAGATGCGGGGCAGGTACGTGAATATGAGGAAAAATTACATAATATCGCCGGTCCCATGGTATACTTTCATCCATTGATAGAAGAGCCTTCCGTGCTCTTCGGCCTGATGAAGTACTCCGTGTGCCTGATATTCCCGTCGCTGGTGGAGGCGATGTCCATGGTTCTGCTGGAGGCGGCGTCTCTCGGGATACCCGTCATAAGCAGTGATATTGAGGAAAACAGGGATATTTTGGGGGAGGAGGGAATTTATTTCCGGTCCGGTGATGTCGGCTCCCTCATGGAAAAGCTCGGATGGATACTGGACCATCAGGCTGATGCCGATGAAAAGGCCGCCGGTCTGCAGAGACTCGTTCACAGCAGGTATTCATGGGACAGGATAGCCGACAGGTACCTGGATGTATACAGGCAGTTGGCCGCCTGATACTGCATGGAGGGGCGGAGGAGTCTGCCGCAGGTATTTTATGCAACTGTAAGGTTAACCTTAATGTGGCACAAGCCGGCAGTGGAGTCCGCCGGAAAACCTTTATAAAGCGAAGGGATATCGGAAATATTCTTTATTGCGGGACGTGACGGAGAGTGAAATTCCAAAGGATGTCGATAAGCCGTGCGGAATACTCTCCAAGGTGTCGCGGATAAAGCTTTTCCGCCGGACTCCCCTGCCCGCGGGCGGTGGTTTTATGCAACTGTAAAGTTAACTGTTTTTAAAAAGGGGGGGAACAGTGCGTGTGCCGTTTGTTGATCTGAAGACGCAATACCGTGCTATCAGGGATGAAATAAATACCCAGATTCAGGAGGTGCTGGAGAGCTGCGCCTTTATTTTAGGGCCCAAGGTGGAGAAATTTGAAGAAGGGTTTTCCGGATTGCATGATGCGGATTTCTGCCTTGCAACGAGTTCCGGAACCGCTTCGCTGCATCTCGCCTTGATGGCCCTGGAGGTCGGCGCAGGTGATGAAGTGCTGGTTCCGGTAAACACCTTTTTTGCCACGGCAGAGGCGGTCTCCCTGACGGGCGCAAGGCCTGTTTTCGTGGATTGCGAGCCCCGTTGTTACAATATTGATACTTCCCTGATCGAGGCGTCAATCACTCCAAGGACAAAGGGCATAATCGCCGTACATCTGTACGGCCAGCCGGCCGACCTTGATCCGATAATGGAAATCGCCGAAAGACACAATCTGTGGGTCATCGAAGACGCCGCACAGGCGCATTGCGCCGAATACGGGAACAGGCGCGTGGGCTCCATCGGCATTATAGGATGTTTCAGTTTCTATCCCGGCAAAAACCTGGGCGCTTACGGCGAGGCGGGCGCTGTAATTACAAACAGCGAAAAATTGTACGATATTATGCGCAAGATGAGAGACCACGGCAGCAGCGAAAAATATCATCATGAATTAATCGGTCACAACTACCGTATGGAGGGGATCCAGGGAGCGGTGCTGTCCGTCAAGTTGCGTTATATAGAACAATGGACGGAGCAGCGGCGGAAAAACGCCTCCCTGTATTCCGACCTCTTATCCGGTATCGACGGGATTGTTATTCCTGAAGAAATGGATTCAGCAAGACACGTCTATCATCTCTACGTTGTACAGGCATCAAGGCGCGGGGAACTGCGGGATTTTCTGAACAGCAACGGTATTTCCACCGGATTGCATTATCCGGTGCCCCTTCATCTGCAGGGTGCATACAGGCATCTTGGTTATGAAAAGGGAAGTTTCAGGACAGCGGAAGCGCAGATGGACAGGATACTGTCACTTCCCATGTACCCGGAACTGAGCCCGTCCATGATTCAGTATGTGGCGGAAAAAATAAGGGAATTTTATACCGGAGATCATGAAGTTTAAAAAATACAAACTTATACTGCTGGTTGCGGATACAGCGGTCATCAGCATTGCCGTTATCGTTTCATACTGGATAAAGCAGCGCCAGATTATAGCGGACGGGCTCCTGTATATGAAGCTGAGCCCGTCCATATTAATGCCGTTTTCCATACTGATACTCTCACTGATAATCCTTTTCAAGAACTCGAATCTTTACAAGATGCACGTGCTGTTTGATTCATACTACCAGTTCGTGGTCTTTGTGAAATCCATACTTATCAGTTACGGTATACTGATAACAACACTCTTCTTTTTCAAACATCCCCTGCTGGAGCTGAGGGGAGTGCTGATTCCGAGTTTTGCGATCCTTTTTGTGTTGTTTCCGGTTTACCGCATATTGGCGCTCAAGTATGCCATGCGTTACGCGCTTAAGAACAAGAACAAGATCATCGGGGAAAGGGTTATCCTCGTGGGCGCGGGGAGCAAAGGCCGGGAGATTGCAAGGGAATTGCTGAACAATAAATATACATACTTTACGCCGATCGGCTTTCTTGATGACGAAAGAGAGCCCGGGAGCGTGTTCGAGGGACTTAAGGTGATTGATAAGACGAACAATATCGGGAAATATGCCGGTGATTTCGATGCAATACTGATCGCCCTGACAAATGCCACTTACAATAAACTGCAGCGCATTATCAACAGATACCAGAAACTCAACAAACCGATTCATATTATTTCCGACCTGTACCGGATAATTCCGGAGAAACTCGCAGTGGAAAAATTCGACGGGTTCAGCACCTTTCAGGTGCCGCCCACCGATGAGTTGAAAGAGCATACATATATCATTATAAAACGCATCATGGATGTGACAACGGCCCTTGTGCTCATCATAGGGCTGCTGCCGCTCTGGATATTCATAGCCGTTTTAATAAAGATGGAGTCCGAGGGCCCGTTCCTGTACACGACGGAAGTGGTGGGCTACAGGGAAAAGAGATTCAGGTGGTACAAGTTCAGGTCCATGTACCACGGCTGTGATGACACGCTTCACAGGGAGCTGGTAAAGAAGATCGCACAGGGGATCAGGGACGGCACAAAACTTCAGAACGACCCGCGCGTCACGAGAACCGGAAGGTGGCTGAGAAAATACAGCATTGATGAATTTCCGCAACTGATCAATGTCCTTAAGGGACAGATGTCCCTTGTCGGGCCAAGGCCCGTGCTGCCGTATGAATATGAGCTTCTGGACGAGTGGCAGAAAGAAAGGTTTTCCGTTCTGCCCGGCATGACCGGATTGTGGCAGGTGCGCGGGCGCAACAAGGTTAACATTGCCGACCAGCACGTGCTGGATTTGTACTATGTACGCAACAGGTCCCTCTCGCTTGACCTTGTGATACTTTTTAATACCGTATCCGTTGTTATTTCAGGAAAAACCGGGGTATAATAAAAATTCCGATAATATTCAACCTTAATGTTGCATAGGCCTGCAGGAGAGTCCGGCGGGCGGTATTTTTATACCACTGCAAGGTAATGAATGATAAAAACCGGCATCATAGGAGCAGGATACTGGGGTCCGAATCTGATCCGCAATTTTGCAGCCGTCCCGGAAGTCAGCATTAAA
>Ga0256839_1006418_pt1 | contig 10293 bp, 11 predicted proteins | sample 354166metaG_FD_185968 | JGI IMG/M metagenome (GOLD analysis project Ga0256839, IMG submission 185968) | Hydrothermal vent microbial communities from Mid Atlantic Ridge, Atlantic Ocean - 354-166 | ecosystem: Environmental > Aquatic > Marine > Hydrothermal vents | place: Atlantic Ocean: Mid... | reverse complement strand
TTTACAGGATATTCGAGACGAAACAGGTGTAAAACAAACCTTAGCCAGGGTAAGGCCCGAGGTGCTTGTGCACCTGGCAGCTATTCACTTTATTCCTTACTGTAATGCCCATCCGTTTGAATCGGCCGATATAAATATCCGGGGGACGATGAATGTGCTAAAGGCTTGCAAGGAGGTAAGTTCATTGCAAAAAGTCTTTTTTGCTTCTACGGCTGCTGTTTACCCAATATGTGATGAAGCCGTGGGGGAAGACTATCCGGTAGAACCTCTGGATATTTACGGTTTAACAAAACTGACTGGGGAATATTTGTTTAAAAACTACTATCTCGAAACCGGGGTGTCAACCATAATTTGCCGTTTCTTTAATGCTTTTGGCCCTAATGAGACCAATCCACACCTTATACCCGAAATAGAGCAGCAAATTAAATCCGGCTTAAGAACCATTAAACTGGGCAACCTTACCCCTAAGCGCGATTTTATTCATACCTATGATATGGCCACTGCGGTAAACAAACTTTTGGCTACCGGTATTTCCGGTTATGAGATATTTAACCTGGGCCGGGGAATAGAATATTCGGTAACCGAGATTGTAGATGCCTTTGCCCGTCAGTTAAGAGAGCATATAACCATCGAAATAGAAGAAGCAAGGGTGCGAAAGGTAGAGCGGATGCATTTACTGGCCAATGTAGATAAACTGAAACAGGTAACCGGCTGGGAGCCCCGGTGGGGAATTGATGAAGGTATCCGCAATTTGTTACGTAACTAATTACCATGGGTAGAAAAAGAGTAGGTATTATTTTTAATTTTAGTAGTGGCTGGCTTGGCGGCATTATCTACATCATTAATATAGTTAAAACGCTTGCGTTTTTAGCAGACAAGGATCGTCCTGAGGTGTTTCTTTTTTTTAATGACGACACCTCCCGTTTTCTTGATGAAATAAAGTATCCTTATTTACATACCATAAAATGGCAGTTTGCGCCAATTCTTAAAGGTTACGTAGTGTCAATGCTGTCGGGTAAAAACCTGTTTATTGAAAAGATGATCAGTGAATTTCGCCTGGATACCGTTTACCCGGTCTTCAACCATCCGGTTAAGTGTAAATATAAGCACAAAGGGGTGAAGGTGGTTTCCTGGTTTGCCGATTTGCAACATAAATATTATCCGCAGTTTTTTACTCCCCGGCAACGGTTGATGCGGGAAGCACGTTTGCGGTTCATGCTAAATAATACAAAACATTTGGTTGTTTCCAGTCAGGCCGTAGCGGATGACTTTACGAAGTTTTACCGGTTGCGGGACGATATGAAAATGCATATTTACCATTTCACCTCAATAGTGGACAGCTTCGATTTTGGTGAGAAAAAAAAGCTACTAAGGCAATACAATTTGCCCGACAAATATTTCCTGGTTTCCAACCAATTTCATAAGCATAAGAACCATAGGGTGCTGTTGCAGGCCTTGGCACTATTAAAAAAGCAAGGTATAAGCTTACACTTTGCTTTTACCGGTAAGTTCCCTCAAAAGAATGATTCCCCTTATATAAAAGAGTTGTATGAAATTATTGAACAAAATGAGCTGAAAGAACAGGTAACTTTTCTAGGCGTAATTTCACGTCATGACCAATTGAGCCTAATGCATCATTGTCAGGCTGTTATCCAGCCTAGTTTGTTTGAAGGGTGGAGTACCGTAATTGAAGATGCTATCTCTATTCAAACTCCCGTGATAGCATCTGATTTGCCGGTTAATATTGAACAACTGGGAGATAAAGGGATGTACTTTCCTGCATTAAATGAACAGGTATTGGCGGATATATTGTCGGGCTACCCTGAACGTAATGACTTTGCCAGGGTTATATACGAAGAGTACGAAACCAGGGTGAAAAGAGGGGCTAATCAGTTATTGAATATTCTTCTGCGTTAGTCAATAGTGAAGAATAATTCCATCATCTTCATCAACCAAAGTTCCGGTTACCTGATGGTTGATATTATTCATGCGTTTCAGGAAAAGTATGAAGATATTACGTTAATCACCGGAGATTTAAACCTGCGCAATAACAAGTTACCGGAGAAGGTTAAACTTGCTCGCATCATACCGCCTAAGCGCAGCAGTACCGGCCAGCGGTTGTTTACCTGGTTACTTGGCTTTTTTCAAATCTTTTGGCATTTGCTCCGGCAGCCGTCTACAGCCGAACTGTTTATCGTGTCCAACCCCCCTTTAACTGTTTTTTTGCCGCTGTTTTTCCGCAATAAGTTTACCCTGCTCATTTTTGATGTTTACCCGGACGCCCTTCATGAGCATAAACTAATCAAACCCAAATCCCTGATTTATAAAGTTTGGTCAAAGACTAATAAAAAGGTTTTTAAGCAAGCCAAACGTATTTTCACCCTTACGGAGGGAATGAAAAACAAGGTAGCCCAGTATGTGGAGAGTGAAAATATCCTCGTAGTACCCGTTTGGACAGACACTTCTTTTTTGTCACCGCTCAAACGGTCTAAAAATAAGTTTATCAAGCAACATGGGCTTGAAGATAAATTTGTTATAATGTACTCGGGGAATCTTGGTTTGGCACATAATATAGAAGTTTTAGTAGAGCTTGCACAAAATCTTAATCAGGAGTTTGAAGTTGTAATTATAGGGGAAGGGGCAAAAAAACAAAAACTCAAGAAGAGAATACAAAGCGCTGGGCTAAGTAATTGTCGGTTACTTTCCTGGCAATCAATGGAGATGTTTCCTCACTCGTTCTCTGCGGCCCATTTGGGAGTAGTCAGCCTTGGCAATGAAGTTTCAGCACTAAGTATTCCGAGCAAGACATTTGATTTGATGGCCATAGGCGTACCTGTTTTGTGTATTGCCGGAGAAGATACAGAGGTAGCCCAACTTATTAAAAAATATGATATTGGCAGGACTTTCGGAAAGGATAACCTAAGAGGAATGTTAGCGTATATGAAAAAGCTAAAGGATGATACTCCATTTTATCGAAAGTTAGCGACCAACTCAAAGGGTGCATCAAAGGAATTTACCTCAGATAATGCCAAATCATTTGTCATCTAACTAGTTAAAAGTGTATAAGAAATTTATTAAAAGGGTAGTTGATTTGCTTATAGCGCTACCGGTAGTAGTAGTACTTGTGCCGTTTTTTATCATCATTGCTATTATTATTCTTATAGATACTAAGGGTCCGGTTTTTTTTGTTCAGGAAAGACTTGGTAAGGGTAAAAAACCTTTTAATTTGATAAAGTTTCGTACTATGTTGGATAAACCACGGGATTTTAGCGAACAAGTTTTTCATGATCATAACGAAATCACTAAAGTAGGGAACTACTTACGTAGGTTTAAATTAGATGAACTTCCACAAATTATTAATGTTATCAAAGGAGAAATGGCCATTGTCGGTCCGCGCCCTTGCTTGCCCGCTATAAGCCATAAATTCGGGAATGAAGGACAGGCCAGGTTTAATGTTCTCCCGGGTCTTACCAGCTTGGCCGCATTAAAAGGGAGTATTTACCTTACCTGGGAGCAAAAAGGCTTTTATGATAAATTATATGTTGATAGACTATCATTTTTGTTAGATTTATCAATCATAATGAAAACATTTTTGGTAATTATTCTTGGGGAGAAACGATATTATGATGTAATGGAACGAAATTCTGCTCATATTTCTAAGTATAAAAGTGACTAAAAATCTAACTTGTTGTTGTGAAGATAACTAACTATTTGCCCGGTAGTGAAGGTTCTATTTTAGCACTATTTGAGTTGGTCTTTGGCAGGGAAATGTCAAAAAGCTATTGGCAATGGCGTTTCGCTGATAATCCGGCAGGTAAATTTATGATTAAATTAATGTGGGAAGGTGAGCAACTGATTGGTCATTACGCAGTATCTCCTGTGGTTTTAAATGTAGAGGGGCAAGCTTATCCAACCGCATTGTCTATGACAACAATGACCCATCCGGATTTTATTGGAAAAGGTATTTTTAGAGAACTTGCAGCGGCATTATATGATGAATTGTATTCATCCGGCAAGATTAAGGCGATATGGGGTTTTCCAAATAGTAATTCACATTACGGTTTTATTAAAAATTTGCAATGGCAGAATATTGGTGTTGTCAATACGTTAATAATTTCTAATAAACTAGGTGCAATACCAGATAGTGCTATCAACTATGTTGATGAGTTTAATAAAGATCATCTTAAACTAATTAATTTAACTTTAGAGAATTATCCGGTTAGCATCCACAGGGATCTTGACTATTTGAATTGGCGATATGTGGCAAACCCGTCAAATCAATACAAAATCATGGAATTACGGGATAATGAGTTGTCTGCCCTGATCGTTTACAAGGAGTATAAGCACAATAGTGCAAAGGAAATAGAGATTAATGTCATGGAGATTTTCTGTAAACCTGATTACGATCTTATGCAAAGGATGTTTAAAAATATCTTTTACGAGTATCAGGGTAGAACCAATAAAATTTCTTTGTGGCTAAGCTTATGGGATCCAAGATATATTTTGTTGGAAAAAATGGGCTTTATCATGAGTGGAAAGAATACTTTTTTATCGTATCATAGTAAAGATACTACTAACGATAAACTTAGTAACCTTAAGAACTGGTATTACTCTTTTGGTGATTCAGATGTTTACTAATTAAATGCTTTAATGACGAAGAGTAATAATGTCCTGATAATTGCCCCTCACCCTGATGACGAAGTTATTGGTTGTGGTGGGGTTATAAAAAAAATGTCTGATGCCGGTGAAAGTGTTTTTGTGCTTGTTCTCACACGAGGCGCTCCTACAATGTATAGTGATGAAAAAATAGAGAATGTTCGCCATGAGGCGAGATCAGCACATAAAATTTTGGGTGTTAAAGAGTCGGTTTTTTTAGACTTCTATGCCCCCGAACTTGATATTACACCACAAGCAAAGATATCGGGTGAGATTTCTAATGTAATAAGGAAATATGATATCGATACGCTCTATATTCCTCACAGGGGAGATATACATCATGATCATCAGGCCGTATTTAAAGCTAGTTTGGTAGCAGCAAGACCAACAGGTAACTACTCTGTGGTAAACATATATGCCTACGAAACATTGTCGGAAACAGAGTGGGCAGCACCATTTGCTGATGATGCTTTTATTCCTACTCGTTTTGTTAATGTAGAAGATACCTTCTCGGCTAAAGTGGAAGCAATGAAATGCTTTAAAAGTCAGCTCCGGGATTTCCCGAACTCCAGATCGATAGAAGCCATGGCAGCCCTCGCAAGTTGTCGGGGTTCAACTGTAGGTTTTTTGAAAGCAGAAGCATTTATGCATATTCGGTCAATAGAAAAATAAATATTATGGAAGAAAAATTTATTGCTAACCTCAAAGAAGCCCTGGAAATCGAAGATCACGAGGTACTATTGTCTGATAAGTTTAGGGACTATGAAGAATGGGATTCCCTCAACCGGCTATCACTAATTGCTATGCTCGATGATGAATATGGTATCCAGATAGAAAATACTGAGTTTGAAAAATTAATTACGGTTGGCGATCTATTAAATAAGATAAGATCGGCATAACCTTCGGTTGCACACGCTGCGCTAAACTTTGTGGACTTTGTCCTTGCTCACCTCGCTTTTGCGCAGCTTTAGCAGAGTAAAGCAGCAAGGCATGGTTAAAGAGGAAGTTTGAAGTTTGAAAATATAGGGCTGGGCGTAAGTCGAAGCCCTGCTTAGCATCCTTTGCGACACCTTAGCGTTCTTTGCGGTTAACGTTCTTTGTACATGCCTGCCGCACTTTCGTGCAGTTTCAGCAGAGTATAGCAGCAAGTCTTGATAAAACATATGATAAATACTTTACGACAAATCTTATTAGCCTTAACTTTTATTCTCAATAATGGCTTATCTCCAATTCAATAATATTGGCATATCGGCCATGGCCGGAGCGGTACCGGCCAATAAAATTGATAATTATCAATTTACCGAACATTTTTCGCCCGATGTGGTGAAAGAAGTGGTTGATAAAGTAGGCGTTTATGAACGCAGGGTAGCCGGTGCTAACACCTGCGCTTCAGATCTTTGCTTCGCTGCAGCTGTTAAGCTTATAGAAGACAACAATATTGATAAGGCGGATATAGATGCGCTAATTTTTATTTCTCAAACAGCAGATTACCGTATGCCGGCCACGGCCATTATCTTGCAGGATCGCCTGGGATTACCTAAAACAACGCTGGCATTTGATGTAAACATAGGCTGTTCGGGCTTTGTTTATGGTCTATCTATCGCCTATGGTTATATGCAACAACCGGGTTTTAAGAAAGTGTTGCTGCTTGATGGCGAAACACGTACTAAGGCTTACTCTTTTAAAGATCGTACGACCGGTTTTATCTTCGGTGATGCCGGCATTGCTGCCTTGGTTGAGAAGAAGGAGCAGTTTGGGAAGAGCTATTTTTCCCTGAACTCAGACGGAGGCCGCCATGAACTGATAAAAATTGATGCCGGAGGATACCGTAAGCCCAGCACTTGCGAAACAGTCAAAGAAAAGGTGGTGGATGAGCACGGTAACATCCGCACGGAGGAGCAGGGCTACATGCAAGGGGCCGATGTGTTTAATTTTGTGATTCGTGAAATACCCAGGGACATAAAAGAAACCCTAAAATATGCCGGAGCGGCAAAAGAGGAGATTGATTTCTTCGTTTTCCACCAGGCCAATAGCTTTATGAATCAGTATCTGGCCAAAAAGCTTAAACTGGAAGCGCGTAAAGTTCCTACTACCATAGAGAAGTATGGCAATACTTCTTCTGTATCCATACCCATTACGATGGTTTCGGAGCTCAAGGATCAACTCAAGGAACAAAAAAAGCTGCTTTTATGTGGTTTTGGCGTAGGCCTTTCCTGGGCTACGGCCGTTTTGATGTTGCACGATTGCCAAGTAAGTGATATTGTAGAAATAGAATAAAGCTATATACCTTTTGACCCATACAACGCCCTTTGACTTATCAGGAAGAACAATTTTAATCACCGGGGCCAGTTCCGGCATTGGCCGCCAATGTGCCATGACCTGTGCCGCCATGGGCGCCAATTTACTTCTGCTGGGCCGGGATAAGGTCCGGATGCATGAAACCACGGAATTATTGACCGGCTCAGCGAAGGTTACTACATTTCTTTTCGATTTAACCAATGAAGATGAAATGACGGAGTTTGTGGCGGGCGTGACTCGTGAAGAAAGACAAATAACGGGCGTAATACATTCCGCGGGGCTAGGGAATACCTTGCCTTTTAAGTCTGCGTCTTTAAAGAAGCAGGCGCTTATATTCAATACTAATGTGGGAGCACCCCTGGAATTAACCAGGTTATTATTGAAAAAGAAAGTTTTGGGGAGTACGGCCAGTATAGTATTTATAAGTTCGGTAATGGGTACTGTGGGCGAAGCCGGAAAGACCTTGTACGGCATGAGCAAAGGGGCTATAGTGGCGGCTGTAAAATCATTGGCCATAGAGTATGCACCGAAAAAAATTCGCTTTAATGTTGTTTCTCCGGGCGTGGTAGAAACGCCAATGTCGGAGCGGGCGATATATCGTCAGCAGGAGGTAGCTTTGACTAAAATAACAGCCCTGCACCCTTTGGGGTTGGGTCAGGCAGGAGATATAGCAAATGCCTGTGTTTACTTACTTTCAGATGCGGCAAAATGGGTAACGGGATCCCAATTGATGGTGGATGGGGGCTATACCGCCAGATGACAGGACATAAAGTCAAAGGATACGTTAAAAATAGTAGTGGTTTACGAATAGCTCCTTGCAGGTATGGTTTAATCCATGTAAGAAAAATGAATTTAAGTCCCAAAAAAGGGTAAGATATTTTAACTCAGGGTTTACACCCGGAGAATGCTGAAGCAACTAGATTCTTTTTTGGAGGGATTTTCACCAACCTCGTCAAAGTGAAGTGTTTTGCAAAAATCATCACAAAGGATAGAAAATGATTATTTATAAATGAAACAGATAATTATCATAGGTGCCGGAGGACATGCCGCGGAAATTCGGGATTACATAATGCATTTTAATCAGGCAACTCCACATGAGCCGATTGAGGTGATTGGGTATTTGGATGATGATAAAAACAACTACTTGAAATACGAATACCCGGAGCCCTATTTGGGCAGCATCAAGGAGTATGTGCCGGCCAGGGATGTTTTGTATGTGATGGGTATAGCCAATCTGGCTTATCGCAGACCGATTATAGAACGTTTTCTGCAGGCCGGGGCTGAATTTATCAGCTTAATTCACCCTACGGCCCTTGTTTCTCCAACTGCTAAAATAGGTAGTGGGGTGGTTATCTCGCACAATGCCTCTGTTGGCCCCAAAGTGGTTATTGGGGACTATTGTGTTTTAAATTCCCGTTGTACCATTGGCCATGATTCGATTTTAGGCAAGTACAATTTTATCAGCCCGCAAGTGGCGATTTCCGGTAGTACGGTCATAGGTGATGAGAATATGATTGGCACCAATGCCTGCACCATCCCCGGAATAAGCATAGGTAACAATAATAAAATTGCTGCCGGTATGGTCGTTTATCGCCCTGTGGGCGATAACGAAACGGTACTTTTTCGCTATAAAGAGCGGTTGATTGTTCGGGAATAAGGAATAAGTTGTCTTTTAGCAACACCCTACCCACCAATAAACAAACCTCATTGTCATTGTGTCTCCTTCGCGTTCTTTGCGGTTTCCTGGCGTCCAGAGTCGCAAATCATGGTAAAAAAGGAGGTTCGAGGCTTGAAGTTTGAGGTTGGAAGTCAGAAAATATAGGGCTGAGCGTAAGCCGAGGCCCTACTTATCGACCTTTGCGCTATCTTTGCGCTCTTTGCGGTAAAGAGAATAGAACCGCTGAGTGCGCTAAGGTTTACGCTAAGCTCGCTAGGTTTATAGCGTTCTTTGCGCCCGCTTGGCGACCTTTGCGGTTAAGAGAATAGAACCGCGAGGGTCGCTAAGGGTTTACGCTAAGCTCGCTAAGTTATTTGCGTTCTTTGCGCCATCTTGGCGCTCTTTGCGGTAAAGAGAATAGAACCGCCAAGTGCGCTAAGGGTTTACGCTAAGTTCGCTAAGTTTTTGCGCTCTTTGTGGTAAAGAAATAATTAAACTTATCGACAAACCAACAATCTACCCCCGTCTCTACCTCTCCCCCCCGCACATGGGCGGTGCCGAGCAGGCCTATATCCAACAGGCCTTCAACGTCAACTGGATATCCACAGCCGGTCCGCAAATCAACCAACTGGAGAGCCGGCTGGCCGCCTATACCCAGAATAAACATGCGGCCGTACTCGCTTCGGGCACCGCGGCCCTCCACCTGGCCCTGCGCATCCTGGGTGTCAACGCGGGCGACAGTGTCATTTGCCAAACCTTCACCTTTGCCGGCTCGGCCTTCCCCATCACCTACCAGGGCGCCACCCCCGTCTTCATCGACTCCGAGCCCGGCACCTGGAATATGGACCCCAATATTCTGGAGGATTCGCTTAAACAAATCACCAAATCATCAAATCAACAATTGCCCAAAGCCATCATCCCCGTCCACCTCTATGGCATGCCGGCCCAAATGGACGAAATCCGTCAGGTTGCCGGCAAATACGCTATACCCATTATCGAAGATGCGGCCGAAGCGCTCGGCTCGGTGTACCGGGGCCGGCCCTGCGGCTCGTGGGGCGACATGGGCGTGCTTTCATTCAACGGCAACAAGATCATCACCACCAGCGGGGGGGGCGCGCTGCTGTCGGATAACCGGCAATACATCGAAAAGGCCCGCTTCCTTGCCACCCAGGCGCGCGATGCTGCTCCGCACTACCAGCACAGCGAGGCCGGCTATAACTACCGTATGGGCAACATCAATGCCGCCATCGGCCTGGGACAAATGGAGGTGCTGGATGAAAGGGTAAAACGTAAGCGTGAAATCTGGCAATTCTATTACAACGAACTCAAGGAGATATTCGAATTCCAGTTGCCGGCAGAGAAAATTCAGGTAAACAAATCAACCGCTAAACAAATCCGCAGTAACCGCTGGCTCACCACCATCATTACCCGCTCGTTTGCCCAGCGCGAGGCCCTTCGGCAGGCGCTGGAAACGGAGAACATCGAATCGCGCCCGCTATGGAAGCCCATGCACCTGCAGCCCGTGTTTAAAGAGGCCCCCTGTTTTGGCGGAGGGGTGGCCGAAGACCTGTTTGAACGTGGCCTCTGCCTGCCCTCGGGCACGGCCTTAACCGAAGAAGATTTGACCCGGATAGTAGCGATAATAAAAAGGGTTATACGTTAGGTGTACGTTAAGTTTTGCA